>Ga0255051_10000475_pt1 | contig 14657 bp, 8 predicted proteins | sample JV7_2_9_MG_FD_181719 | JGI IMG/M metagenome (GOLD analysis project Ga0255051, IMG submission 181719) | Seawater microbial communities from Jervis Inlet, British Columbia, Canada - JV7_2_9 | ecosystem: Environmental > Aquatic > Marine > Inlet | place: Canada: British Columbia | collected 2016-10-06
GCAGCGGCAGCGCTGACATCGACTTCGAAGCCGCTGGAGCGGGTGCTGGATTTACCTGGTCTACGTTCGAGAACGTCGACAACCCGGCGCTCGAGATTGTGGCGAACCCGGTATCGGGAGGCATTAATACATCCGCAACGGTCGCCAGGTTCACGGCCCGACTCGGTGGTCAACCGTGGGCCGGTGTTGAAACGGCACACGGTGATATTGGGCCGCTGACACTGGATGCGACCAACAGCACGGTCAAGATCATGGTCTACAAGTCCGTGATCAGTGATGTTGGCGTGAAGTTCGCGATCGCCAACGGCGGTGCTCAGACCGAGATCAAGGTTGCCAACACGGTTATCGACCAGTGGGAAGAACTGACGTTTGACTTCAGCGGTAACATTGGCCTTGCTGAGTCCATCAATATTGATCAGATCATTGTTTTCGGTGACTTCGATCTTGCGGGTCGAACGCAGGACAACATTGTCTACTTCGACAACATCGCATTCACTGCTCCTTAAGATGAGCAGAAATCGTTCAAAACTAATTATTGAAAATAAAGAGTGTTCGCTATGACGCGTTTAAATTTGTTCCAGTGCATGAAGAAAATGTGCAGCATTTTGACAATCATTCTGCTTGTTTCCGGGCTGTTGGCAGGTCAGGCGCAGGCGGCAGACGTGGTCACGACTTTCAAGGATGCGGATGGCTGGAAACTGCAGGTAAACGGCGAGGATTACTACGTCAAGGGCGTTGTCTGGAGCTACTCGCCCAGAAATCAAAACTACACCTACAACCTGTGGGGCGAGTCCGACGATTTCATTCGCAAGGTGCTTGACTACGAATTTGGTCTGATGAAAGCAGCAGGGATTAACACCATTCGCAGTTTCGCGATGATTCCTCCTGAGTGGGTCACCTATATATTCAAAGAGCACGGTATCCGAACCGTAATCAACCCGCTCATGGGCCGCTATGGATACACGATCGGCGGCGAGTGGGTTCCGAATGTTGATTACTCGGACGAGCTTACCCGATCAACGCTCAAGACCGATATGTTGGAGTACGTAAACCAGTACAAGAACACCCCCGGAATTCTCATGTTCGCTTTCGGCAATGAAAGTAACTATGGGCTTTCATGGTCAAGTTTTGAAATCGAGAATCTTCCGGAAGGCGAACAGAACACAGCCAAGGCGCGTTATCTGTACAGCTTGTTCAACGAAATCGTGACGGCCGGCAAAAAGATGGCCCCGAATCTGCCGTTGACTATCGTTAACGGCGATATCCAGTACATCGATCTGATCGCTGAGTTAATGCCCGATCTCGAATTGCTAGGCACCAATGCTTATCGCGGCAAGAGCTTCACGGGTCTTTGGGCAGATGTCGACCAGAAGCTGGACGTGCCAGTACTGTTTTTCGAGTTCGGCAGCGATGCCTTCAATGCCAGAGAATTCCAGGAAGACCAGGTCGCGCAGGCAACTATCCTGAGAGACCAATGGAAGGAGATGTATAACAAGGCTGCCGGCAATGGTGAAGAAGGCAACTCCATCGGTGGCTTCGTTTTCGAGTGGCGCGATGAGTGGTGGAAATACCTGCAGATCGAGAATCTCGACCAGCAGGACAATAATGCGTCCTGGTCAAATCAGGGCTACTTGTTCGACTGGGCTGAAGGCAAAGACAACATGAATGAGGAGTGGTTCGGCATTACCGCACTCGGAATGCCCAATTCGGACGGTGTTTATACAGCAAGGCCCAGAGCGGCGTACGACGTGCTGTCAGAGATCTGGCACATGGACCCTTATCTATTCAAGAAGAGCGCGTTTAATCAGGCGATCGATAATTTCAATATGGACTACTACGCCCTCAAGGGCGAGGTCCGGCAGTTGAAGAGCGAGTCTCAGGAGACGAAGAAAAAGCTGCGCTTCACGGGCGGCCGAATTGCCGCCGAAATGCTACTCAAGGCTAATGAGGTCGACGTCACCCTTAACGGCGAAAATGGCACGGAGTTCTCGGATGGCCAAATGCTCTTTCTGGATTTCGGCTTTGAGCCTACGGACAGTATCGAAGGTCAGTTCACGCTCAATATACTAGGCAATGTGGCTGACACCGAACCGCTGGAGATAAACTACGGCCGGCGCGGGTTACCACAGAGTGTAACGACGGTTGATGATTCAACCGGCCAGCCGGTCGAGTCAACCACCGACGTTACAGATCGCGAGCGCGTCGAAATTTATGATTTTGACGCGAGCTATCGCGGCAAGGATGTCGACATCAACGCCTTCTATCATACGCCACGCTATCACTGGGGCTATGAGGGCGACTTTTTTGGCTTGATCCGGGAAACCACCGATCTTGCCGGCATGGATATCTGGAACTCGAAAGCGCCGGAAGGTATTGAGTTCATCGGCAAGAACGCATGGGAAGGCCTGACGCTCGTCGCAGGACCGGAAGTCTATTGGGGCGCCAACCCGAAGGCCGTGTTCAAGTACGATTTTAATATCGGCAAAATCGACCTGACGTTTATTCATTCCGAAGATGTAGCGCGCCAGGGTGAATCGTCCTCTGCAACGGGCGCGACCGAGAGGCAGTCTCGTCAGACGACTCTCTACGCGGGTATCAATCTGACTGAGAACATCAAACTCGAACTCGGCGGCATAATGTCGGCCAGCGAAAAGATTGATGACATCTATGATCGGGTAGCAAAGGGTGACATTATTGTCGATCAGATTGAATTTGAAGATACCCTCGGCTTCAAAGCGAAACTGAGCTTTCCGCTGTTTGGTACTAAATCCTACGTCTCTGCGCATCACGCTGGTCTTGTCGCGGATGGTGGTGCCACCCTCAAAGATTATGGCGTGACTGACCCGACTGGTTTGCCCTATTCAGGTACGGGCAATAAGCAAGAGTACGAGGCGGGCATGATCATGCACTTCGGTAACGTAATGATCGCTCCGAGAATCCTGTATCGAGATAATCTTGTTCATGCAAACCCCTTTATTCCACCGTCGATCGGAGGGGGCATTCTCAACCCGGGTATCAGTCCGCGTGACCGCGACAATGATCCATTCGCCGTTCTGGATAACAGAGAAGCCCGCTCAGGCGAGGTATTCCTGACGTATGACCCAACGGGAGCGACGCCTTTCTATGATTGGGATAACGAATGGCGCGAAGATGCGAAGTTTGCCTTCAATATTGGTGGTACCTACACAGAGTTCCCGACGTTTACAGACGCAAACCTGTTCTTCTTCGCGGAGGAGGGTGTCAACGCGTCCTTCGGCGAAGGGCTTCCAGCGGAAGAAGTATGGACGGTTAGCAGCAGAATGGTGTTCAACCCGAATCAACGCGCAACCTACATAGCGAGTCTGACCAAGGGGTTCAATCAATCGACGGGTAACCCGACAGGTGGTACGCGTGATTATTTCGAGCTACACGGAAAGGCCGTATTCGGCGGTAAACACATCATATCGGGCTACTACAAGAAGGATGCCTGGGGCCCATACGATTTCCACCGTCAGTTCAACGCCGTATACCCCGAACAATACAATGTCGACTACTCGATCCGACTTGGTAATCAAGGCGGCATCGGTTCTGGTCTGGATGAGACCAATGCGACGCAGATCGGAATCAGGGCGTTGTACCGTGGGTATGACGAAAATAGTATCGATCTGGACCCGGAATTGATCGGTGATTATCAATGGATGACCGTCCTCTATTTTACCTACCAGTTTTAAGGACCAAGAATGCAAGGCCAAGGAATTCAAACTATGAGTAACAGAAATCGAAACTACACAGGTCTGGCAGTGCGCAGAAGCTTGGTGTTGTTGTTTAGCTTCGGGATCCTGGCCGCCGGTGGCTGCGAATCACCGAGTGATTCAGATGGGACAATCGTCAATGCGATCAAGCTGCCGACAGACGTGGTTCTTAACCTGGCCTGTGATAACGTCGGCATCAACAACGAGCAGTGCGTTCTCGGCGATCCCGAAAATCCGTATGTAACCACCGCTATCATCGAGTTTGACGTCAATAATCCTGATGCCACCAACAAATTCGATCTGTTCAATTCAATACCGGCTGGACCGACGGGTGCCAAAGCTCGCTTCTATTTCTGGGCGACGGCATTGGCGAGAAGACCTAGCGGAGAGAATCAGTTCTACACTGCGATGGCATTGCATGAATTATTCGATGCCAACAGCAACGTTCTATCGCAGGATGAACTCGTTCGCGAGCAGGCGTTGAAAGCCCATCAGTCACTTCTGGATAATTTCTTTGGGTCCGTGACGGTGTTCGAGTGTTGCCCGGGTGCAAGTCCAATCGGCGAGCCGGTAGCCTTTGCAGTACCACTTAACGAGCTGACAGCGGACGCTCTATTTCGAACAGAGCGAACGGGGTTCCGGCGACTCGTCGACGGCGATCCTATTCTGGTGCTGGAAGTACTGCTCGACTGGGGCTATGCCTACCAAGCAGCGAATCCACCGAATTATGACGACGGCGTGGTGTCTGTAGCCGAGTTTTAGGTATAGCAACGGGCAAGCGAATGCGAGAATCGGCTAGCAGTATTTTTGGCCTCGTCGCTTGCGTGTTGCTGTTGCCGCTTGCGGCTGCGGCGGAAGCTATCCCGGTGGAGTTGCGCCAGACAGAAAACGGCTGGCAACTGCTGCGCGATGGCGAGCCGTATTTCATTCGAGGTGCCGGTGGGGCTCATTCGCTGCAAGAGTTAGCGGACGCCGGCGCGAATTCGATTCGTACCTGGGGTGCCGACAACATCGATGATCTTCTTGACGAGGCACATGACCTTGGATTGACAGTAACGGTCGGCATCTGGCTCGGCCACGAACGACACGGCTTTGATTACAACGACAAGGCTCAGATCGCCGAGCAACTCGAAAAGGCGCGTCAGGCCGTATTGCGTTACAAAGATCATCCTGCCGTTCTGCTTTGGGGAATTGGCAACGAGATGGAAGGCTTTGACTCCGGCGATAGTCCTGCCATATGGAAGGCCGTGAACGACGTCGCCGCAATGGTAAAGGAGATCGATCCAGATCACCCGACGATGACCGTTACTGCCGAGATCGGTGGCGGACGGATTGAAAGCCTGCACAAGCACAGTCCCGCAATAGATATTCATGGCATCAATTCCTACGGTGGCGCGCCGTCATTGGCCGAGCGTTTTCGTGCTGGCGGAGCGACCAAACCTTATGTACTGACCGAGTTCGGGCCGCCCGGACCATGGGAAATCCCGAAAAATGCGTGGGGTGCAGCTGCTGAGCCGACAAGTACGCAAAAGGCAGCGTCTTATCGACGCAGTTACGAGCGCGGTGTCATCGATCAAAAAGGCCTGGCACTTGGATCCTATGCTTTTACATGGGGCTTCAAGATGGAAGCAACCGCAACCTGGTTTGGCATGTTTCTGCCGGATGGTTCGCGTCTTGGCGCAGTCGACGTAATGACGGAACTCTGGTCCGGTACGCCGCCTGCGGATCTCGCGCCTACCGTCGAGCCATTAGTTATCGATGTCCCACCGGAGCTTGATCCCGGCGACAAGGTGCGAGTCCGCGCGAGCATTACGGATCCGGAAGGTGGCCCGACGAGTGTGCGGTGGATACTTAGACCTGAGTCCAGCGAATATGCGACCGGTGGTGATTTCCGGCCCAACCTGCCAGACATTGAGGGCGCGATTGTTGAGGGAGGCTCGGATGGAGCACTGTTGCGTATGCCCGCAGATCCCGGACCCTATCGGCTGTTTCTATATGCCTACGACGAGGCCGGTAATGCAGCAACGGCCAACCTGCCTCTTCTGGTAAAAGGCGAAGTGCGCACGCGGATGCCGGTGTCCGTGTACGAAGACAGTTTCGAGGCGATGCCCTGGGCCCCCTCTGGATGGATGGGATCGACTGAGTCGTTGACGCTGGATGGCGGCTTTACTGATAACCCACATCAGGGTACAGCCAGCATAAGGATGCGTTTCGAAGGCAAGTATGGTTGGGTCGGCGTTGCCTGGCAGAACCCCCCGAATAACTGGGGTGATATGGAAGGGGGCTTTGACCTGACAGGAGCTACAGAACTGGAGCTTTGGGCCCGCGGAGAATATGGTGGTGAGAAGATAAGTATTGGTGTCGGACTAATCGGGACGGATAAGGCAAACCCCGACTCGGCCAGGACCAAAGTCGATAACATCGTGCTGACACGGGAGTGGCAGCGATACGGTGTTGCGCTGAAAAAGGTCGATCTGTCCAGTATCAAGACGGGTTTCGTCGTGACTCTCACAGGGCGAGCAACGCCCGTAACTGTTTACCTCGACAGCATTCGTTTCATTCGCTGAGCGACCTTTTGTGTTGGGTTTTTCCTAAGCGGGCGCCGGTCCCGTCGACTCGCGAATCACCATAGCTGCGGGTAATACCTCCGAGCCCTGGAGTGATGAAATCCCTCGTGAGTGGTCGATCAGAGCCAACGCGGCTCGCTCGGCCATAGCAGCGAGTGGCTGTCGGATAGTCGTAAGCGCAGGGTAGATCTGCTGGGCAAGTGCGACATCGTCGCAACCTGTGACAGACAGCTGGCCTGGTACATCTATGCCGAGGCGGTCTGCAACGCGAATTACTCCCGCAGCCATATCGTCATTTGCTGCAAATATTGCAGTAGGCCGTTTCTTGCGTTCGAGCAGCTTCGTCGCACAGGCTTCGCCCGAGCGAATCGAATTGTCGCCAGCCGCAATTAGATGCTCAGAAAACGTCAAGCCGCTCTGTTCCAGACCATCTTTGTACCCCAGGAAACGGTTCGCTACCGCTTTATGTTTAGGGTGCCCTGTCAGGAAGGCGATGTCTTTGTGACCCAATGACGCCAAATAACGCGTCATCTCGGCGCTGCTCTGGCGATCATTCATAGAAACGGAAAATCCCTTACTGTTCTTCTTGCCTGAGGACACCGGAACAAAAGGCGTATCCGTCGAGCTTATCGCACTGACGATTTTCGGCATGTTTGACAACGGGGCCGCGAGAACGACGCCGTCAGGACGGACTTTTTCGATCAGCGCTTTTAGCTCGCCGGAAACATTCTCGTCCTGATAGTTGCAGGGATGAATCACCAGCTCGCAGTCAGCGCTCCGGCAAGCGCGGAGCGCACCAGCCTGCAATCTGATGACGTAGCCTGCGCTCGGAATCTCGTAGGCACTGGGATCATCGTAAACAAGCGCAATAAGACGGGATCGTTGGCTCGCCAGATTTCGTGCCGACTGATCGGGGCGATAGTTGAGCTCTTCGACGGCCTTATCGACGCGTTCTCGTGTGTTGGCGCGAACGTTCGGCTCCTTGTTGACCACACGAGAAACGGTCTTGATAGAGACGCCCGCAAGCTTTGCGACATCGAATATTGTTGCTCTACTCATCGTCATCAGAATCGTCTCAGCAAGAATTTCAGCGCTATTGATATAGACTTGATACAGCGCTGTCAATTGTTAAATATCAGCGCCGACCGCCATCTTCTCAACCTCGATATCGGGTACCAGGTCGGCATACGTTTTCTGCATTACTAACTTGGGTCTTCGCTTCACATCGAACAGCCCCCAGTGTTTTTCCGGTTCCTCTGGGTCGGGTGAACCTTTCCACGGCTCGTCAAACGCCTCGAATACAAACGTGAGGACCTTTTCCTCTGTCGTCCATTCGAGTAGCTGTTCGTAATAACTTGCCTGCAATTCTTCGGAAGCATTCCAGGGCTCGATACCACGTCCATTGGATGCGGTAGTCCAGCCAGCCTCGGTAATCACGACCGGTTTTCCCGGATAGTGATTCACTACCGAGTGGTAATTTTGCTTGGTATATTCGAGTGCATCCTGCATCGTTCGATATTCCCAGGCGGGATACGTGTGTACTGATATAAAATCCAGTACGGCTGCCAGTGGCTCCAGCTTGTACGTCCAGGGGTCGTAGTTATCGCAAAACGTTACGGGTTGCTGAATTGCGAGTTTTATCTTCTTCACATACGTTACCAGGCGGTCTACCGGAACCATATGGTCCGTCCATTCGACGCTGGCTTCATTGCCGACCGACAAAGAGAACACGATATCAGCGTAGCGGTTCGACAAGGCGATGGCTCGTTCAATTTCATCGTTGTTGTGTCGCCTGTTCGCATCGAGCGTTGCATCGCTGAAATCCGCGCCCCAGGGGCAATGCGGATTGCTCATCTCTGCAGCTATATCGATACCCAGCATGACCTTGAAGCGCAGTTTCTCGCGGTCAATCACGTTGAGGACGGATTCAGCGTGTGGACTACAGTCGTACAGGCGCAAATACGTCCAGTTTTTCGCCAGAATCAGCAGGTCTTCTTTGATCTCTTCGTAGGAGGGATAGATCTTGCTACCAGGACTTTGTCCATCGCGGTATCCGGAGTAACAAATCGCGTTACCGTGTTTGATTTGCGGTATCTCAGACATACTTCGGGTTTCCATCCTTGTCCCAAAGGCCCCAGTACGCGCCGACGTCCCCTTCGGCATCCACCTTCCAGGTTTCGTCGAACGACGAGAAATAGAAGATCTCTATGCCGTCCTGTTCTGCCCATTGACAGGTGTCAATGAAGTATTTGATGGCATTCTCGAAAGAGGGCACCGAGCCCTTGGTCGGCGTACCTACATTCGGCCAGCCAGTTTCGCTGATGATGACTTTCTTGCCATTGGCAACATTGACCACGCGGCGATACATCTCTTTCATGTACAGCAATGCGTGCTCCGCCGGGCAGCCTTCCCAAAAGGGATAGCAGTTCGCGAGCAGCACGTCGCAGGCTTCCGTGACACGAGGGTGATCGACAAACTCGAAATAGGCATCGACGTAGCCGACTTCAGTATCCGGCGCGGCCGCTTTCACACGTTGAATATAGTCAAGCAGTTCGTCCTCGCTGATGTCTCCACGCAGGAGTACTTCATTACCGACAGCGAGGATGTCCGCATGACCGGCCTTGGCGATTTCGATGGCGTTCGCGATCTCGACTTCGTTCTGCTCACGATCATCATCCAGCCAGACCCCGACCATGTTTTTAAGGCCATTTTCCGCAGCGATAGCGGGAATTTGCTCGTTCCCTTCTTTGCAGGAAAAGGAACGCACCCAATTCACATACGGTTGAATGAAAGCCAGCCGCTCACGAATTTGTGCCTCGCTAATCTGGGTGCCCGGACCCTGGCCTTCTACATAGGGGCTGAACGAAATTCCGTGAATCTTCGCTTCGAAAATCTTGCGTACGAGCGCTCGCAGGTCATCGACGGAAAGGCTGGAAATATCGATTCCAGCCAAAGACAGGGTTCTTTGATAGAGATTTGACATCAAGGGTCCTAGTTGAGAACAAACAGGTAAATTATTCGGCAAACAGCAAGTTTGCCCTGAGAGATACGTTAATTTGGCGGATGTGACCGTTGCGCTGAAAGAGTTCTTCGCTCAATTCTGTTGATAACGCCATCTGTGCAAAGGTGTGTTCCGTAGCGTCATCGCAGATGACAGTGATGCCCGCTTCAGCGCCGTCATCGTTATATAGCGTGTAAACAATCGGAACCTGACACCAGGTGAATAGCAGCCCGTTTTCCGGAACAGTAATGGTTTGCCAGTTGCCGTGGACATCGACGTAGCCGGTATCGCGGGACTCAGCCATGAACTCGCGTGCTCGCAATAGACTGGGCTGAAAGCGGACGGTGCCGTTATCAACTCTTAAGCCGAGTTCACCAAATCGACACAGAATTTCTTCCTTGACCTGCCCGGTCATTCCGGGTTGGCGGGCACCGGCATGCATCGGAGTATGGGAGTAGGGGTCTGTTGGAAACGCACCGTACTCGGCCGGAGTTTTGTTAAAACCGATGCCTTCGCGTACGCGATAGTACAGCTGCCCTAATCGATGGCTGGTAACCTCATCAGTACCTTGATCCAGAGCCGCGAAGAAGTTCTCCTGTACCGCGAGCATAAGTTTGGACACCATGTGCCAATAGATCGAGCCGAGGCCTTCGAAACCGAACATAGTCCCGGAGCGTCCCGTAAACACTTTATGGTTGAACACTGCCTCGTAAAGTTCTTGCAAAGGCCCGCGTGCGGACTCAATTTCATTACCGTAGGCTTCAGTAAGCGCGCTTAAGCGGATATTCAGATCTCCGACATTTGTGAAGTCGGCATTGAAGCGGTAGTTGCCCTCTATATCGCGAACCACGATACGATCATCGCCTTCGGCCAGCATGTGCTGTAGCAACCCAATTGCTTCAACTTGCTCTTTGCTGATGCGGTTCCTGGCGAGAAACCCTGGTAGCGGCCGATCAGGGTAGAGCATGAAACTGTGTTGATCGGACCTAAAGATATCACTACTGAATAGTGCCTCAAGTACCGTCACGGCTTCTGCAGGAGCAATCAAGCCTGCGCTCAACGCTGCAACCTGACCTTCGAGCATTGGATACAAATCATCGACCGTCGCAGTTTCTTGTTGCAGATCCAACAGGTTGTAAGCTTGGTAAAGACCGTCTTCTCGCCGGTTAGTGCGGATACTGTGATCGACCGCCAGAAGTGCGTCGTCGAGCAGGGTCAGAATTTCGTCCATGGGTTGTTCTACCGCACCTGAAAGCGATCCCTGCCGATAGACACTTTCCCGATAGCGACTCGCCGCCTGACCGAGTTCCACCAGCGACTTGAAGCGCTCGGTTGCGCTGATTGCGTCGCCGCCCAACAGCGGGCGCAGTTTGGCGAGGGCGGTGCGAGTTTCTGCATGCCATTGGCTGACTTCGCTCGACAGGAGAAATGCTTCTGACTCTTCCGCCAGTAGCCGCTGCAGGAAACGAATATAGCGTCGCATGTAGTACAAGGTGACCATCGATAAACCCTGGCCGACCAATGCGTTATTCGCATCATTCCACTCGGGGCGTTGGGTGTTCAGCCAGATTCCACCATCGACGACCAGGTTGGCCAGTTTCGCCAGCAGAGGTACGAGCAACTTCTCGAGCAGATTGACCTGATAAATTTCGCCATTGCCATCCAGCACCAATTTTCCGTCCGCACCAATGGCGGCGACGCGATGCTCGATGAGTTCAGCCTGACTTACGTCAAAGTCGACCGTCTGTTTGGGATTCTCAAGTAAAGCCTCGAACGGCCTGATTCGGTAAGGAACGTTGGCATAGCAGAATATGGGTTGACGCAGCAGACCGCGGAGTCGACTTGGATGAAAGTTCGTTGAGAGCTCAAGAAATTTCAGCAAGTAAATTATCTGGTGATCACCCCAGTAGCCAATATAACTCCAGGGGTTGTCTGCTTCCTCAACCTCCCAGTCGATACCTTCTTTGGTGATTCGATAAGGGTTGTAACCATCCATCGTCGATGCATTTACGAACTTCGCTATGACATTTTCGACGAACCCGGGGTAGCTGAATATCAAGGCCTCCCAGTTCTGGAAGACATCCCGCCAATTGCCCTGGTATGAAAGCAGCCTGTTACCCTGTTCATCTTTGATGTTAATTGCGAACTCGTTCCAGGGACGACTAGGGTCGCCGTGGCGTCGACCGAAGGTAATTGGCAAATACTCATAGGAGAGACGCGCTAACTGCGGGTCTCCCTGGCTGTCGACCTGTGACAGCAGCTCAGCGAGTGTCAGTCTTTCGGGTAGACCAGTAAGCAGGCCCTGATTTCGCTCGTAAACATCCCGGTTGAAGTTTCGAATTGTTACCCCGAAGTCACGAGCTGAAACGTTGTATTCGTCGTCAAAAACGCCGCCCCGCAGAATATTGAAAAGCACGTTCGCGTAATGGTGGACCGAGACGTTTTCCTCAGCCGTGGCCTGAAATCCGTCGCCATCGGCCATGATACGCGCCAGTTTTTGAGTACCTGATTCGATGGACCGGGTAATGGCTTTGCCAATCTCCGCTGGGTCAGCAAGCTGGCGGCGCAATTCGACCACATCCGCCTGGCTTTGCTCGATATTCGCGACAATCTGCCAACGCTGCGACGCTTCCGGCGCTAGTTCAAACCTGCTGTTCACAAGGTAAGCTCCGCGAACGCCGCGTCTGAGAGCTTCTTGCTCTACTGCACCGCCGGATTGGAAGGTTTTCAATTGCTCAGATGAAACCAGTACTTTCCGATCGTCGAGGCCAAGGCAAAAAACGGTCGTTGCTTTGAGAGACTCTGAAGGTTCAGCCCGATCTGTGATCCCGGAATAGAGCGTAAGAAATGCGAGTCCGGTTGCTTCGTCAAGTTCCGACCATTTGTAGGCATCGACGAGATTGCTGGAATTGGACTGAGCAAAGGCAGGCGTTCCGGCTGGCAGTATGTTCTGCAATCCATCAACAACGTCGATGTTTGCTTTTGGCCCAGTCAGATTTTGTAATTCACATTGACGTACAAAACCATAAGCTTCGCTTGTTGCCCAGGTATAACGAAACGCCAGTTGCAGGTCGTGATTGATCTCTTCAAAGCACAGCTTGTTCGCCAGCAAGCTCTTGTACAGATTTCGAGTGATTTCGTAGCGTCCGCAGTGCTCCGTATTAAACGGTTCCCATACGTGTTGCTGCCCGTCAAGCTCGACCCGCAAAACTGTCTTACTGCCGGTGTGCAGAGCGCTGTCGTGAATCTTGTCATCCGTAATGTACGGGAACAGGGCCGTATCAGGAGAAACCCGGCCAGCGGTCAAGCCCCCGTTTGATGAAACGAACAGCCAGTGATCGACATCAGAAACCACACTAATAAAGAACGGATCCATCCTGTCGACGTTGCGAATGGCGTAATATCGCTCGCCCGCCAAGTCCATGAACTCACCGGACACCGCGTCATTCTTCATGACGCTGACATCCTGTACGGGATTTGTAATCAATGTCTTTATTCCCCAATTATTCTTCGAGACTCAGAGCACCAAACAACCCGGCGTCGATCCAACCGCGGTCCTTAGGTCCGGTAGGAACCGATTCTGAGCCGACAAAATTCTCTCGCAGTTCACTGCCATCGTTATCGCAATAGGCGATCATCAGCCCCATCAACTTGCCAGCCGACAGTGCCACCGGCTTGTTTTCGTCCGACCCATCCACGTATTCATCCGTGTAAATGTCGATCGCCAGCTCCCAGATAACTTTGTTGCCCTGTTGCTGCCAGCGGCTATTAACGTGATGCGTGTAAATTTGCGCCTGCTGGTTAGTGCCGATATCGATTGCCTGATTATCAAGCGACATGTGATAGGCGAAGGCGTTGTGATTAAACTGATGATCGCCGCCCGAAAAGTCTTCATCGATGAAAATTTCCAGACAGTCGTCGTCCCAGTACTGGGTGAGCGGGTCACGGTGCGTATCAATCAGCGTGTCATCGACGATTTCTGCAAGAACGTAAATCTTCGTTCCGTTCCAAACGATTTTAAATCGTCCATGGAAATCGTCAGCGGTATATTCGGGTCCCAGCCATCGGTGATTTAGCTCCTGCCATTCAGCCCGGTTCCAGACAGATTCCGTTGCGATTCCGTCTATCAATGGAGCAACTGCGGCCTTCGATGCTTTATACAGACTGCGATCGACAACGTGCGCGTCGTCTGCGACGGCTGACGAGGCGGCGACGAACATAAATGCAACCAACGCACGAAATACCTGCTCTCGCCAACAAGCACGTAAATGTCTAATTTCTATGGGTTTTGATTGCATACGCTTAATTCTTACGTGTGTTGTATCGGCTTATTGGATCTTAACTCGTTTCTTGACAGCGCTGTCAAATATAAGTATAAACCACTACATAGGTAGCGCTAACCGCGATAATTATACACAATTTGACAGCGCTGTCATTAAATCAAAGCAAGCTAGGGGGCTTGAGCATGCCAAAATCTACATTCCATAAGACACCTTTGGCCACAGGCGTAGCTATTGCGCTGGGTGCAGTCTTCGCGACGCCTTCGGTGTCTGTCGCGCAAGACGACGAAGTCATCGAGGAAATTGTGACTACGGGTATCCGCGGCAGCTTGAATCGCGCCGCGGACATCAAACGCAATGAAAATGGCGTTGTGGACGCAATTTCTGCGGAGGATATTGGTAAGTTTCCTGATCAGAACCTGGCAGAGTCCCTGCAAAGGATAACCGGTGTGTCCATCGACCGAGAGCGCGGTGCGGGCAGCACGGTGACGGTGCGCGGATTTGGTCCGGAATACAACCTGGTGACCATCAATGGCCGTCAGATGCCAACTCACAGCGATATCAGCCGCTCTTTTGACTTCGCTGATCTGGCTTCAGAGGGGGTAGCGGGTGTCCAGGTCTATAAGACTGGTCGAGCTGATGTACCCTCCGGCGGCATAGGTTCCACAATCAATATTTCTACGCCTAAGCCGCTTCAAAGTGAACCGACCGCAAGTCTCGCGGCGAAGACTGTATATGACACGTCGACTCGCACCGGCGATGAGATCACACCGGAAATTTCTGGCATTTACTCCGGTCGTTTCATGGACGACAAGTTCGGTATCGCCATCACGGCAAGCCATCAGATCAGAGATAATGGTGTGAACGCTGCAATCGTGAACGGTTGGTACACGAGGCCGGGTGATGATGTGCTGCCAGACGGTACCGTAGACAGCTTACTCCCAAATGATGCGAACCAGATAAACCGGCCAACGACAGCCGATGAGAACTATTCCTTCCCGCAGTCGATGGCATACAACATTGCCGAGTTTGAAAGTGAAAGGACCAACGCGCAGCTTGTGCTGCAGTGGGCGCCGAC
>Ga0255051_10000476_pt1 | contig 14647 bp, 9 predicted proteins | sample JV7_2_9_MG_FD_181719 | JGI IMG/M metagenome (GOLD analysis project Ga0255051, IMG submission 181719) | Seawater microbial communities from Jervis Inlet, British Columbia, Canada - JV7_2_9 | ecosystem: Environmental > Aquatic > Marine > Inlet | place: Canada: British Columbia | collected 2016-10-06
GGGCGACGATGGCGAACGCGGATCAGACGAACGATGCCAGGCAGTCGATCAGTGCTATCAAATACCAGGTCGGCACGGCCGGCACACTGGTTGGACAGGAAGCTGTCCAACTGCACGGTGGGATGGGCGTCTCCTGGGAACTTGATATTGGGCATTACTTCAAACGACTAACGGCTATCAACCAGATGTTCGGCAGCGCGGACTGGCATCTTAACAAACTGGCGGACTAGTCTATGACATGGCTTGCTTCTCGATCTTCGCCCACGAATCCCGCAGCGTAACGATTCGATTGATCGCCGGTGCGTCGACAGAATCCAGGCAGAAGTAGCCCAGCCGCTCGAATTGCACCGCCTCACCATCAGCCAATTCAGCGAGTTCTGGTTCCAGCATCGCGTTAACGGTTTCGAACGAATCCGGATTCAGAACATCCATGATATCGGCGGCCGAATTCGGGTCCGGGATCGTGAACAGGCGATCGTACAGACGCACTTCGGCCTGAATCGCGTGCTCGGCCGAGACCCAGTGGATCGTACCCTTCACCTTTCGATCGCTTGTCCCCGTGCCACTCCGCGTGTCGGGGTCATAGGAGCAATGCAACTCGACCACTTCGCCAGCACCGTTTTTGATAACGTCGTCACAACGAATGATGTAACCGAACCGCAATCGAACCTCCCCACCCGGCTTAAGGCGAAAAAACTTTCGCGGTGCGTCTTCGAGAAAATCATCCTGTTCGATCCAGATTTCACGTGAGAATGGCATCTCTCGAGTACCGAATTCCGGGCGATTCGGATGATTAAGAGCCTGCATCATCTCGACCTGGCCCTCGGGGTAGTTGTTTAGCACGACCTTGAGTGGGCGCAATACACCCATTCGACGCGGTGCAGACTCCCCGAGCTCTTCACGAATGCAATTCTCGAGCACGCCCATTTCGATGAGCTTGTCTTTCTTTGTGACGCCACCGCGTTTGACAAATTCACGCAATGCGACGGCAGGGTATCCGCGCCGCCGAAGACCGGTAATCGTCGGCATGCGAGGATCATCCCACCCAGAAACCACTCCGCCTTCGATAAGCGCATTGAGCTTCCGCTTGCTGGTGATCGCGTAGGCAAGATTGAGTCGCGAAAACTCAATCTGCCGTGGCCGATGATCGGGTTTCAATTGATCGAGGAACCAATCGTATAACGGTCGATGGTCTTCAAATTCCAGTGTGCAAAGCGAATGTGTAACGCCCTCGATCGCATCCGACATCGTATGAGCGAAATCGTACATTGGATAAATGCACCACTTGTCGCCGGTATGCTGGTGTTTGACATGCCGAATTCGATACAGCGCAGGATCGCGCAGATTCATGTTCGGCGACGCCATGTCGATTTTGGCGCGCAATACATGTTCGCCGTCGGCAAACTCCCCATCACGCATGCGCCGGAACAGATCGAGATTTTCCGTCACCGAGCGATTCCGATGAGGGCTGTTTTTACCGGGTTTGGTCAACGTGCCACGGTATTCGCGAATCTCGTCCGCACTCAGGCTGTCCACGTAAGCAACGTCAAGCTCGATCAATGCTTCCGCGAACGCGTACAGTTGATCGAAGTAATCCGACGCATGACTCAGCCGGTCACCCCAGTCAAATCCAAGCCAGCGCACATCGCGTTCGATCGCCTGCACATATTCTTCACGCTCCTTGCCGGGATTCGTGTCGTCGAAGCGCAGAAACGTCTTGCCGCCAGTCTCTTCGGTAACGCCGAAATTGAGGCAGATGGACATGACATGACCGACATGCAGGTAGCCATTCGGCTCCGGCGGGAATCGGGTCACGATTTCGGCGTGCTTTCCTGATTCAAGGTCGTCGTGAATGATCTGGCGGATGAAGTCCCGCGGCGGAGTTTCGCTCATTTATCGTTGTCTGACTCGGTATCAGGGAGCGCCATTCTACGCATTTTGCAGCCGCGTTCGACAGAGTTTGCAGAGCCCCTCGATTTCGAGCATTTGTCGAATTGCCGTAAATCCGAGCTCGCCAGCCTTTTCGGCAACGAGTTCTTCGACAGCGGAATCGCCGAGTTCAGCCACGGTGCGGCACTCACGGCAGATCAAGAACTGGCCTGCGTGGCGACTGGACGGGTCCGGACACCCGATGTACGCGTTGAGCGAATCGAGCCGGTGCACCAGTCCTGCTTCTATCAGAAAATCGAGGGCCCGGTAAACAGTCGGCGGCGCGGACGACTTGGACTCCTCGCCAAGGCTCTCAAGAATGGCATATGCCCCAATCGGCTTGTGACTGTCCCACACCAGTTCGAGCACTCGCCGCCTGATGGCAGTAAAACGCAATCCTCGATCGCGGCAAAGCTGTTCGGCCGTCGCAATCGCGCTGGCGACACAATCCGCATGATCGTGCTGTGCCGGGGGAAACTGTTGCTCAAGTGTATTCATGACCAAATTCTGTACAATAGCGCGCCGTGCCCGCGGGCTCTGATGGATTTGCAGCAAGACCATACCATGCCGAATATCACCTTACCCGACGGTTCCGTCCGACAGTTCAAAACTGCTACGACCGGCGCTGAGATTGCAGCCAGTATCGGCAAGAGCCTGGCGCGTGATGCTGTCGCCGTACGGGTGGACGGCGAGATGGTCGACCTCAGTCGTGAAATCGATACTGACGTGTCTGTCGACGTTGTGACCCGTGACTCCGATGATGGTCTCGAATTGCTGCGGCACGACGCAGCACATGTGCTCGCCGAGGCAGTCAAGGAGCTCTGGCCGGATACGCAGGTGACGATCGGTCCGGCAATCGAAAACGGTTTCTACTACGATTTCGCCCGCGAAGCGCCTTTTACCGAGGATGACCTGGCGGTAATTGAAAAACGCATGCAGGACATCGTCGACCGTGACGAGGAAATCGAGCGCGAGGTGTGGGAGCGAGACAAAGCAGTCGATTTTTTTCGGGGCATCGGAGAGGACTACAAAGCTGAAATTATTGAAAGCATCCCATCCGGCGAATCGATCACACTGTACCGGCAGGGCGAATTCATCGACCTGTGTCGTGGTCCGCATCTGCCCTCAACCGGCAAGCTTGGCAAGGCCTTCAAACTAACCCGCGTTTCCGGCGCTTATTGGCGCGGCGATTCGAAAAACGAAATGCTGCAACGCGTGTATGGCACAGCGTGGGCTACCGACAAGCAATTGCGTAAATACCTGCGCATGCTCGAGGAGGCCGAGAAGCGCGATCACCGGCGCCTCGGCAAGATCATGGACTTGTTTCATTTTCAGGAAGAAGCGCCTGGTGCCGTGTTCTGGCACCGAAATGGTTGGACGTTGTTTCAACAGCTGGTCGAATTCATGCGCCAGCAGCAAAATGCCGCGGGTTACCAGGAGATAAATACGCCGGAGTTAATGGACCAATCACTCTGGCAGGCATCCGGGCACCTGGAGGCTTTTGGCGACGGCATGTACACCACCGAGACCGTCGACGGCCGGAAGTACGCAATTAAGCCGATGAATTGCCCCGGACATGTCCAGGTTTTCAAACAGGGCATCACGAGCTACCGCGACCTGCCGTACCGGCTTGCCGAATTTGGCAAGTGTCATCGTTACGAGCCGTCCGGTGCCTTGCACGGCATGCTACGGGTGCGCGCATTTACCCAGGACGATGCACATATTTTTGTCACGCCCGAACAGATCACGGACGAGTCAGTCTCTGTGTGCAAACAGCTTCTAGCTATCTACGGTGCATTTGGCTTCGAGGACGTTCGCATCAAGTATGCTGATCGGCCGGACGTTCGTGTCGGCGAGGACGCAGTCTGGGACCAGGCTGAAGCAGCACTGCAGCAAGCTCTCGAAGTGGCTGGTCTCGATTACACCCATAATCCCGGCGAGGGCGCCTTCTACGGTCCCAAACTCGAATTCGTTCTACGCGATGCGATCGGTCGCGATTGGCAGTGCGGTACATTGCAAGTCGACCTCAATATGCCCGGCCGACTTGGCGCAACCTACATCGGCGAGGACGGCAACAAGCACATACCCGTCATGTTGCATCGAGCCATATTCGGATCACTCGAACGTTTTATCGGTATCCTGATCGAACACCATGCGGGCCACTTGCCATTATGGCTCGCACCCACCCAGGTCAAGATCTTGACCATCACGTCGGACGCCGACGAGTATGCTGAAAACGCCGCGCGCGAATTACGAGTCGCCGGCCTTCGCGTGGATACCGATCTGCGCAACGAGAAGATTTCTTACAAGGTTCGAGAGCACAGCGTCGCGAAAGTGCCAGTGTTGCTCGCTGTCGGTCAACGTGAAGTCGACGATCAGACTGTCGCAATACGCAGACTCGGCTCCAAGAATCAGCAACTTATGCCTTTGAGCGAAGCAATTGAAACACTCTCCAAAGAGGCCCTGAGCCCCAGCTAATTGGAAGCCCGCAATTCGGCTTCATGACCGCGCTTCATCACGCTGAAACCCATTTGTGACGAGGCCTTCACTTCAACTGTGCGGCGTGTCACAGAACTGAATATCTTCCTGCCCTAAGCGGCAATTCCCCGAGGGCCCAAGGCTATACTGATGCGGCGCAGGGAACATGCGTGCGTTTCGACGTGGATCATTGGAGGACCGTGAGTGTCGCTGGAACAATTCAAAACACAGATTCTGTTGCTGCATAGCGAGCAAAGCACCCTGGACAATTTCAGTACCGGGTTCAATGACCGCTATACAATACACTGTGCAACCAGCGGTAGTGAGGCACTTAATACGCTCGGGCAAACTGAAATCGACGTAATTGTGACGGCACAGGAATTGCCGGGCATGAGCGGGATCGACGCATTACGCGAGGCGAAGAAACGATCGCCGGACATCATCGGAATCCTGATCGCCGGAAACGCCCGCGGTAACCTCGAAGCACTCGTCGGAGACCTCGAGATTTTCCAGATTGTTCGCGGTGCCGTTACGCCGGCATCGCTTCGTCAAATGATCGATGACGCAACGCGTCAGTCCCGGCTGATGTCGTTGGCCGAATCCGCCAATGACACGACCGCCGACGTTGACATGCCGCAGGCCGAGCATATCGTGATGGAAACGTCTGATAACGGATCCGCTATCATCAGCGATGGCACCGGGCGGATGCCAATTCTAAATCCGAAAAAGGTGTCGGCCAAAACCAATGTTGGATCGCGCGCCATTGACGTGCTCGTCCTCACAAAAGACGAAGAATTCCTGACCACGGTCAAAGACTCAGCCCGTGGCATGCACAATGTAATTTACGCAAACACACTGGCACAGGCAGACGACGCAGTGCGAAATCATAAGGTCGGTGTTGCTGTCGTCGATGCCGCAATGGTCGGATCAAACGTCGAAAAACTGACCGTACACTTGCGATCAACTGAACCACGTCTCGTGGCGATTGTTGCGGGCCGCCGTGACGATGGCGAAATGCTCATGGATCTCATCAACCGCGGCAAGGTTTACCGATTTTTGTTGAAGCCCGTTTCGCCCGGCCGTGCACGGCTCGCTATTGAAGCTTCTGTTAAACATCATCTCGAAGCGCCCGAAACCGCGTTCAAGACTACCGGCGCTCCGGCGAAAGCCAAGAGCGCGCCACCAAAACGAACTGCGAAAAAGAAAGTTGTAAAAAAGACGTCAGGCAGCGAGCCAAGAAAGGCGCGAGCCAGGGCGAAGCAAGCTCAATCAGTCCCCAATGTTTCTGTATCGCCTCGACCGGTGCCTGTGTCCAAGAAATCCTCGTCGCCAACGGATGATGGACTTTTCAGTACATTCGGTGGTGGCGACGACGGCACTTTCACCGGAACCTTTAGCGGCATGATTAAGTCGGTCGGTAGCTCCCTGTCTTCAGCAGCCAACCGCAAGTCAGCCGAGGATCGAATTGCATCGTCACCGAGAGGAACTGCTTCGGGCGGATCGTTTTTTGGCAAGTTAAAGAGTGCCAGCGTTGGCGCGACTGCAATCGCAGCGGTGGTTGGTATCGGATGGTGGACGTTTGGCGGTTTTGATAGCCCTGCGCCGACCGAGCAACCGTTGGCGGGAATTCCGTCGGTCACAGAAGCAGACCCCGCTTTCGAGACGGCGGCCCCTGCGCCGCGCGACGCTCGTGTGCGTCATTTGCTGGGAGAAGCAAGGCTCGCGGATGCTGCCGGTCAGATCTATAACCCGCCAGGCAGCAACTCTATTGAATTCTACTTGGCAGCAACCGAAGCTGCGCCAAATGACGCGGCGATTGGCGCTGCGCTGGCGGCGGTAGTCGACCAGGCACTGAGCATGGCGGAAACATCCCTGCTCGACCGGAGAGCTGACGATGCGGACGCAGCATTGACACGTGTCGCCCTGGCTGATCCAGGCAACGAACGCCTGCCGTTTCTAAATGCACAGCTGATTCAGATGCAGAGTCGTTACTTCCTCGATTCTGCGCGTCTCGCGATCCGCGAATCTCGCTTCGAAGATGCGGCAGTGGCACTTAACGGTGCACGCGCGCTGGGCAGCGAAAACAACACCGAGATTGGCACGGTAAACGACGAACTGCGTCGTCAACTCGGCGAACAGGACGTGGATGACGTGTTGCTCAAAGCAAATGCCCGTCTCGCAGAAGGCAGACTCACAGCGCCCTCAAACGACAACGCGCGCTACTATTTTGAACTTGCATTGAGCAAAGACCCTGGTAATTCGGCTGCGCGACAAGGCGTCAACATGATTGCGAGCAAACTGATTTTGCAAGCTCGCGTCGAGATCGATGCCGGTCAGCTTGAGGCTGCAGATATTTTGCTGGCAGATGCTCGCAGACTGGATCCGACGAGCAGCGAGCTGGCAGAGTCTACAGCCGCCCTCGATGCGGCGCTTATGGGCCTGGAACAAGATCAGGGCGAGGAAGCGTTACAAGCTGCGATCGAAGAGTCAGCAGAACAGGACCTTGTTGCGGGCGACAGCGAATTTAAGGATGCGGAGCCTTCCGTCGAAATTTCGAACGTTGGAACCGTGGCGGAAAACTATGGACCGCCAACTGGCGCGTTCGAAACAACCAGTGCAAAGGCGCTGGGACAGATAATTCCCGTATCAATCCGCTCATTGACTCGCACCAAGTATGTCGCGCCAAAATATCCGCGCGCCGCGCAGAGGCGCAATGTTTCCGGATGGGTGGATGTCGAATTCACCGTGGCGGTCGACGGAACTGTTAAAGACGTTGCGATTCGTGGCTCGGATCCTGGTGTTACCTTCGTCAATGCCGCAGTCAGCGCCGTTGAGGACTGGGAATTCAAGCCCAGCGTCGAAAATGGCCTGGCCGTTGAAAAACGCGCAGCCGTGCGCATGATGTTCGCGCTTGAGTAATCGCAACGGCCCAGGGTTTGAAAACTTCCAATCTGGACTAATTTCTTTGTTCGAGCTACTCTAGACTCAGTCAAATAGACTGGGGGGTCAGTTTGAACGTCGAGCGAACAATCTCAGAGCCGAAAACGGCGCGAAAACAGCAGCAACGCAGTGTCGTTACGCAGCAAAAGCTGCTTGACGCCGCTACTCAGGCATTTTCCGAGAACGGCTTCAAAGGGACGTCGACGCGGGACATCGCCGACCGGGCGGGTGTCCATCACCCGTTGATTACCTATCATTTCAAGAACAAGAGCCAGCTATGGCGCGCGGCCGCAGATCGTGTATTCAGCGAGTTTAACGAGTCGCTCCTCAAGGCGATGGACGAAGTACCGAAAATGGATCCAAAGGCACGCGCCGAAACTTTTATTCGAACCTACGTGCGATTTGCTTTTGATCAACCTGCGCTGCACAAAATTATTTTGCAGGAATCAAGTTATCCAAGCGACCGCCTGGACTGGCTCGTCGAAACGCACTTGAAACCGTTGTATGAGATGGTCGTTGGACAATTGACCAAGCTGCAGGCACTTGGCGTCTCGCCGAAAGGCAATCCTGCCCTTCTGTACAACATGATTCGTGTATCGGCCGGCGGCTTGCTGGCGCTAGGCCTCGAGGTCAAGGGCACGAGTGGGATCAATTTCGAAGAAGAATCCCAGCGTCATGAATTGGCCGAAATGATTATCCGTACGTTTCTGCCCGGCAATTTGCCACCACGTCCCTAACCTTCGCTAAGAGTCCGCTGCATCTGGGCAACAATCGAGAGTGCGATTGCCTCGGGCCCGCGGCCACCTAGTTCAAGCCCCGCAGGTCCATGCAGACGGTCGCGCAGCTTGTCCGCCGCATCGCCAATGTCGGACAACAATCGCTCCCGCCGAGCAGGTGGTCCCAGCAAGCCAATGTAAGGAATTTTGCATTCGGCAAGCTGCCTGAGATGCGCGCGATCGCTTGCCAGGTGATGACTCATGACGACCACAAAATTGAAGTCGTCGAGCTCAACTTTCTCGGCGAGCAACGCAGCTTCGATAAAGTGTGTAAGAGTACCGGTCGGAAACCTCGCGCCATCCATGTAGGCGGACCGATGATCTACAACTGTGCAGCGCCACCCCAACTCGTTGGAAAAGTTGGTGATCGGAACAGAATCGAGCCCGGCACCGAGCACCAGTAGATTCGGCGGCGGCTGAACATGTAAAACGTGGGTTGGTTCGTCGCCGGTGCCACCAATGACAACGTCGGTTGAAATACTCCCATGCAATACGTCGGCGATCTCAGCGAACGGCCGGTAGTTATTATGTGGTAGAAGCGCTTGCAAAAAAATCTGCATCGACCCGTCACAACCAATACCCATGCCCCAGATCTCGTCGTCTTCGGATGCCAGGTCATAAGTCACGAGCTGCGAAATACCGGACTCCAGCACGACATTCGCACGAACGGCGAGATCACCTTCGAGACAGCCGCCCGACAACAACCCGCAGCCTACGCCATCTGCATCGATCAGCATCTGGTCGCCGGTTTTGCTGTACGTGGAACCGTGCGTCTCGACAACGGTCGCGAGCACCAGTGACTCTTTACGCTGGCGGCACTTGTCGAAAAACTGAAGGAGTTTTTGTTTATTCAATTACAATAATTCTTTGAGTCGGTAGTACATCATGCCCAGGGCGACTGCCGGGCTGGCAAACCACTTGCCTCCTGGAAGCGGAATGTGGCGAACTTTCGAAAACACGTCGAACTGCTCGGAATCGCCGCAGATAATGTCAGCGAGCATTTTGCCGGCTAGGTGGGTCGGCGCGATGCCGTGGCCCGAATATCCTTGCACATAGTAAGTATTATCTTTGATACGACCAAACTGGGGACATCGGTTAACACTGATGGCGATATTTCCGCCCCACTCGTAATCGATGTTAACGTCTTTGAGTTGCGGGAAGACCTCGAGCATTTTTGGCTGCAACGACCCCGAAATGCTTTTTGGAATACAGCCCGAGTAATTACACATACCGCCAAACAGCAATCGCTTGTCGGATGAGAGCCGATAATAACTTAGCGCTATGCATTGCTCGCAGAACGCGATGTCAGCGGGCAGCAGTTCTTCAGCACGCTCTTCACCCAGGGGTTCGGTTGCAATGACGTAGGTTCCAGCGGGAAAAACCGTCCTTCGGAGTTTCGGCTCCGTCTCGCGAAGATAGGCGTTCCCCGCAAACACGACCTTGTCCGCGAAAATCTTGCCCGATTCAGTCTCCACGACGGGCTTGCTTCCGTGCAAAACCCGTGTCACGCGGGATTGCTCAAAGATCGTCGTACCGAGCTGATTCGCGGCCTGTGCCTCACCGATGCAAAGATCGAGCGGGTGCAAGTGGCCGTTCCCTTCATTGGTCAGACCGCCGATATAGCTGTCCGAGTTGATGAATTCGCTCAGTTCATCCTGGCTCACGAGCCGCGCCTCGTGGGGGTAGTTGTGTTTCTGATGATCTTCCAGATAATCCTCAAGACCTTGCAATTCTTTGGGATTGGCAGCGACGTCCAGGAAGCCGAGCTTCAGGTCACAGTCGATGGAATACTGCTCGATGCGCTGCACGACGATATCGCGACACTCAAGTCCCATCTGTCGAACCAAGTCGGCCTCATCTTTTTGGCCAGATCGTTTCTTAAACTTTTCTACATTCGTAAAGCCATCGATCAACTGACCACCGTTACGCCCGGACGCGCCCCAACCAATTCGGTTCGATTCAACCAGTGCGACATCGTAGCCGCGCTCCGCGAGGTACAACGCGGTTGAAACGCCCGTGAACCCCGCGCCAACCACTGCAACGTCGCAACGATGCTCACCGACAAGACTCGGGTATTCGATTTTGAGCTTGCGTGAGGCAGCGTAATAGGACTGGGCGTGTTCTCGTGCATCCCTCATGACGATTACGCCGGGGTTGCGGGGCGATGGGCCGGCGTTGCCGGCCGATTGGCGTACAAATACAGCATTTCCATCGCAAGATATGATGCGGCAAGAGCTGTTATTTCACTCACGTCGTAAGCCGGTGCGACCTCGACAATGTCCATTCCAACCAAATTGATGCCCTGCAAGCCGCGTAGAATCTCGATGGCCTGATGGGACGTCAGTCCGCCACAAACTGGCGTGCCAGTACCTGGCGCGTAGCTCGGATCGAGGCAGTCGATGTCGAATGTCAGGTACACGCGATTGTCACCAATCGCATTGCGCGCATGTTCTATCGTCGCCTCGATGCCATTGGCGTGCACCCACGGTGCATCGAGCACGTTGAATCCCATCGTATCCGGGTTTGTCGTGCGCAGGCCGATTTGTACCGACTTCGCAGGATCGACCAGCCCTTCTTTGGCAGCAAAGTAGAACATGGTTCCGTGATCGATACGGCCTTCGTCGTCAGCCCAGGTATCGCTGTGAGCGTCGAAGTGCAGTAATGACAAAGGGCCGCCATGTTTTTTGACATGAGCTTTGATCAGCGGATAAGAGACAAAATGATCACCGCCCAGAGTCAGCAATCCGGGACCTTGACTAATGATGTCGTACGCGTGTTTTTCGATTTCACCCGGTACGCCCTGTGGCCGGCCAAGATCGAAATAGCAGTCGCCGTAGTCAATTACGGCTAGCTTATCGAACGGATCGAATTCCATTCCGTACATTTTTTCCCACGCAATAATCGAAGATGCAGCGCGAATCGCACGTGGGCCGAGACGTGCTCCGGGTCGATTGGTCGTCGCGGTATCAAATGGAACACCGGTCACAGCAACATCAACACCGGTCAAGTCCTTGGTGTACTTGCGACGCATGAACGACGTGACGCCCGCATACGTCGGCTCGGGTATCGTGCCGTAAAGACTCTCCCGTGTTATGGCATTGTCATTGCTTTCCTTGCGCGTGGTCACTTCACAGCCTGCTGCGTAAGGTCCAGACACTTCCAGGCGATCTCAAGCAATTCATCGGCTTCCTCGTGCGAAAGCACAAACGGCGGCGCACAGACGATAGCGTCGCCTACCGCACGCATCACAAGCCCATTGTCGATGAGGAAATCGCGACAAATTGTTCCAACGCCCTTCTTTTCTTCGAATCGCTCGAGCGATCCCTTGTCAGCTACGATTTCGAATGCGCCCATGAGCCCGGCCATACGGGTTTCCCCGACGATCGGATGCTCCCCGAGTTTCTTCCAGCCGGCCTGCAGGTACGGCCCGATATCGGACTTGACGCGTTCGACAAGATTTTCGTCCCGCAGGATTTTGATGTTCGCAATCGCCACCGCACACGCTGCAGGATGTCCCGAGTAAGTGTAGCCATGGTGAAATTCGCCGCCTTTGTTGATTAGCGTGTCAGCAACACGGTCGCTGATCATCACGCCACCGAGTGGCAGGTAACCGGATGTCACGCCCTTGGCAAAGGGCATGAAGTCCGGGCGAATACCAAAGAAGTCCGCGCCGAACCATTCACCGAGCCGGCCAAATCCCGTGATGACCTCATCGGAAATCAGCAACACACCGTACTCATCGCAGATGCGTTGCACTTCCGGCCAATAACTTTCGGGCGGAATAATGACTCCGCCCGCGCCTTGCACCGGTTCACCGATGAATGCCGCTACCTTGTCAGCTCCGAGCTCGATGATTTTTGCTTCGAGTGAACGCGCGGCGACCAACCCGAAGTCATTCGGCGACAGACTTCGATCGCTGCCAAACCAGTACGGCTGATCGACATGTACGATACCCGGAATAGGCAATCCTCCTTGTTTGTGCATCGACTTCATGCCGCCGAGACTCGCCGCCGCTACCGTCGAACCGTGATAGGCATTTTTTCGGCTGATGATCGTATGGCGCCCGGGCTGATCCATCAAATCCCAATAGCGCCTGACCATTCGTACGATCGTGTCATTCGATTCAGAACCAGATCCGGTGAAAAACACGCGATTCATGTGTGATGGGGTGATCTCCTGCAACACTTTCGCCAATTCGATCGACGGTGGACTGGCACACTGAAAGAAACTGTTGTAATAGGGCAGCTCCCGCATTTGGTCTGCCGCGGCGTCAACCAGTTCATTTCTTCCATACCCTGCGTTGACGCACCAGAGACCGGACATTCCGTCGAGAATCTTGTTGCCATCGGCGTCATATATGTAGGAGCCATCGGCACGCGTAATAATTCGCGACTTTTTCTCGTGCAAGTCTTTGTGGTCTGTAAACGGGTGCAGGTAATGTTCTTTATCAAGCTCCTGCCAATCCGATCCGGAGCGTTTTTCAAGCGCTGCCATGATTCACCTCCGAGGGCATTGTCGGCCGCCTAAGTGTTATTAATTGAGCAATGATAGCCAAGTGCAGGAGCCGAGTCCTGCCGGAATCACATACTGAAACGCATCTCAAGGCGTCAGACGTTCCGCCAGGGCTGAAATTCGTTGTCCTTGCTCAAGTCACACCTGTTTTGTCGCCGCGTATTGTCTGCAAGCGTCACCAAACGCATTGAAAATTCTCATGGAGAATTCGCTTTCCGTCACCTTCCATTCCGGGTGCCACTGTATCGACAACGCAAATCCCTTCGCACTGTCAACGACAAACGCTTCGATAAGCCCGTCGGGTGCAACTGCTTCCACAGTAACGCCCGCGGCCAGTTTCTCGACACCCTGCGAGTGCAACGAGTTAACCATGACGGTTGTCGTTCCCGCCAGACCGTGCAGTAATCCGCCCTCGACCAGGTTGACCTCATGCGCGGGACCGTATTGCTCGTCCAGGGAGTCGTCTGGATTTTCCCTGTGATTGTTTAACCCTGTAACGTCATGCACTTTCTGATGCAACGTTCCTCCAAGTACGACATTGAATTCCTGATGCCCCCGGCATAATGCCAATACGGGCACGCCTATCTCGAACGCACGTTTTGCCAACGGCAATGTCATCGAGTCGCGATTCGGATCATGCATTGTGCCAGGCTCGCTCGGACGACCGTCGTAATGATGCGGCTCCACATTCGATGGACTACCCGTAAACAGGAGGCCATCGACGTTCGCCAGGATTTCGTCGATTTCCATCAGATCCCCGAGCGCGGGAATGATCAGCGGCAGCGCATTCGATCCTTCAATCATCGCGCGAAGATATTTTTCGCCCGCCATGTGAAATGGGTGTGGGTCGACTATGCGCCGGTCAGCCGACACACCTATAATGGGTTTCCTAGTCATACAGAATCGTCAGCACGGCGCCCGAAGTAACGTAGCACTCCGTAAAGAACGGCAATACCCACGATAATCGATATCCACGGCGACAGTCCGTACGCACCAGGAATAGTGCCAAATATTACTGCCGTAATTCCCACCATGATCGCGTACGGCATTTGCGTCCTGACGTGCTCAATATGATCGCAACCGCTTGCAATCGACGACAACACGGTTGTATCCGAGATAGGCGAACAATGATCGCCCCAAACCGCGCCGGCGAGTGTGCACGCGACGGATGAATACATGATGTGCATGCCGTCCGGATTCGCCATGCCATTGACGGTCATGACAGCCCATGCCAGGGGTATGACCAACGGCATTAATATGCCCATTGTTCCCCAGCTCGTTCCGGTGGCAAATGCAGTTACAGCAGAGAGCAGGAAAACAATCGCCGGCACCAGAACGACAGGTAGCGAATCACCCAGTATCGTGATCAGGTAGCCCTTCGCATTGAGTTCCGCCGTCACAGCCGACATCGACCAGGCAAGAACCAGCACAATCATGCCGAACAATATTGCGCGTGCACCACCGTACCAGGCATCGACGGTCTCGTGCGAGTTGAGAATTTTTTGGCCGAGCGACATTCCTGCCGCTGTCAGGGCGCCTCCGAAAGATCCCCACATCATCGCCTTGTAGGCGTCCGAGCTGCCGATGATTTCGGTTAACGTTTCTCCTTCTCCCGTGGCATACAGACCAAAAGCCAGACCTGCTATCAAGACGAATATCGGCACGAACGCATTCGCGGCACGCAACGGGATATTGGGTTTCGGCTCCAGCGTATCGCCTTCCATTGAGGGCAGCTCATCACCGTTTCTGTTGGACTCCACCTGTCCCGCCCTGGCGCGCACTTCGGCCGCGTACATCGGGCCCATATCGCGACCCGTCGCGGCTACGGTCAGGACAAAAATCACGGCCAGGATTGGATAAAAGCTGTACGGAATGGACTGCAGAAAAACGGCGTAAGCCTGGACACCGGCGAGTTCGTCTATTCCCTGCAACGCCTGGTCGATAAGGCTCACTTCATAACCAATCCAGGTTGTGATCAAAGCAATACAAACAACCGGTGCGGCTGTTGAGTC
>Ga0255051_10000477_pt1 | contig 14639 bp, 10 predicted proteins | sample JV7_2_9_MG_FD_181719 | JGI IMG/M metagenome (GOLD analysis project Ga0255051, IMG submission 181719) | Seawater microbial communities from Jervis Inlet, British Columbia, Canada - JV7_2_9 | ecosystem: Environmental > Aquatic > Marine > Inlet | place: Canada: British Columbia | collected 2016-10-06
ACCTCAGCGAAAACAAACGCAAAACTGACAAAGAAACCAGCGGCTGGTATCCAGGCCGAGAATACCCTTACACTATCTCGATACGGATTCTACTCATCGCCTTCTGCGTATTATTTCTCTTTGAGCCGGAGAAATATTTAGTGCGGCGTCGAGTTCGGACTAACCTGGGACGAAATAGATAATTGTTGTTGCTGCTGCTGGGAGCGGTGCCTATAGTACCTCCACTGATGGGCGCAATGACAGAGGATGAGTTTTCTTACCGAAATCAGGCTAGTTCAGAATGTCCCAAACACCGTGCCTAACGTAATAAGGGCAACCAATGCGACGACCGGTCCCGCCACAGCCACCATGAAAATGTCCAGGTAGGAGTTCCGATGAGTCAGTTTACAGATAGATAGCAGCGTGATCACGGCGCCGTTGTGGGGCAGGGCATCGAGACCTCCGGTCGCGACGGAAGTGACACGGTGAAGTAGTTCCGGGCTAATATTTGCCTCTCTGCCCAATGCGAGGTAGGTATCGCCTAACGCCTGTAGCGCAATGCTCATACCGCCCGAGGCGGACCCAGTAATACCTGCGAGAACATTGACCGCCACGGCCAGCGACACCAGCGGGTTGTCCGGAGCGATTCCCAGGACCGTATCCCGGATGGCCCCGAAACCGGGCAGAGAAGCCACCACAGCCCCGAAACCCACCAGCGAAGCCGTGTTGAAAATGGGCAGTACCGAAGCGTTTGCGCCGTCGTCCAGACTGCGTTTAAAAACTTCCCTCAGGCGCTTACTGACTATGACCAGATAGACGTTGGCCAGTAACATGGCACAGATTATTGCCCAGATGCCTTTGACCGATGCGATAGTGGTCGCGCCATACTCAGGCAGGGCCAGGTAAGCGGCATCCAGTCGTGGAAAAAGAATGCTCGACAGAAGGTAATTGACAAGCACAACAACTAGGATAGGGGAAACCGCGAGCCAGAACGACAGCGACTGCCCGGTAACAATTGCCGGTTCGGTTGAGCCGACTTCCATTAAGTCGAATCCTTCTCCTTGCGCGTGCTCACGCAGCTCTCGGAGAGGTAGGCGTGCAGTTTGGACATCAAGCGTGTCGTATCCTTCCCCGGCATTCGCAGCCTGACGGGAGCGGTAACCGAGCCAGCCGATACCAACTCCGAACATGATCAAGCCGGCGATGACACCCAAACCGGGGGCGGCGAAGGGTGTCGTTTCGAAGTAGGGCATCGGGATCGCGTTCTGTATTGCCGGCGTTCCCGGTAATGCGGTCATGGTGAAGGTGAAGGCGCCAAGTGCAATCGTCGCCGGAATGAGCCTCCTTGGGAGATTCGCAGCACGAAACATCGCTGTGGTGATGGGATAGACAGCGAAAGCGACAACAAACAACGACACGCCGCCATAGGTGAGCAGAGCGCAGGCCAGCACGATCGCAAGTACGGCATTACGCGAACCCAACAAATCCACGAAGCAATTCGAAATCGCGATGGCCGCGCCGGAGTCTTCCATGAAACGTCCAAAGATCGCACCCAGCAGAAAAAGCGGGAAGTACAGCGCAACGAAGTGCCCCGCCGCTGGCATGAAAATCTGGGTATAGCTCGCCAGGATGGGCGAACCAACCTCGAATGCGACGGCCACCGCAGCCACAATTGGGGCCAGTACCAGCACGCTGATGCCCCTGTAGGCGAGATAAATCAAAAGACCCAATGCAAGTACGATACCGGCGATGCTCATGGGTTCAGTCTCCCGGGCCTGTCATCCGAACTGTTATCATAGTCATCCATCAATTCGATGGTAGAACGCCGGCCCAGACTTTGTCGATTATTTGCGAGCCAGGCGTCGGCAGTCTGATAACCGATATCGTGCAGTCGACTAATCAAACCCCACCCTGAACTGAGTTTGCTGGACGCGCTTAACGGGCGCATCTCTTTCTGGGCCTCCAGCCGATGAAGAAACAGCGAGTCAATCTTGGCGAACAGGGGAGCATTGTAGCTGTGGCCGGCAGCCTCCTCTTCCTTGAGCAACCGCTTGATCAGGGCGACCGTGCGCAATTCCTGGTTCAAACTGCTGTTGAAACTGATTTCGTTGATCCGGTCGATGATGTCGTGCGCTGTGCGAGGAATACCCGGACGCTCCACCGGATTTATCTGCACAAGGATCAGATCGTGCGGCTCGCTTTCTGCAATCAGGGGCAGCAAGGCTGGATTGGCCACGTAACCGCCATCCCAGTAGGCTTCGTTTTCGATCTCCACGGCGTGGAAGAGCACCGGGAGGCAGGCTGATGCCAGAACGGCATCCAGGCTGATATCGGCATTTCGAAAAATCCGATTGTGCCCCGTGCTCACATTGGTTGCGTTGACGAACACTTTTGGTTCTTCGAGATCTCGTATGACATCGAAATTGACGTGCCTGTCCAGTAAATCACGGAGTGGATTGATGTTCCACGGATTGAGTTGGTAAGGAGAAACGAGTCGTGACATGACGTCAAAAAACTTCAGCATTGGGGGCCCGCTGGGCATCCATGGCCCAAACAATGCATCCCATGGCGTTTGCCGCAACAGGCTGTGTGAACCGGCTTTGCCGATTGCTTCCCAGAAAGCGGTTAACGATTCCCGTGCGCCTTGTCGCCCGCCAATACCATATCCGGAAGAGAGCACAACCGCGTTCATTGCGCCCGCGCTGGTACCGCTCAGACCGCCGATTCGAATATCGGGATCTTCAAGCAATCGGTCAAGGACACCCCAGGTGAAGGCGCCATGCGAGCCGCCTCCCTGGAGAGCCAGATCTATACTATGTTCGGCCATGCAAATAAAATCTCATCGGGGGGGTTGTGAATTTCCGTTCGGATGCCAGCCTGGATTTAAACGTTTTTGGCTGGTGAGGCCCATAAGAAGCCCAGGCGCCAAATCAACTTGCGGCTTTCCTCGAGTATCAATATCGTCGAAGCCACACCAATGGCTATTAACCAATCATACATGCTGAGGCTCGTGGTCGAGAAGATTATTTGTGCCGGATGCCATTGCACCGCGATGATCTGCAGCACGACCACTCCCGATAGTGACGCCCACAGCATGCGGTTGCTGAAAAAATGCCTGTTTAAGGACGTACCTTCTTCCACTCGAGCATTAAATACGTTGAAAAACTGGAATAGCACGAAGGTGGTGAAAGCCAGCGTAATCGCGTGGGCTTCGGTGCCGCTGTGCATACCGTAGTACAGAACTGCGAGTGTACCGACCATCATCGTCGTCCCGTACACGACGATTTTCAGCAGCCGCCTCTGAGGGAGCAGCGATACTGTGCGTGGACGGGGTGGCTCGTCCATAATGCCCGGCCGCGCGGCGTCGAGCGCCAGCGACACGGCGGGTGGACCGTCCATGATCATAGCAACCCAGAGGATCTGGATAGGATTGAACGGCTCCGGCAATCCAGCCAGGGGCGCAAAAAATACGGTTAGAATTGCACCCACGGTCGTGGACATTTGGAAGCGAATGAACTTAAGGATGTTGTCATAAAGCGCACGACCGCCCCGTACCGCACTGACGATACTCGCGAAGTTGTCATCGGTGAGCACCATGCTAGCCGCCTCTTTGGTAACCGCTGTCCCGGTAATTCCCATCGCGATACCGATATCGGCATTCTTTAACGCCGGCGCGTCGTTCACGCCATCGCCCGTCATCGCAACCACCTGTTTTCTGGCTTTCAAGGCGCGGACGATTCTCACTTTGTGGTCTGGTGTTACTCGGGCGATGACGGCAACGGCCTCGATCCTTTCGGCCAGCTCGTCGGCGCTCAGCTGATCGAGGTCGGTGCCACTCATCACGCCTCCTTCCAGGCCAAGCTCCCTTGCAATTGCAGCGCCCGTATCTTTGTGGTCTCCAGTAATCATCTTGACCGAGATTCCAGCATGTCGGCATTCTGAGATGGCCTGTTTTACTTCAGGCCTGGGTGGGTCCATCAGTCCAACAAGCCCCACAAACGTCAGATCCACGACAAAGTTAGTCAAATCGCTCAGCGGATCGAATTGAGCGACCGGAATTTCCCGTGATGCGATTAATAATCCGCGCAATCCGCCTTCCGCTAAGGTCTTATACTCGTTATTGATGTGATCGCGCTGATCGTCGTCAAGTTGCTCTTCGCCGTTGGCAATCAGAATTTGACCACAACGCGGAAGCAGGACATCGGGCGCACCTTTCACAAACACGCGCACGATGTCTTTGTCGCGATGAAAGGTGGCCATAAATTTGTGGGCCGTATCGAAGGGCATTTCTGCAATGCGCGGCAAGGTTATCAGTACGTTTTCCGGATTAGTACCGCCTTTCCTGGCCAGAACCAGCAGTGCCGCTTCCATCGGGTCGCCAATGGCACGTTCCCCGTCAACACGACTGTCATTACAGGCAACCAACGGAATCATGAGCGGATCAAGATTGAACCTGGCAGCACTGTCTGATTTGATCACCCCCTCCGTTCGGTAGCCTTCTCCGGACACCGAGAAGTGTTGTCCCTGGTAATAAAGTGCTCGCGCGGTCATTTGGTTCAGCGTCAGTGTGCCGGTCTTATCCGAACAGATGACAGTGGTACATCCCAACGTCTCGACGCTGGCGAGACGCTTTACGATGGCGTGATGCCGGGCCATCCGTTGCATACCCAGCGCAAGGGTAACCGTGACCACAATGGGCAGGCCTTCTGGAATCGCCGCTACGGCCAGCGCAATCGACTCGGTGATGACGTCGACCAGGGCCTCCCCCCGCAGCAATTCCAGAAAAAACAGGAGGCTAACCAACGCGACTGCCAACGCGCCCAGGCGTTTGCCGAGCTGGTCAACTTGAATCTGGAGAGGGCTTAGCGAATCCGGTGCGTCGGCGAGTTGCTGCGACAATCGACCCATCTCGGTCTGCATGCCGGTGGCGGTGACAATCATTTCACCGCGTCCGCGCGTCACCAGGGTATTCATGTACACCATGTTGCGACGATCGGCCAGAGACAGATCGGGCTCTGACAGCGCTTCGGTTTGCTTATTAACGGTCAGAGATTCGCCGGTTAGAGCAGATTCGTCGACATCAAAGTTCACCGCTACCACGAGCCGCCCGTCGGCTGGAACCTGGTCGCCGGCTACCAAAAGTACGGTATCTCCGGGTACGAGCTGATCCGCGTCAATCAATTGTTTGTCGCGATCGCGCCGAACGTGAGTGTTTACCGGCAGCATTTTCTTTAGTGCCGCGAGGCTGAGTTCAGCCCGGTATTCCTGGTAGAAGCCGACGATCGCGTTAAGAATAACGACTGCGAAGATTACGAGTGCATCCTTAAAGTTACCGATAAGGGCCGACAGCACGACAGCCCCAATAAGAACCAGAATTATGGCGCTACGAAATTGGGTAAAAAAAAGCCACCATGCGGATGGCGGTGGTTTTTCGAACAGTCGATTGGGGCCTGCTGATTCGAGGCGCGCGAGAGTTTCCTTTGACGTCAAGCCAGTGGCAACGTCTACCGCGAGACGCGTCGCTGCATCAGCCGGTGCAAGCTGATGCCACGCTATGGCTTCGTCATGGTTCATGCTTGATTTTAACGATTGTTCGTCTCTGTTCCGGGTCATCGACAAATGTCAAATCTTCATTTGACCGAAGAACATTTGCCCATTGCCGAGTCAGCTGTGCAGCATCAGTACTGGAATTGATGCGCGTTTGAGCATGTGCTCTGTGACGCCTCCGAATACCAACTGGCTCATCCGATTTCGACTGTAGGCACCCATCAGCAGCAGATCGGAATCCGTGGATTTATATGCTGCGGCAATCTCTGTGGGTTCGTCTCTGCCGCGGGATGAGACGTGTTCTGATTTGATGCCCCAGTATTTTAAATAGGTCGCCAATTGACCGGATTTCGGGCCAGGCCGTGTTTCAGGCCCACAGGTAACGATGACGACGCGATCTGCATACGTCAGTAATGGCATGGCCGCGGCGACAGCCCGGGTAGCCTCGACACTCTGGTTCCAGGCGATACAGATGCGTTTGCCGACTGTGCGCTTATCAGTTTGCGGTAGCACCAATACCGGACGCGATGACTTCAGTAGCGACGCTGACAAAAATTGTCTCGCAAGTGTTCCACCCTTTTTTAGGGGCCGGGACAGCACCAGTAAATCCGCTATTGGCCCCATGATGCCGATCACTTTGTTGGGTGAACCGGTCTTTTCCATCCAGACGGCACCCGGTTTAGCACGTGGATGGCGTATGAGGTCATAACCGTGATGTTCAGCAAACCGTGAGAACAAAGCTTTTGCCGCAGTTTCTGCTTTCTTTGCATCTTTTGGTTTCGGCGTGGCCAGCCATTCGGCGTCTTCGTTTGCTAATCCCGTTAAACCCAGAGTGGATGGCAGTTCGATCGGCGAATCCCGATGCGGCCTTATGTGACAACCAATAACGCTGGCGCCTACCTGTTGACCGAACGCAAACGCAGTGTCTAATGCGACAGCGCACTCGGGCCGGTCAGCGACTGGAACAAAAATGACTCGCATGTTAGTTACCCTCTCGAACTCATTGGTACCCCACCGATATGTGGGCTATGTTTTGACGTTGCATCCGCACGCTTTTCATTCTTCTAATGTTACTGGGCTAACAAATCTAACCGGCTTGACAGCCAATACCGAACAGTCGATTTGATTAAGAATAACTTCTGCGGTATTTCCAATAATAAACCCCGGTATACCGGTACGGCTGATGGTGCCCATCACGATGAGTTCCACGCCTTTTTCTTTTGCATATCTGGGCAATTCCTTCCTTGGATCTCCTCTTACTAGAGAGATTACCGGTTTAAGATAATTGGCAGTCTCTATACCTTGTGCGCGACAGTAGCTATTTACGACATCTGCTAACCAATTTCTGCGCCTGCTCTCCTCGTCACGAATTATCTTATCGACATCAGCATCTGAGACTTCTTCGCGCGGAGATCGAAGAAAGCTCTCGTGCGGAAAATCCCAAACATGAAGAATATGCAACTCACTGCCGTCGACCAAAGCCAGGGATGAAGCCATTTCGAGAAGTTGCCGGTTCAGGGCCTCGCCTTCAGCATTTTCCGGCTCGTAATCAAGACCAACTAGAATCTCTCGATACCCTTGCTGCTCCGTCGACTTGATCAACCAAACCGGGCACGGACATTTACGTAAAAGTTTTCTATCCAGACCGCCAAAAAACTGATGCGTAAAACCTCCGCTATTCCCGACCGATTTAATTAACAAATCGCGCCGGTGCCGCAGCACTTCGCGGATTATTTCAGCAAAAGCTCTACCGATTAGAACCTTAATTTCAACTTCTAACCCGGCTGTTGATACGCTCTGCACAAGAGATTGTAGTTTTTCGTGTCTTTGTTCAACCAGTTTATCCACCAGGCCGTCCAAGCCAAATTCCTGTGCCCTCTCGATATCTAATACGTCGACAACACCGACCACGGTGATCTTCGCCTGGTTGTTTTTCGCTATTGTTGTCGCCTGTGTAAATGCCGAAAGGTTATCTACTTCTGGTTCTGCGACAAATAAAATATTAGAAAATCGCTTCATAGCTTCCTCCTGGAATAAATTTACACATGAGTCACAAGGCCTTCTATAAATGGTTGCTGCTTTTTAAGGAGCAGATGCCGTCTTCATAAAAGGGAAATTCATGTAACAGAATGTGCTTTCGTGGCGTAAGCGAAGCCTGAGTCATTTCGACAGTTCTTATCACTCAGGCTTGCGCTAAGGAATGCCATGATCCAATAATTACGAGAGCCCGTTGTTGGCCAATTCCTGCAGCATAGCCAGAGGTCATAAGCGTCCGATATCGGGGGCGCAGACGTATAAATTCATTATATAGGTGGCGATAACCCAATTCAAACCACACAGACCATCTATAATTCAATACGGGATTTGTTTCCTGACGACACGATTGTCAATAGCTGGCAAAAAGGTAAATAAGAGCGGCTGTCAAGATCGCGATAAGCAAGGTTTGAATCCCGCTACGCAACCAGGATACGCCCGCGATGCTGCCAAGAAAAACACCGAGCAGGAATATCAACAGCAGCGCGATCGCTACCGCTGCGTAAAGTGGCGATACCGGCAACGCAAAACCGGCATTGGCTGCAATCAGTGGTGTCAGGATCAGAAGGGATATGGCTAGCGGCGCAAAACCATTGACGAGCGCTATCAGTAGCGGTACCCCTCGCGCGGCCTCGCCATGAGCACTGTTACGCAGGTCGGTGATCATCGCATCTTCGAGTTTTCCAAGCGCACGTTTCCGCTCCGCGACCTCACTGACGTAGGCGCTGCTGACGCCGCTCACGCCGAGCGCAATGGCCGCGCCCAGGCATACATTGATGATTACCGATAAGCCGGTTGTGCCACTGACCAGAAAGCCAATGATGAGCCCCAGCATGGTCAGTGCGCCGTCAAATCCATTAACGACAAAATAGCGTCGTATGATGTCATGGGTGCGGGTGATGCGCAGCAGAAACCGGGACTGTTCCAGCAGGTTCATAAACCTACCCAGCTTGCGGCTCACTTTGAACTTCAACCTCGTCGATACTGTGTAGCGAACCGCCCAGATCGTTGATACCAGACTGTACCGCTTCGAAATCGATGGCATCCCCTTCGACGACGACCTTCAGTGTTTCGGTTTTTTCATCAACCTCGAGTACCGTGATGCAGACCCGATAATCACCACCCGCCTTGGCAAGGGCTTGTGAAAATTCAAGCGCGTTCGGTTGGTGGGGTTTGAGTACATCAAGCACGAGCCGCTTAACAAGAACCATAATTTATCCCCGGTTTCCGTCCAGATTAACCGAGGCAAGTATACACTCAATCAGGCTTATTGCTGGCGACCTATGAGACTACGTTTTACAAATTAAGAATAAAATATGCCCCATACTCTGATGATTATAAGCGACCGCTATTGGCCGAGGCCGTGTAAAAACTCGCCTCGAGTCAGGCGGCTGGTTGTCTGATCAGGAGCCGTCTTTTCAATCTCGGTCGTCACTTGGTTTCTGCGAAGATTTATAGACTACTTCGACTGCGTGCTTTTGCGTCCTGGGAAATTGTAGTGGCTTGAAAAGGAGATATTAATATGAGTTTTATCGAGTCAAGAGGTTAACTTGTCAATACCTCTTTTTACATCGTTGGTCAACTTGATAGAATCGTTTCCAGTGCGTCACAAACCCGATTATAGGAAGTTGATTATTCGATTCCGGAGAAACAATAAATGATTCCGACAAAGAGCGAATCCTCGGTGGACATTAATCCGTTAAACCCCGAGGATCTTCTTAATATCCACGCTTACTGGCGTGCCTGTAATTATCTTGCCGCCGGCATGATCTATCTTCAAGATAATCCCTTGTTGCGCAAGCCTCTGAAACAAGAGCACGTCAAAAACCGCCTGCTCGGTCATTGGGGCACGAGCCCGGGACTTGCGTTCATGTATGTGCATATGAACCGGCTTATTGGCAAATACGATCTGGATGCTATTTTTCTGGCCGGTCCTGGGCATGGCGCCCCGGGAGTGCTGGCGCCGGTTTACCTGGAGGGCACCTATACCGAGGTCTATCCTGACATCAGCGAGGATGAGCCGGGGCTGCGGCGTTTCTTCAAGCAGTTTTCCTTTCCGGGCGGTATCGGCAGCCATTGTACCCCGGAAATCCCCGGCTCGATCCACGAGGGCGGAGAGCTCGGCTATAGCCTTTCCCATGCTTTCGGCGCCGCATTTGATAATCCGGACTTGATCGTCACCGTCGCGGTAGGCGACGGCGAAGCCGAGACAGGGCCCCTGGCCACGGCCTGGCATTCCAACAAGTTTCTCAATCCGGTCCGCGATGGCGCCGTATTGCCGATCCTGCATCTGAACGGGTACAAGATTAACAATCCGACTATCCTGTCGCGCATTTCTCACGCTGAACTGGAATCCCTGTTCCGTGGCTATGGTTGGATGCCTCATTTCGTGGAAGGCAGCGATCCAGACACCATGCATCAGTTGATGTCGGGTGCCATGGAGCGTTGTGTACTCGACATCCACGAAATACAGGCACAGGCGCGCAATGGCGGAACAGCAAGCCGTGCCCGCTGGCCGATGATCGTATTACGCTCGCCAAAAGGCTGGACCGGGCCAAAAGAGGTCGAAGGCCACCAGGTGGAGGGCTCGTGGCGAGCGCACCAGGTGCCCCTGTCCGGTTTGCACGGAAATCCGGAAAATTTGCAACAGCTGGAAACCTGGCTGCGCAGTTACCGGTCCGAAGAACTGTTCGATGACAGTGGGCGGCTTGTTCCTCAACTGAGAGCTCTTGCCCCCAGGGGCTTGCGTCGGATGAGCGCCAATCCCCATGCCAACGGCGGCTTGCTGCGGCGCGACCTACGTATGCCTGATTTTCGGAGCTACGCTATCGACGTCCCTGAACCAGGACAGGAAAGCGCGATGAATACCCGACCGTTGGGGCGTATGCTCGCCGATGTCATGTCAATGAACGGCAATAATTTTCGGGTCTTCGGCCCGGACGAAAACAGCTCCAACAAGCTCGATGCAATTTACGCGGTCAGCAAGAAACTGTGGCTGGCCGATTATCTGCCAGAAGATGACGATGGCGGTGAGCTCAGTCCCGATGGACGCGTGCTGGAAATGCTTTCGGAACATACCCTGGAGGGTTGGTACGAAGGTTACGTTCTCACCGGAAGGCATGGTTTCTTCGCTACCTATGAAGCCTTTGTTCATGTGATCGATTCGATGTTTAACCAGCATGCGAAGTGGCTTGCTATCAGCGAGGAATTGTCCTGGAGAGCGCCCATTGCCTCGATCAATCTGCTGATCACATCTACCGTCTGGCGGCAGGATCATAATGGCTTTACCCATCAGGACCCGGGATTTCTGGACCTAGTGGCCAACAAGAGCCCCGCGGTTACGCGCATTTATCTGCCGCCCGACGTTAACTGTTTGCTGTCGACCGCCGACCATTGCCTGCGCAGCCACAACGATATTAATGTCATTGTGTGTGATAAACAGATGCACATTCAATATCTTGACATGAAGGCGGCGATCAGGCATTGCACCCGGGGACTGGGGATATGGGACTGGGCCAGCAATGATCAGGGCAGGGAACCGGATGCGGTGATGGTTGGCTGCGGGGATATTCCAACCAAGGAAGCGTTGGCCGCCACCGCACTGCTGCGCGAATTCTTCCCCGATCTCAAAATCCGTTTTATCAATGTCGTGGATTTGTTCCGCATGACGCCGGAAACGGAGCACCCACACGGGCTGTCTGACAGCGAATTTGACAGTCTGTTTACCACCAACAAGCCGATAATCTTCAACTTTCACGGATATCCCTGGCTCATTCATCGGTTGGCCTACCGCCGCACCAATCACAGGAATTTGCACGTGCGCGGATACAAGGAGCGCGGCAATATCAACACGCCGCTGGAGCTGGCCATCGAAAACGAAATCGATCGCTTCAGCCTTGCCATTGATGTCATCAACCGAGTTCCACGATTGCAGGCCGAAGCCGCTCACGTCAAACAGCTTCTGCGGGACAGGCAAATCGACTGCCGTCATTATGCCCATGAACACGGCATCGACAAGCCGGAGGAGCGCGACTGGGTATGGCCATATTGAAAAATATTAAGGCTCATGCAGGTACTGACAAGTTAACTGATGTTCGGCGACTCGGAGAGCCCACATGGTAATAGCAGCCCGGTGATCGGTATTGAGAAGTTAACTTGTCAATACCGTACCGAGTAATGGCGCAGGAGTGAAGGTGCAGAGTGTAATTAATTCATGACCCCGATTTTCGGAGACGTTTTTACTGAAATGGCAGTGTTGCTGTTGATGGCCGCTGTCATCGGCGCCATCGGTGTGCGGCTGCGCCAGCCGCTGATCGTCGCCTTCATCGCAGTCGGTATCCTGGTGGGACCATCGGTACTCGGCTGGGTATCGGCAAACGACCAGGTCGATCTGCTAGCCAAACTGGGTATCGCGTTGTTGTTGTTCGTGGTGGGGCTCAAGCTGGATTTGCACATCATCCGCACCATGGGACCCGTGGCGTTGGCCACCGGCCTGGGGCAGGTTTTCTTCACCTCCGTGGTCGGTTACATTATCGCCATTTCCCTTGGGATGAGCCCGGTGACGGCCCTCTATGTCGCGGTAGCGATGACCTTCTCCAGCACCATTATCATCGTCAAGCTGCTTTCCGATAAACGCGAGGTGGACTCGCTGCACGGGCGTATCGCGATCGGCTTCCTCATTGTTCAGGATATTGTGGTGGTGCTGGTGATGATCGGTCTGAACGCACTGGGCGAGGCCGGCGATTCCGCAAGCCTGGGTCGAGGGGCGATCGAAGTACTGGTCAAGGGTGGTCTGTTCATCGCTGCCATCGGTTTGTTGATGCGTTACCTGTTGACACCGCTACTGCACCAGCTGGCGCGTTCACGGGAGTTGCTGGTATTGTTCGCAATTGCCTGGGCGGTGGCCCTGGGTGCAGCCGGAACACATCTGGGTTTCAGTAAGGAGGTGGGCGCCTTTCTCGCCGGTGTGTCGCTGGCCTCCACACCTTACAGGGAGGTTATTGGCGCTCGCCTGGTGAGTCTGCGAGATTTTTTACTGTTGTTCTTTTTTATCGACCTGGGGGCAGGGCTTGAATTAGGTACCTTAGATGCTCAGGTTGGGCCTGCCATTATTCTTTCGCTGTTCGTCCTCATCGGCAACCCGTTAATCGTAATGGCCATCATGGGCGTTATGGGTTATCGCAAGCGTACGGGTTTTCTGGCCGGTTTAACGGTTGCCCAAATCAGTGAGTTCTCGCTGATTCTAGGAGCCCTGGGGCTGAGCCTGGGACATATAGATGCCAACGCCATGGGGCTCATCACGCTGGTGGGATTAATCACCATCAGTGCCTCTACCTACATGATTTTATACTCCCATCCACTTTACCAGTGGCTCGCGCCGTGGCTGGTTGTGTTCGAGCGTGATAAAACGCACCTGGAAAAGCGTCAAAGTTTGCCGAAAGAAGACTTCAACATCGAGGTGATCGTATTCGGTTTGGGGCGATTCGGTGCCGCAGTCTCTCGAGAGTTACGACAAAAAGGATACCGCGTGCTGGGTATAGATTTCGATCCCGAAGTGGTTCGCGGATTCGAAGAGGGGGGATATTCCGTATGCTACGGAGATGCTGAAGATCCGGAGTTTTTGGCCAGTCTGCCATTGGAGTCGACGCAATGGGTTATCAGTGCCGTACACGAAAAGTCTATCACCCTCGTTTTGCTCCAGGGTTTACAAGAGTACGATTATAGGGGGCAAGTGGCAGTTGCGGCTCACAGGAACGCCGATGTCGAACCATTACGACGGGCCGGTGCTGATCAGGTGTTGATTCCTTACGAAGACGGCGCTGCCAAAGCGATTGATCATCTGTTTGGAGGGAAAATCGAGCAAAACGCAAGCTGAAACGATAAAGCCACAGAGGATGGATTAGTTACCGACAATACTGGCGAATAAGTAAAGACTCGGATATTTTGCTTGATAGTATTCGTTCAGGCCATATTATTTTTGTATTTATACTTAAGGTGGTCGATGTAATTAGGAAATCAACGCTACTAATCACGCTGGAAAGATTAATGAACACGAAAGATCGAAGACAGCGTTCAGGGTTTACGCATCGCGGCACGGTGATGACCCATTTGCGGAGCGGGTGTATTCGTGCTGTTCTGTTTGCCCTGATGTGGTGGATGCTCACTGATGGTGCAACGGATTCATGGCTGGTTGGCGCGCCAGTGATATTGTTTGCGACGATGGTTAGTCTGTTGCTACTGCCTCCCCTTTTGTGGTCCTTGACGGGGACCGTGCGTTTTGTGCCATTTTTTCTCTGGCGCTCCCTGTATGGCGGAGTGGATGTGGCCAAACGAGCGCTGCATCCCCGGCTACCGATCTCGCCGGGGTTGTTTAATCACCCGTGGCGGTTGCCACCGGGCCTGCCGCGTGTTTTCATGGCGAATACCGTGAGTTTGCTGCCGGGCACCTTGAGCCTGGAACTCGGTGCGCATTGTCTGCGAGTGCATGTGCTCGACGATCGTAAAGACTTCTTGTCAGAACTTGAGAAGGTAGAGCAAAAAGTGGCCGCGATGTTCGGCATCTCATTGCCCCCATCCAGAGGAACCGAGTGAAATGAAGAGATTCAATAATATTCTTTGCGTGGTGGAACCAGAGAAGGTATTCACTCCCGTCCTGGAACGTGTCGTTACACTGGCAGAGAACAATCAGGCCAGTGTAACGATGGTTGATGTAGTTCCACACATCAATTTGGCTACCAGGATGCCTCCTGGTGGTCCTGTCTTAGTCGAGCTGCAGGCCATGACGGAAAACAGTCATAAACAACAATTGGAGTCGGTCGTTGAGCCTTACAAAAAGCGAATCAAGATTGAAACCAAGGTATTGGTTGGCACGACTTTCCTGGAGATCATTCGCGAGGTTCTGCGCAACCGACGTGAACTGGTGATAAAAATTCCCGAACAACAGGATTGGTTAGACCGATTGTTTGGCAGTGATGACATGCACCTGTTGCGCAAATGCCCATGCCCGGTTTGGCTCATCAAACCTCAGGCGCCCAAAGCCAACCGGTGCATCCTGGCCGCGGTCGATGTCGACGACGCAT
>Ga0255051_10000478_pt1 | contig 14637 bp, 11 predicted proteins | sample JV7_2_9_MG_FD_181719 | JGI IMG/M metagenome (GOLD analysis project Ga0255051, IMG submission 181719) | Seawater microbial communities from Jervis Inlet, British Columbia, Canada - JV7_2_9 | ecosystem: Environmental > Aquatic > Marine > Inlet | place: Canada: British Columbia | collected 2016-10-06
CGTTCAAAAACGCCACAAGACGAGTAGCAATTGCATCGGCCTGAGCAAAACCTTCCTCGTCGAGCAGCTGTAGCCAGACGGCGTGTTCCGCGCCGCTCTCCCACGTGTCGGCCAGACTTTTTTGCAGGCGCTCATCCGGACCACTGCTGTCGCCGCGAAAAGCGATCGCATCGAATTGCTGCGTCACGATGTCGCGGTGCCGGTCCAGATCGGCAAGCAGCGCCGCCCAATCCGTGTGCCCCATTGCCAGGCACAGGCGCGCCTGGTCTTCTGTGTCAGTCGGCAAATCGTGGGTCTGGCGATCTCGGATCGCCTGAATGAAATTCTCGAGCCGGCGCAGAAAATGGTAAGCATCTCTCAGGGAGTCAGCGTCACTCTCGCCCAGCCCCTGTCGCCCCACGAGTCTCGGCAGAACGTCCAGAAGTCCGGTTTGCTGAAATTCTGTTCGACTGCCGCCGCGCACGAGTTGCAGCGACTGCACGATGAATTCGATCTCGCGAATACCACCGGGGCCCAGCTTGATGTTATCCGCCATCTCCCGCCGCTTGACCTCGGCAGCGATCAGCCCCTGCATTTCCCGCAATGACTCGAACACGCCGAAATCCAGATAGCGCCGATACACGAAAGGCGCGATGAGGTGTTTCGTTAATTCATCGACTACGTGATCGGGCGGATGCGGACCTGCGATTCTCGCTTTGACATAGGCATATCGCTCCCAATCGCGTCCGTGCTGCAGCAAGTACGACTCCAGCGCTGCAAAGCTGACGACGGGTGGTCCGCTTTCGCCAAACGGCCGTAAGCGCGTATCGATGCGAAATGCGAAGCCGTCTGCCGTGACTTCATCGAGCAATGCGACAATGTGACGCGTCACCCGGGAGAAATATTCTGGCGCACTCAGTCTTTTTTGCCCGTCACTCTCGTACCCGCCACTCGATTCCCCCGAAGGAATCAGAAAGATCAGATCGATGTCAGACGAGAAGTTGAGTTCCCTGCCTCCGAGCTTTCCCATTGCGAGAATTACGATCGAAACGGGCTTGCCATCATCACCGCGCACCTCACCATGTCGCTGACGTACCAGGCACTCGGAAAAACCGGCCGCTGCATCAAGCAGGCCGTCCGCGAGATCTGAAAGCGACGACAGGGTTTCGCTAAGCGTTGCGGCGCCTGTGATCTCCCGGTACAGGATGTGCAGCATGCAACGATGCCGGAAGCGGCGCAGCTGTTCCTTTACAAGCTCGATGTCCTCGTCGCTGCGCCTGATTTGATCGACGAATCGCGCCAGCCCGGTCACATCGGGGACAGCGTTTTTCGCTTTCCCCAGGCCGACAAACCATTGCCACTCCCGCAGCAATGTGCTGGCGGCAAAGTCACTGCACGCGACAAGCTTGGCCAGCGCCGGTATTGCATCGATTTCCAGCGCCTCGTTTGGCCGCTCTACGCTGAGTCGGTCAAACCAGCGCGAGGCGACATGTCTGAGTTCGGCTGGAAGCGCCTGGATCGCCGCGGCAACTGCCTTTTTCCGGGAAGACTCCATGGCAACGAGTCTATCAGTCTGTCAGGCGTGATCTAGGCGGTCGACTTCTCTGCTTCTTGCGATAAAGCTGAAAGTGCCTCCTGCAGCGGAATCGGCTTGCCGACCGAATGCCCTTGCGCATAGTCAACGCCGAGATCGGTGATCAGCTTTCGAGTCTCTTCGCTCTCTACATACTCGGCGACCGTCTCGAGTTCCATCACCTTCGCAACCTGAGTGATCGCCGCGACCATTGACTCGGAAATACGATTATCGGTGATGTCGCGAATGAAGCTGCCATCAATCTTCAATGTATCGACGTTGAAATTCTTGAGATAAGCGAACGAACTTAGCCCGGCGCCGAAATCGTCCAGCGATATCTTGCATCCGTGCTTCCGCAGCGCGTCGATGAATGCCTGTGCTTTTTCGAGATTTGACACAGCCGCTGATTCGGTGACTTCAAAGCACAACGCCTCGGCCCGCAATCCGCTCTCCCTGAGTTCTTCCTCAATGAACTCAAGAATATCGTCATCGCTGAGCGACTGACCCGATAGATTGACTGAGAAATTCGCCTGCAGAGATTCGATCAACTCGGAGTTCGTGGCCAGAGCTGCGATAGTCGAGGAAAGGACCCAGCGATCGATCTGCGGCATCAGCTTGTAGCGCTCGGCCGCCGAGAACAGGGCACTCGCAGGAACATAGTTACCATCGCTGTCTTTCATGCGCAGCAACACTTCAAAATGCGGAGGTGAGGTATCGCTCTTGAGGCTCGTAATCGGCTGCGCCAGCAATTCGAATTCATCACCATCGAGCGCCTGCTGAATTCGTGTTATCAGCTGCATGTCGTCGTGGCGGCGAATGATGCTCAGATTCTGGTCGTCGTACACTTCAATACGGTCACGACCGTGGTCCTTGGCAGCTTCGCAGGCCATTCTTGCAGTGGTCAGCGCGCGTCCAGGGTCACTTGTCTGGGCGCCATATTCCGCGATGCCGATACTCATCGTTACCTGCAAGGACTTGTCACCCTCGAGGTAACGCAGTGCGTGACCCTTATCGCGTATTTGCTGCGCGAGTTCCATGGCCTTATCGGTATCGGCATGAGTCAGGAGTATGCAAAAGTCGTCGCCGGTCAGTCGCGATACGACCGCGTGGCGCGACAGGTCGTCCTCCAGCAGCCGTGCGAAGCGCACTATGACCGCATCGCCAGCCGTCCTGTCAAAGGTATCGTTCACCAGCTGCAGGTTGTCGAGGTCGAAGTAAATGAGTTGGTGTGCCTCGTCGGAGCTTGCCAGCGATTTGGCTGATTCGTGCAGTTGGGCCTCGAAACCAGATCGATTCATGAGTCCGGTCATCGCGTCAAACGACTGCTCAATAACGTATTCGACTTTGCGCACGATGTGCGCCATGAAACGCCGTTCTGGCTTGGTGAATTCTCCCACATTGACGCGCCCGAGCTGCGCCAGCACGCCCTCGAGATTGCCGTGACTGTCCCGTAACGGACACAACAGAGTCTGAAAACCCTGATCGGGTATGTTCTGTGCGCCCTCGATGCCGGGAATTTCGAATACGGCCGGCCAGCGCTTGCCTTCGAGCTTGGGCATCATGTGATCTATCAGGTAGCGATCGAGCACTTTGCGATTGACATTCTTCCAACTCGAATGTGTCGCACTGACGCGGATGCGTTTGCCCGGAATCAACAGTACGCTGTAGGCAATACTGAGGAAGCGGCCGCTCTGGCCGACGAGTTGTGCGAGTCCCGCATGACTCCGTGACGTGCCATGAATCTTTTCGTCGACCTCGTAGACCAGCGTCAGTTCTTTTTCCACATCGTTACTGCGTTGCACGACGTCATGAAGTTGCTGTCCCAGCAACAAGCTTTCGCCGATAAGGGCGACGGCCGGCGCGAGAATATTGGCTAACAGCTTTGGATTGAACGATGACGACTTGCCGGCATTGCGTGAAAAAACCGCGACCAACAGGCCCAGTCTGGAATCCTCATCGCCACGTACCGAGAGTACGAGCAAAGTGCGGCCCGAGGTCAGCGTTCGTCTGATGCTGCCGCTATCTACGTCCGCCTCGGCGACGACCTCGTCGGGGAGCTCGGCGATGAAATTGTCGACCTCGTAGTCGTCCGCGCCATCGCTGCTCCAGACGCATTGACGTACGTCGTCATAAAAACAGAAACACTGCGCGCGCGGCACGAGCGAGTGCAGCAGGCCCTTCGCCTTGCCGATGTTTTTTCTTGTTTGCAGGTTGTGCAGATCTGCCGCCAACGTGGGCTCCGATCGAACTGGCATTCGCCTGAATCGACCACGATGCCAGCTGTCGATAAATCTGGCTGTGACTTGCGTCTCAAGTGAACCCGTTTTCGCCTCAAAATTCAGCGAATTAGCTGCTTTATCCACTCGATATTGGTGCACACGGTATAAAAACTAAGACGCCCACCGCAAGCGATGGGCGTCCTTTGCTGCATTGCCGCCGAATATTGCTACTGAGTTTCGAGCCAGTCGTCGTCCGATCCTTCATTGACACCTTCGAAAAGCGGCGTCGACAGGTAGCGTTCACCGGTATCAGGCAGCATCGCGAGAATGACCGATCCCTCGGCAGCGCTCTCGGCCACGTCAAGAGCCGTCGCGAGCGTGGCGCCTGATGAAATACCGGTGAAAATGCCTTCCTGGTATGCCAGCTCACGCGCCACCTCGATCGCGCGATCATCGTCTACGGATAACAATTGGTCGTAAATATCACGATCCAGCACCTCCGGAATAAAATCCGGAGTCCAGCCCTGGATTTTGTGCGGCGCCCACTCAGCACCAGCCAGTAACGATGCAGCCGCTGGCTCAGTCGCGACGATCGTCAGATCGGGCCGGGCAGCCTTGAGTGTCCTTCCCGCGCCGCTCATCGTGCCACCTGTGCCATATCCGGTGACCCAGTAGTCGAGGCGCCTGCCGGCGAAATCTCGCAGAATCTCCGGGCCCGTTGTATTGGCATGAAAATCCGGATTAGCTGGATTCTCGAACTGGCTCGCCAGGAACCATCCATGTTTCTCGGCAAGCTCCTCTGCCTTTTTGACCATGCCCGTACCGCGTTCGGCTGCCGGCGTCAAAATCACTTTCGCCCCCATGCCGCGCATGACCTGGCGACGTTCCACCGAGAATGAATCGGCCATGGTTGCGACGAACTGATGCCCTGTCGCCGCGCATACCATCGCAAGCGCGATACCGGTGTTGCCTGATGTCGCCTCAATAACCGTCTGGCCCGGCTTCAAAGTCCCTTTTTGCTCGGCATCGTTGACAATCGCGAAGGCGAGACGGTCTTTGACTGACGCCACCGGATTGAACGACTCAATCTTGACGTAAATCTCCACATGGTCGGGGCCCATGCGGTTGAGACGCACAACCGGCGTATTACCGATTGTTTGCAAAATATTGTCGTAAATCATCTGTCAATCCTCTTATTGTTTGTACGCTGTCTTTTCTATGAGAGATTCAGTCATCACCGAGGCTACCACGGACGACCCGGAGTTCGGGAGCCACCTCATTCGCCGATGCCCCCGGATCGGGTTGTCCACTGCTACGCGACCCCACAACCAAATTGCCGTTTCGCGCATCTAACCTTAGACATAACCATGTGTTATATGTACAGCCTATTTTCGAGGCCGGTGAAACGATCGCTCACGACGGCGGTCACATATGAAGACACAACGACGCAACGTTCAGAATGAAGCTACAACAACTGAAATATTTGCTTGCGATCGTCGACAACGGGCTGAACATTACAGCAGCCGCTGAAAAGCTGTATACGTCCCAGCCAGGGGTGAGCAAACAACTGAAACTGCTCGAGGAAGAACTCGGGTTGCAGCTTTTTGTGCGCAAGGGAAAGAGCCTTGGCGGAGTCACCGATGCGGGCCGAAAGGTGATCGATCGCGCGCGGACAATCATGCAGGAAGTTGAAAACATCCGCAGCCTGGCGTCGGATTACTACCAGGAAGAAGAAGGATCCTTGTCGATTGCGACGACCCACACTCAGGCACGCTATGTGTTGCCGGAGGTCATACGCGAATTCCGCAATCGCTACCCCAGAGTCAGCCTGAACCTGCATCAGGGCACGTCCGAGCAGATTGCCGATATGGTCAAGGCAAACGAAATAGACTTTGCCATAGCGACTGGCTCACACGAATTGTTTGGTGATCTGCTGCTCGTACCGAGCTACCACTGGGATCGCAAAATAATTGTCCCGAAAGAACATGAGCTCGCGGCGCTTGGGCGCAAATTGACACTTACAGATCTTGCCATGCATCCGCTGGTGACGTATGTCTTCAGCTTCGGCGGACAATCATCGCTGAAACGCGCATTTTCCGATCAAGGTCTCGAACCCGACGTCGTATTTACGGCAAGAGACGCGGACGTTATCAAGACCTACGTTCGCATGGGGCTCGGCGTGGGTATCGTCGCCAGCATGGCTGAAGGCTGCGACGATCAGAAGGACTTAACGGCGGTAGATGCCGAGGGACTGTTCCCGCGCAGTACCACCTGGATCGGATTCCGCAAAGACATCGTGCTGCGGCGCTATATGCTCGACTTCGTGCAGTTGTTCGCGCCACACATCACATCGGACCAGCTTGAACAGACACGCCATGTCCGATCTCAGGCTGACATTGACAAGCTGTTTAACGGCGCCGAACTACCGATTCGCGGCGGTTGCGCAGAAGATATTATCGAAGCCGCCTGATCGGTATCAATAAATGCGGATGCCGCCGTGGCGTCTGCGGCTGCGGTGATCTACCCACCACAGACCAAACAGGAATCCGCCGACCAGGCAGGCGCCAAGCGCACTGGCCACCCACTGCAGCGGCATGCTGTTCTTGTATTGTGATTGACGACTGCGCAGGCTCGCATTCTCTTCGCCGCGTTCGGTCGCGGTGGCTTCGCTCTGATCGAGTCGCGTCTGCAGGTCAGCCGCCTGTTGCTTCAAACCATCGATGGTCGCCGCGGGCGCTGCAAACGCACGGCGTGCTTCTTCAAGCTCTCGGACAAGGTTGTCCGCCCGCGCACGTGTTTCTTCGACAATGAGTTTTGCCGGTTTGGCATCTACAAGAAATCCCGCTTTGACGTATCCCTGCGTACCATCGGGAAGCTGCACGTGCGCGTAATAACGGGTACGTGAAAGGACTTCCATTTCCTGCCCGCTGTCGAGACTGCGAAATGGCCGATCACTCGTATCTTCTGCCTGGTGCATGCCCAACTGCAGAGTGTCCGTTACGTAGGCGGTCTCAGCTACCGCCATCAATGGCAAGCACACTAGCGGCAACAGCATGAGTTTTGGAAAAAATGTTCGCATTCGCGATCTCCCTTTGGATCGATGAGAGTCTACTACAGGCTATTGTTCATGGAGCCATCGCAGCAGGGCCTCCTGGGCCTCTGCTCCCGCGCCACGATGGATATCAGTATGGTTTTGTAGCACGACGACCGCGTATCGGCGGCCGGAACGCGATTGCAAATAGCCGGCGATGCCGGCGACATGATCCAGCGACCCGGTTTTCAGGTGCGCCATGCCTTCCAGGGGCCCCTGGTCCAGTCGATGGGTCAAGGTGCCATCGAGTCCTGCCAGTGCCATCGATGAGACGTACTCCGGCATATACGGCTGCCGCCAGGCGAATCGCAGCAACGCGCCGAAATCGGCAGCCGTCATGCGCGCCTCGCGCGACAAACCCGCACCATTATCGAAAGCCAACTCAGAGAATTCCAGGCCTTTTCGCTGCAGCCAATCGCCGACAACCTTGCGACCACCCGCCTCTGTGCCCGGCTCACCGAGCACTACTGCGGACAGTGTGTACAACAATTGCCGTGTCATTACGTTATTGCTGTGTTTGTTGATTCGCGCAATGACATCGGCCAATGGCAACGATCGAAACCTGATCACAGGTTCGAGGTCTTCAGGGACGGCCACGTTTTTCCAGTCACCCGAAAATATGCCGCCTGACTCCCTCCACAGGGACGTGATTAGTCCGTAGGCAAACTCGCTATGGCTCAAAGCCGACCGGTCCATCGCATAACGTTTGCAGCCACTCGGAAATTTACCGCTGAAGGTTATCTTGTCATTCGCGGCGTTTGCGGAAAACGTGATGCCACGTTGATAACCGCGGCAACTACCCTGCGCGAGAATGAGGCGATTATCGATTTCGAGATTCGCCAATTGCGGATCAAGCCACACGGTGACCCGATTGTCGTCATGAGCGGGTTCGAACCAGTAGCGGACGACCTTGTAATTCATAAGTAGTGCATTGGGCGCGACGTTGTAGGCGCGTAGTGGTTGGTGATCGAACGCACCGGGATCGTGTTCAGCGACGTCAAAGTAGCTGTCGTCCAGCAACAGATCGCCTCCGATTTCCCGGATGCCGGCCTGACGAATGCGACGCAATAACTGCCAGACACGTTCGGTGACAAGAAATGGATCACCATGTCCCTTGAGGAGCAGATCACCATTGAGCTTGCCGTTGTCGATGTCACCGAGCGCATAGACATCGGTCCGCCATGTATAGGTAGGCCCAAGTACGTCGAGCGCCACCAGGGTCGTGAGCAATTTGATCGTCGAGCCGGGATTTCGCGGTACGTCATCATGCCATTGCAGGATAATCTCGCCGCTGTCGAGATCTTCTACGTGAATACTCAGCGTGCCAGACGGCAATTGACGATAGTTGAGTGCGTTCTGCACCTGGATCGGCAATTCGCTATCCGAAGCGCCGGCTGTCGACACGGCCATAACAATCAGAACGCAGACTGCGGCCAGATTTTGCTTGATGCGCCACCCATTCATCGGCGTGCGGGCCGTCTGATGCCAAAAGTACGAATGCGATCTGCGAGCGTCGTCGGCCTGACGCCAAGCAGTTCCGCTGCGCCCTCGGGACCGGAAACGCGCCAGTTCGTTTGCTCGAGCGCAGCTACCAGATTTTGCTTTTGATATTCTCGCATTTCTTTTTCAGTCAGAATGTCACCTTGTGGCGCCGATTCGGGCGGCACTGCCACTACCTGCGATACCGCAATGTTCGGCATGGACAAATCAAGTCGCAACACATTGCCCGGCGACAGAATTACGGCACGTTCAACTACATTCTTCAACTCCCGAACATTGCCCGGCCAGTTGTACTCTTGCAGGATGCTCGCTTGCACGCGCGTCAACGTCATTAGTGAACGACCAAAATCATTGCAGACTTTTTCGAGAAAATGTTGCGCAAGCTGAATGATATCCTCGCCACGCTCTCGTAGTGGCGGTACATCCACAGGGAACACACTGAGCCGGTAAAAAAGATCTTCGCGAAACTCGCCGTCCACGATCAACCTCTCTAGATTTCTGTTGGTCGCTGCAATGACCCGAACATCAACCGATCTGGTTACATCGTCGCCAACTCGCTCGAATTCGCTCTCTTGCAGCACGCGCAATAGCTTGCCTTGCAGTTCAAGAGGTATTTCGCCGACCTCATCGAGAAAAAGCGTGCCGCCATCGGCGAGTTGAAAACGGCCAATCCGATCACGATGCGCCCCTGTGAAAGCGCCTTTGACGTGACCGAAGAACTCGCTTTCGAACAATTCTTTGGGAATAGAGGCGCAATTGACTTTTACGAGCGGGCCGTCTGCTCGAGGGCTCTGCGCGTGAATCGCATGCGCGACGAGCTCCTTGCCGACACCCGACTCCCCTTGTAACAAAACGTTGGCCGGAGTCTCCGCAACTGCCGCCACACGTTTGAGCATATGTTGCAATGCCGGACTCGTACCGACCATCCGGCCGAAGTTCATCGCAACGTTGACTTCCTCGCGGAGATAGTCGCGCTCACGCTCAAGCTCCTCGCGCAAATGCGCGTTCTCGGCAAGGGTTATGCGCAGGTCGCGCTCGGCACGATTTCGTTTGCTTACGTCCTTTGACGCGACAAGCAGCCGGTCGACCTTGCCGGCGGCATCGCGGTGCGAAATTGCGGACACGATCAGGTCGAGGACCTTGCCGTCTTTTGTGATGACCTGGCGCTCTTCATTGTTGAAGTCGCCTTGCGAGAGCAACTCGCGCAGGCGACCGTCCGCATATCGTTTGCGATCCGACTCGGAAAAAAAGTCGGTCGTCGGACGACCCAGCACCTCGTCCCGCCGGTAACCCAGCTTTTGCAACCAGTGATCCGTAACGGTCACGATATTGCCGTCGCCGTCGACCGTGTGAAGCATTGCGGGCGTCGACCGGTACAGGTCACGGTATTTGTAATTTGCCCGAGCCTGATCTGCGATCTCGGTGTACAGCGCAACGGTTCTGACAAACGCGCCATCCGGATCGTACTCAACGAGCGAGTTTGTCACGCACTCGACCACTTCTCCCGACGACGTTACGAAGCTAATCGGCTTGTTCTCCAATTTGCCCGTGCGGCGCAAGGCCGGCAGAAATTCCTCTTCGATGCGCTGCGCGGATTCCGCGGTGACGAACTCACCGGGACGGTGACCAACCATGTTCTCGCGCTTGTAGTCGAGTCGCTCGAGAAACGCATCGTTGACGTCGAGATAGGCGCCGTCTTCGCCGATCGAAGTCGCCATTGCCGGTGATTTGCGGAACAGCCATTGATAATCATCGAATTTCGTCATTTGGCCAGTGTATACGAAATTCCGTAACAATGATCACGGTTTTTCGTAATTAACGATATTTCGTGATTGATAGATAATCAACAACTCATTGTTTTTAAAGACTTGTTTGTAATTGGCACGGCTTGTGCACTAGGGACTGTAAGTATCGTAAATATTGAACCGTGTCGCATCAGGCGACGCTCGCAAACCAAGGAACACCAATGAAAACCGCAAAGATTGTAAATGTACTGGCCGTGCTGGGCGCACTGATCGTGCTTTTCGGCGTCACCTCCGCCGCAAACACGGCCCTTGCTGACGAGGCCGGCACCGTTGAGCCGACCTTGAAAATCGAAGCAACGACCACAAATTGAAACTTCGCGCGGGCAATCGATGGTTGCTCGCGAGTCAATCCCCTGGAGCTCAGGGACATCAGGAATCTCTCCCCCGACTTGCCTGATCGCCTCGCTCCGGACTACGCCGGCAGGATCGCCGGCTAAATCGGGCCTGGATAGCCCGGCGGCAACCCCCCTGCCGTTAATCCTGGGGCGCCGGAGACCTCCTTTTAGGAGGACCCGCTGTATCGTCAATCGAATTCAGTGCTCCGGCGCCTTTCTTTTTGTTGCGCCCGGCCAGGGCTTTGCGGCTAGCGGGAAACCCGATCGCGATGCGCCTCGGCACGTTTCGCCCGGCCATTAGCGAACGTATTGCTGATTGCCTCGCGCAATCGCTTCAGCCACAACCTGGCCCAGGCGAACTCGATCCCCAGTATTGCCAGCCCTATCGGGATGACGATCAGTGCAGGCCCGGGAGCGATGATCATGACGATGCCGATTGCAACAACCGTACTGCCCAGGACGGCAATCGCGATACGGCGCGCTGCCTTGTAAGTCAGATGAACTGTTTTCTTAATCACGCATAACCCCCAGGTGCCTTGCAATGAATAGTATTTGTTTTATGACAACCTTGTCGTAGTCTTTGTTGCATGCGTCAAATACCGATATTGCTATTCACTGCGGCGATTATGATCGCAGGTCCAGTGAGGTCAGACTCCGGCGCACATCTGCGTGCTAATGCTGAGGCAGCAGTTGTCGTTGTCAAGCCATTGCCTGATGGCCGCAGGCTGATTCCATTGCCAGGGCTCGAATTCACATTGGTCATCGAGCCCCAGTGTGCGGCAGGCATGCAGGCAGAATCAATATCGATCAGCGTAGCGGACACTCGCAAGACGATCGCTGGCAGCGATCTGGACGGTAATCAATCCATGCGTACGAGCATCTCGATCCCGCGCAAGCAAGTCCCACCTCTCGCGGTCGATGGTTTTTGCCTGATCGATAGCGGCGATGGCATCACACCATCAGAGTTGCTGGTTAAAGACGCTTTTACAGCGAACATTTCGCTACGTTGTGCCGGCGAGAACCAACAGGCGACTATCTACAAGTCGCAGCCTCTCAACCTACATTTGCAATGCAAATTCGCGGCGCGGGACGCCGGGACCGGCGAACCTGGAACTACAGCCGGTCAGAACTAGCCGCCATTCTTGATGGCCAGGTGGAGATCGAGAAAGTCGAGCGTGCGCCGCCATGCATCCTCGGCAGCCGCAGCGTTGTAGGCATTGCCGGTCGGGTTCGCGAATGCGTGATCTGCGCCCGGATAGATATGCACCTCGTAGCTCTTGCGCAACCGTTCCAGTGCCGCCTCGAATTTCTGCACTGACTCGACCGTAATGCTTTTGTCCGCTGCACCGAACAAACCGAGTATGGGTGACGTAATCGGACGCAGCTTGTCTTCATCATCCGTCAACCGACCGTAATAAATAACTGTCGCATCGAGTTTGTCAGGAAGCAGCATCGCGGCATTCAACGACCAGCCTCCGCCAAAACACCAGCCGAGAGACCCGATTCGCGGCGCTCCAGCCGTCGAACCAACGAAATCGTAAGCGCCCCTGATGTTCTCAGCGGCGCGTTCTGGATTTTCGACAACCTTCAACATCTGTTGCCTGGCCTGTTCGGGATTAGTGGCCGTCTCGCCGGCAAACAGATCGATCGCAAGAACGATGTAGCCCTCTCCGGCAAGCCGGTCCGCAATCGCCCGCACATTGTCGTTGAGACCCCACCACTCATGGATGACGATGACTGCGGGCAACGGGTCGATCATGTCGGTCGGAAATACGAAGTGCCCATAGACCAGTTCATCGTTCACCTCGGCATAGGGCAGGCGCTCCGAGACTACAGCGCGCCGCGGTGCTATTTGTGCCGCCGGGCTGGGCGCGGCGGTATCATCGGCATGCTCTCTCGACATGGCGTCGACATTGGCGCGAGCGGCGCCTTTGTCCACATCCTCTGAATCGGAACTCCCTGAATCGCAAGCCGCGGCCAGCAATGCCAGGCTTGCGAGCCCCAGCATCAAACCGCGTCCCGGGTATTTACTCTTGAACATATGACGACCCTGCAAATGATGCAAATGAGAAAATGCTGCCGTTGGCGCGTCACTAGTTTAATCCAAAAACACCTCGCGGGTCGAAGGATTGACGCATTACGACTAGACTCGAAACCCTCGACGAATGCGTGGTGACAGGGGGTTCCCATGAGTCTGTTGCAGGAATCTGTGGTTTATCTGCTGGCGGCGATCATTATGGTGTCAGTGAGCCGCCGGCTTGGCTTCGGTTCGGTGCTCGGCTATCTCGCTGCCGGCATTGTCATCGGTCCTTTTGGCATCGCACTGATTAATGATCCCGAACACATCCTGCATTTCGCCGAACTCGGTGTCGTTTTTCTACTGTTCATCGTAGGTCTCGAACTGCAACCGTCGCGACTCTGGGTACTTAGAAAAATGGTGTTCGGACTTGGCTCTTCGCAGGTAATCCTGAGCGCTGTCGTCATCGCGACTGCAGCCTGGTCATTGGGCCTGGCGCCGAAGCCGGCCGTTGTCATCGGCCTCATTCTCGCTTTGTCATCGACAGCATTTGTCCTGCAAATGCTGGCCGAGAAAAAGGAACTCACGACGATCCATGGGCGAGCAGCATTTTCAATTCTTCTGTTTCAGGACCTCGCCGCGATTCCGCTGATCGCAATACTGCCAATGCTGGGCGCTGTCAGCGACGGCGGTTTCGATATTGCAAAGGCCGGCATCATGGTTATTACGATCGCAGGATTGGTTGTCGGCGGCCGGCTCCTGTTGCGGCCTGTCCTGCAACTGGCTGCTGCATCGAAGATTCCGGAGATATTTACAGCGACAGCGCTGCTGGTCGTCATTGGCGCGGCAATGATGATGCAGTTTGCCGGCGTGTCGATGGTACTTGGCGCGTTTATCGCCGGCATGTTGCTTGCAGACAGTGAATATCGGCATCAACTCGAGGCAGATATCGCACCGTTCAAGGGCCTGCTGCTGGGATTGTTTTTTATTGCCGTCGGGATGTCGGTCAACTTTGGCTTGTTGCTCGAGTCGCCCGGAAGAATCCTGTTGATCGTTGCTCTGTTGATGCTGGCAAAAGCGCTGGTATTGATACCGCTTGCACGATTGTTCGGCCTCTGCGATTCGCGCGCTGCCCTGAGTCTCGCCGCGGTCATGTCGCAAGGTGGTGAATTCGCGTTTGTGCTGTTCGGCATCGCGGCGCGGGAGCGCATCATGGCAATCGAATTGGTCGATGAACTGATACTCGCCGTCGCGGTTTCCATGTTGCTGACGCCGTTCGCCTACCTCCTCAATGAAGCGGTCGGCCGGAGGCTTGAAACGGCTGAGGAACCCGAGTACGACAGGCCGGACAACCCGCACAATGATGTGATCATTGCCGGGTTCGGCCGTGTGGGCCAGATAGTCGGCCGCCTGCTCGCTGTTTTCAGTACACCATTTACGGCATTGGAAATAGACTCATCTCAGGTCGACGTCGTGCGCCGTTATGGCAACACCGTCCACTTCGGCGACGCCTCGCGCCTGGATATTTTGCGGGCTGCCGGCGCTGAACACGCACGAATCTTTGTTTTGGCAATTGACGACGTCATCGCATCGATGCGCACAGCTGAGGCCGTGAAGCGTAACTTTCCACACCTGAAGATTGTCGCACGGGCCCGCAACAGGAGGCATGCGCACATGCTCATGGATCTGGGCATCGAGCACATATTTCGCGAAACCATGTTGTCGAGCCTGACGATGTCGAAGCGGGTACTGACAAATCTTGGTTTTGACAAAGAAGAAGTCGAAAGAATTGGCGCGAAATTCCGTGCACGCGATACGAGGCTACTTCAGGAACAATACGCAATCCATCATTCGGAGGAACAGATGATTCAATCGGTCAAAGACACTGCGACTGAACTCGAGGCCTTGTTACAGGGCGACATCAAGCGCTAATCGTCATCGTCCCATTCCCTTAGTTTGCTCTTGTCGACTTCGCGCCATTGCTGTTCGCTGCGGCGCATATGCTGTACAACTTTTGCGATCGTATAGATAGCGACGACAAGGATAAGAATCAGTATCGGAGTCAGGCCTTCGGGCATGGTCACACTGCAGGAAAATGACGATTACAGATAGTAGTCC
>Ga0255051_10000483_pt1 | contig 14565 bp, 12 predicted proteins | sample JV7_2_9_MG_FD_181719 | JGI IMG/M metagenome (GOLD analysis project Ga0255051, IMG submission 181719) | Seawater microbial communities from Jervis Inlet, British Columbia, Canada - JV7_2_9 | ecosystem: Environmental > Aquatic > Marine > Inlet | place: Canada: British Columbia | collected 2016-10-06
TGGGCACCGGCTCAATAACTCGCGTAGCAATGCATTATTGAGCCGGTGCCCAGGCTTGTGCGTGAACAGGTGCCCGAAGATAGGCGCCCCGGCCAGTGCCAGGTCACCCAGACAGTCGAGAATTTTATGACGTGCAAATTCGTCAGAAAAACGCAGACCCTCATCGTTAACCACACCATCATCACTCACCAGCACCGCATTGCGCGTCGAACCACCCAGCGCCAAACCCTGTTCGCGAAGTTGATCGAGTTCGTCAGCGAATCCAAATGTACGCGCTGGCGCAATCTCTTTTTCGAAAACGTTGTCGATCATTTCGACCGATACACATTGCGAACCGATGGTGGCATTCGGGAAATCGATGTCCACGGTAATCCGCGGTACACTGCTTGGTGACAACACTGCATAACGCTCACCCTGCCGCACTTCGATCTGGCGTTCGATCCAGATGCAGAACCGTGGCAGCCGCTGACTGACTACGCCGCCCTTTTTAATCATATCCACTAACGGCAAACAGCTACCATCGAGTATTGGTACCTCGTCGCCGCTTAGCTCGATCAACAGATTGTCGACTCCGCAGCTGCGTATAGCCGCTAACAGGTGTTCCACCGTGCTGATGGTGACACCGTGATCATTACCGAGTACCGTACACAGGCGGGTATCGACGACATTGTGCCAGGAGGCCTGGATAACCGCGTGCTCAGGGTCGACGTCTTTGCGAACGAAGCAGATACCTGTATTAGGCGCCGCCGGATACAGGTTCATAGATACGCTGTGTCCGCTGTGAAGACCTACACCCACGTAGTGAATGATGTCGTTGATGGTGCACTGGGAAGTGCTGGTTGTTGGATCTGAGTAAACCATTGCTGCATTCCTCGATTTTAGATTTCGTTGGTGTGCAACTATGGGTTTGATTGCTAAAATAGCGCTAATCCGCGGGCGCCAATCGCTTATCCCGGTGTTAAAAAGTGAATAAAAATGCATCCGAACACTAATTTTTCTGCATTATCTTCATGGGTATTGCTGCTTGCCAAAGCAATCGATTCCTACGGTTGTGACAGTGCAGGGTTGTTCGAGAGGGCCGGACTGGATCATTCCAGACTGCGCGATCCGGTGGCGCGATTTTCCGCCCTGGCGATCAGGCGTTTGTGGGAGCTTGCCGCTGAAACAACCCGGGATCCCTGCTTCGGCTTGACCGTGGCTAGCTTCTGGCACCCGACCACGCTGCACGCGCTCGGCTATTCCTGGCTGGCGAGCGATAACCTGGAGGAGGCTTTTCAGCGTTTGGCGCGCTATACACGCATTATTAACACCGCGGCAAACGGTGTCATACAAATCGAAAAATCAGCGGATTCGTATTGCCTGATCATGGACGCGAGTCATCTAAATGTACCACAACCCACGCAAGCGTCGGTTGATGCCGCGATGGCGATGGTGCTGACCATGTGTCGAGTCTCGTACGGCGCAAATTTTCGGCCGGTCCGGGTTTCGATACAACACGACGAACCCGACTGTAGCGGCCGTTTTAGTGAATTATTCGCGGCGCCGGTTGCTTTCTCGCAGGCGAAAAACGCAATATGGATGGACCCAGAAATGGTCTCCGTGCCGCTGGCAACCGCCAACCCGGAACTGGTCAGGGTGAATGACAATATCGTCACCGATTACCTGGCGCAGCTCGATCGCAACGACGTGACCATGCGGGTCAGGTCAAAACTGGTCGAGCATTTACCCACCGGCCAGGTCAGCGAAGAAGGCATAGCCTCCTCGATCAATCTCAGCCAGCGCAGCCTGCAAAGGCGCCTCAAGGAGCAGGGCATGTCGTTCACGCAACTGCTGGAAAGCACGCGCAAGGAACTGGGCTTGCAGTATGTTCGCGATCCACAGCACTCGTTTAACGAGATCGGATTTCTGCTGGGCTTTGCCGAACCGGGTAATTTTTCACGCGCATTCAAACGCTGGTATGGGAAGTCACCGAGTCAGTACAGGCAGGATTCACTTTCTTGAGCGATGATTTATTTTTCTATATCTTCGGCGCTGATCCATTCATTTTTTTCATTGAGACAGAACTTTTCCTGATCATCGCCTATCTGCTTGCCTTTATGGCTGATGCGAATTCTCGCTTCGACGCATTCGAGGCCCCGTAACGCATATTTGCGAATAATGGTAATCGAGCCGGAGTTTTTTGATTTTGGATTATCCCAACGCCATTCCTTGCCAATATTTTTTGATTTAATAGCCCGGGTACCAGCCTCGGCTAACAATTCAATATCTTTTTCGGTTAATTTGCGCGCGACGTTAACGTCGAGTGTATCAACGATCGGCGACGCCAAACTACCAATCAGTTTAAACGGTAGCTTGATTAAGCCTGTAAAGAACCCGCTTACGGCGCCTTCGCTGGCCTTCTTGCCAGCATCTTCGGCCGTGTTTATAGCGTCCTGCGCCTTGAAATAGGCATCTTCCACCAGCTCATCGACCCGGTCCAGCGTGGGATTTATCGACTCCCGGGTCAGTTTTATTTCTTTATTGGTATCATTGATCGTTGCAATAGCGTTGTCCGCGGTTGTTAAAATTTGCGGTATCTGCCGCTGTGTATCGTCGACCACCACGAGGGTCTTATCGACTCTCTGCAGTATCGGCCCGATCTGTTGTTCGATTGATTCAACCTGTGCGATGATTGGTGGAATCTGCTGGCGCACTTTGGTGACTTCGGCGAGCACAAGTGGAATCTGTTTTCGAACCTCGGCAACTTCGTCCAATATTTCCGGTATCAGTTTGCGAACCTGCGCGATTTCCAGGCGTACTTGTTTCACTTCCTCAAGTGTCGGTTCTATATGCCGCGATACCTGGTCGACCGATTGCGTGACGACCGCTACATTGTCATTTATCTGCGCCAGCTGGTAGGCAAAATAAATAATTGCAGCGGCGATGGCGAAACGGCTCGCGGTAGCTAGTAAATCAACTGCGGTTTTCATTTTGTTGATTAGATTTGTTTCAGCTTGTGGATAAGCAATATTCTAAAGCAGGGAGGAGAAATATAACAGGGATCGAAATAATCGAGGTCAGGAACGGGAAATATGGTCAATAACAAACATTTAAAACCGCCTGATTACCGTATCGATATGACAGCTCCAGCTTTTTCCGCTGATGATGTAACCAACAGGATTATTAGCGTAATCGATCGATGCCGGGGGTAAAATTTACAACGCGCTCAGGTCGCTATTGACTAAAGCCCCCCCCCAACGCCAGGTGTAAATCAACCCGCAGCGCGAGCCTGGCGTTTTTAATCCTGATCAGTGAAATTCTCGAGTTGAGGGTTCGTGCCTGCAATTGTAATACGCTGAGAAAATCGACCTGGCCGACATCGTACTGGGTTTTGGTAACCTCCAGTGCGCCGGTATTATTCTCCACCGCAGATGTCAGAAAACCTTCCCGCTCCAGTAGCAATGACTCGTTGGTGAGGGCAGATTCGACTTCATTAAAAGCGTTCAGCGCAATACCGCCATAGGTCGCCAATGCAGCTTCCTGCTGGGCGGTTTCGATCTCTACCTGCGCCTGTAATCCTCCGCCTATATCGAGGGGTGCAATAAAATTTGCACCGAGCGAGAAAAAGTTACCACCACCGAGTAATTCGGACAACTCGCTGCTGGGTGTTCCTCCTGTAGCGGTCAGAGACAAGCTCGGCAGTTTCGCGGCTTTGGCTACTTCGATACGCTGAAAAGCGGCGGCAATGCGTCGTTCGGCGGCGATCAAATCCGGACGTCGCTCGAGTAGCTCTGCCGGAACGCCGACGGGAATGCCGGGCGGGGTCGGCACAAAATCTTGTGGCACCTCAAGCTCAGCCGAAGGATAGCGACCCAGTATGACTTCGATGCTGCGCACCGATTGCGTAAAGGCTCCTGAAGCTTGCCGTTGGCGTTCCTCGGCTCCGGCCAGGTCGGCTTTCGCAAGGTAAACGTCCTGGGGTTGCCCGGCGCCTACATCAGCGCGTGTTTGCACGATCTCGAGCGCTTGCGAATATATATCAACCGCTTCCGCGGCCAGCAGTTTTTGCAAATTGGCCTCGGTTGCCAGAAACCAGGCCTTGGCGGTTTGTGCGACCAGTGACTGACGCGCACCTTCGAGATCAGCCGCTGTGGCTCGATACTCTTCTTCGGCTGCACTCGCTGTTGCACCCAGCTTACCCCAGATATCAAGTTCCCAGCTCGCGCTCAACGCAGCCCCGGCAACGTTTGAAGTCGCGCCGTCTCGGGTAGTGCTTGCCCCACCGCCGCCCACAGCCACCGCGGGCTTGAGCAGGGCTCCAGCCTGGGTGGCCAGCCCGGCCGCGACATCCAGATTGGCGTTTGCTACTGCCAGATCGCGGTTATTCTGCAACGCCTCGTCGACAATTTGTTTCAGCTTTTCATCCCCGAACGAGTCCAGCCAGCCGTCTTTGGCCGCACCCTGGTCGACGACTTCGGCCCAGCTCGGCACCTCGCCAAAACTCGATGCGATTTCGGTAGTCTCGGGCAATGCCTGTTCCACCACCTCCGCTAGCTCTGGACCGGTTTTGGGCGTGGCGCATGCGCTTATTATCAGCACCATGCCAACGAGGATTAGCTTACTCCGGAGCAGTAACATTTGAGCGTTTGAAAATATATTTTTCATCTCGACATTTTCCTAGTGGAATGGGAACAGATAATTCATCCAGGCTGACATGCGTAGCAGGATTTTACGCATGATCGCCACATGATGGAAATGCTCGCTGTAAATCGCCGACTGTGCGTAGGAGCCACCGGGTATCTGTGCAGCATAAGCCTCGTATCTTGGATCGGTAATGTTGATTAAAACCGGAATGCGCCCTGGTCGCGGCGCCGTGCCTGGATTAATCAAATTTCCGGAAGCTTGCACCTGCCCCTCGGACATAGCCGGCAACACTATCTGCACTTCTCCGCTAAAAACGGTGCCGGGAATGCCGTCAAATGCGACTTCGGCCTCATTACCGACTTCAAGGCGTAACAGGCTATTTTGCCGAAACCAGCCTATCAGGTAGTGGTCTTCGCCGCTGACAAACACCATCACCGGTCGTAACGGCAGGCTCACCGCACGCATACCGGGTCTCAATATAACCTGGGTGACATAGCCTTTGGCGGGAGCGCGTACATTGGTTTGCTCTAGCTCGTATTTAGCCTGTGCCAGTTGAGCGTTTTGATCGTTAAAATTAGCAGCGGCAAGGTCGAAGTCGCGTTTACTGCCGGCTTTCGCCTTGTATAATTTTTCTGTGCGGTCGAGTTCGCTTTTTGCCCCTATCAAGCGGGCTTTCAGCGAATTGACCTTGTTTTCAAATGGTTTTGGATCTAAACGAAATAACAGATCGCCCTTGTTAAGTGGCTCGTTGCCCTTTACCGGTACTTCGATAACCTGGCCGTTAACGTTGGGTACGATCGGCGTGGTGACAAAATATTGCCGACTCATCTCCGAGTAGGGGTGGTTGTAGTTCATTAGCAGGATTAGCGTCCCAATCAGGAAAATACCGCCTAATACCGCGGTAGGTACACTCCATTTATTGAGTGGGATTTTGAATACCTTGAATACGACGATGCAGATTGCGGCATAGGTGAGAATCAGTAATAAATCCATTATGCCGACCCCCCTTCGTCCGCTTCAACGATATCATTCTTCACCGAAGGCAATTCCCTGGACAGTTCGAGTCGTTCGAGTCTTTCTGTGATTAGCGTGAGTTGTGCCTGCAAGGAGTCTGCATCGACCGCAGAGATATCACCGGGGCTTAAACCCTTGCCGCTTTCCCCGCTGGTATCGCCCTTGAGCATTCCCCATCCGCGGTCCGCCCGGTATAGCGTCGCCCAGATCCACAGGAAAGGCCAGATCGCGCCGATGGTAAACAGGCTGATCCAGCCGGCATAATGGATCGCATCCTGATGCGGGTGGTTACGATGTACCGCTATTTCGTAGGGAATATCGTGTATTACAATGATGCCGTAGAATACCGTGACAAAGGCAAATATAAGTATTCCTAATGCAACGTAATCGAGCATTTTATTCTCCCTTTAAGTCATTTATTTTTGTGTAGATTGTAAAGTAAAAATCTAAATCAGGCCTGCCTATATTTTTCAGTACTTTTTCCATAACGATTGCTCAGGGGCAGTGCACTGACGCCATGCAGAAACACGCTTAATAATACGGTGAGTACAATCACCGAAAGTATCCGCTCATAACCTTCGACACCGAGCAAATTGACAACCAGCAGTAAATACAGCACCGAAGCTATGCCTCTTGGTCCGAACCAGCCGACAAACAAAACCGTATCGGTGCCGAGCTTCTTACCGTATAGGCTGATCGCCACCGCTAACATGCGAATGATTGTCAAACTAAGAACCGCATACAGCCAGGCATTCATATCCCAGTAGCCCACGGACTTCGGCACCATCGCCATGGCAAAAATGAGGAATACGAACAGTATCAATTGCTGTCCCTCTGATTCGCCAAACTCCTGAATGCGTTCAAGAATCTGCTCGGATTTGGTGCTGGCCCCGAGCAACAGGCCACCGGCAAACGCGGCGATAAAACCGTTTCCGTGAAAGTGTTCAGCTATAGCAAAACAGAGAATCGCGAGCGACCCTGAAACCAGACGTTGAAAAGTACTATTCATCCAGCCTTTGTCTGAAAACTTGCTCACCAGGCTACCGCCGAGCCAACCCACTAGCCCGCCTATTGCAGCGCCGAGGATAACCTGTTGTAACAGGAACAGAACCCAGTGTTTATCCGAGCCGCCCACTCCAAGGGAGAGAACCGCAATACAGGCGAAGATGGGTGGTAGTGCAATGCCGTCGTTCAAGCCGCTCTCGACACTGATCCAGCGACGCACGCGCTCGGGTACTTTTTCGCTTTTAACCACCGCCTGGCCGAGCGCGGCGTCGGTCGGTGACAGAATCAATGCCATCAATACCAGCAACCAGATATCGACGCCCGGGAAAAGCAGGTAAGCCGCAAGCGTTCCGAACACCATCGATAGCGGTAGGCCTACCAGGAGTAAGCGTCCCGGCACAGCCCGGTCCTGAATAAGCTGTTTCAGATTAATCGTTGAAGCATCGACGAACAAAATCAGAACCAGCGTCACTTCGGTGAGGATATGAACCAGCCCACCTCTTGCTTCCAGGTGGAAAAAGTTAAAGCCGAGCGGGCTAACCAGGATACCCATGGCAACAAATACCATTGGCGCGGTAAGCGGCGAGCGATCGGCAAGCTTTGAAAACAGCCCATAGACGAAAATCATCGCCGCCGCAAAAATGATTGCCGGGTGGTCGTTCATTTGATCGCCTCCATGCTGGTCTTTAATTCAGCGATGTCGTGCAGGCTCTTAAAGGATATCGTCGCCGCGTTAATAGCCACTGCCACCATGATGCCGGTAAATACGATACCGGTGAGCGCGATCAATACCGCCAGGGATTTGGACAGGCGCGCCAGAGGTCGAATATCACCGTAACCGACTGTAGTTGCGGTAATAAATGCCCAGTATAGCGAATCAAATCGGTGCCAGGATTCGCGTGCGCCAACTATCTGGCCCAGCAGCATAATCAGCAGCACCAGTGATATTAACAACGGTGCCGCCAATCCAAGGCCATAGAAAAACAGCTTGATAAACTGAAAGGTAAATTCCATAAACACTCACTCTGGGTATGGTGTATGTCGTTATTCTAACGTGAAAGCATATAGAGCTGACACAAACCGCACAACAGAATATTGGGGTGAGGTTTGGGATTAAGGGGCGCTACCCTTTAAAGTCATTGAGTCCTCTCGGTATTTTTTTTTCTGCATCATAAAATGGCAGGGATACTATTTCGCAGGCGTGTTGGCTACCTTCTTGTGTGCAAAGGGTGAGCTCACGACCCAGCCAGTCGCCCTTCTGGTAAAAGCGCACAAAACCGATGCCGGTTTCCAGATATGGCGCCCATGCACCCGCTGTCATGTGGCCGACTACTGAATTACCGTCCAATACCTGCAGACCCGCAAAAGGAATTGACTCTGCGCAGCTGAGACCCAATAGCAGGCAGCTTTGCTCAGCTTTCATGAGTGCGTCGCGACCAACGAAATCGGGTTTATCGAGGTCGATAAAGGCACCGATTCCGGCCTCGTAAGGGGTCATCGAGGAGTCCATGTCGGTGCCATTATCGAGAATTCCAGCTTCCAGCCGGCGAATCCCCATCGACTCCGCGCTGCTGAAGGCCATACCACTGGGCGCACCGGCGGCGATCAAATGTTCCCACAATGCATGGTGGTCGGTATTCGCACCATCGCTATAAATTTCGATTCCCATTTCACCAGTCCAGCCGGTACGGCTTACCAATAACTCCTGACCGCCGAAATCAAACATGCCGGCATGGAAATATCCGAACCCATCGGGTACCCCGCCTTTCGCGGCAGCCGCCAGTACCTCGAGCGATTTCGGCCCCTGAATTTGTAACACGCGCGATTTAGGGTCGCGAATCGTCACGTCAAGGCCCGACGAATGGGCCTGCAACCAGGAGTCAAACTCACCATCGGCCTGAACATACCAGAAGTGATCCTGCGCCAGGCGAATCAATACACCGTCCATCAGAATACCGCCCTGCGGTGTACAGGCTACCGCATATCGAGCTCGCCAGGTTTTGAGACTATCAATGTGCCGGGTGAAAACGCGTTCGAGTAAAGCCACCGCGTCTGGGCCCTTGATATCAAGTGGCTTTTCCGGAACGTCGTAAAGCATGACCCCGCGTCTCAGCTTCCAGTACTGCTCGATCGGGTCTTCACCAGTCGATAACGGGTAAAAACGCCGGCAGTAAACGCCGAAAACCGTATCGTCGTTGGCATATTTATCGGTATAAGGCGAGGCCTCGAATCGCTTGGCACTGATGCGGAGGGTTTCGTGTGCGGCGGCGTAATTCGGGGTTTTCATATTGTTGTTGATTCTCGGGGAATCGATTCTTATATCTGGGCGATTATGCCAGTAATATGTTTGATACTCATTGAGCCTTCCCCTTTAGTTCAGCGATATTCGCTAAACTGGAGGTGACCAAACCAAACCGGAGAAAGCTCAATGAATTTTTATAATAACCTACACCCATATTATTGTGGTATCGATTTACACGCTCGAGTCCTTTATGTTTGCATTATCGACCAGGATGGTCAAACCTGCGTCCACAAGGAAATTTCAGCCAACCCGGATAAGCTCAAACAGCTATTGGAACCCTACCTGGGTAATATCGTGGTCGGCGTCGAGTGCATGCACTGCTGGTATTGGGTATCCGATTTCTGTGAAGACTTAGGCATCGATTTCATTCTAGGCCATGCCTTGTACATGAAAGCAATTCATGGCGGAAAAACGAAGAATGATCGTATTGACTCTTTCAAGATCGCCAATCTCATTCGCGGTGGTAATTTCCCGCTGGCCTATACCTATCCGAAGGAAATGCGAGCCACCCGGGATTTGCTGCGCCGAAGAACTAAAATCGTTCGCCATGGCGCCCACCTCAAAGCACATGTCAGCAATACCACCAGTCAGTACAATCTACCGACACATAAAGTAAACTTGAAGAATGTGGGTGCTCGTGAGCAGCTTAAAACCGCTTTCCCTGATCGTGTCGTACAACGTAGCATCGATTTGGATATGGCGGTGCTGGACTGCTATGCCAAAGAACTGAGTAAAACTGAATGCTTTCTGGAGCAACAGGCGAAACGACATAATCCGGTTCACTGGCACCTGTTAAATTCCATTTCCGGTATTGGTCGCATCCTGGCACTGACGATTATTTATGAAATCGGTCATATCGATCGATTTGAGTCGGTGCAAAAGTTTGCATCCTATGCACGCCTGGTCAAATGCAAGGCGGAGTCTGCGGGTAAAAGCTACGGCACCCAGGGTAATAAGATAGGTAATGCCCATTTAAAGTGGGCCTTCTCCGAGGCCGCTGTTCTCTATTTACGCGGCAACGAAAAGGCTCAGAAATATCTACTAAAACTGCAACGTAGAATGTCCAAAGCGAAAGCCTTGTCCGTGCTCGCCCACAAACTCGGTCGCTGTGTTTACTTCATGTTGAAAAATGGCACGGTATTCGATGAAAAACAGTTTTTAAAGGGTTAGTCACGCAATGGGGTGAGCTGGACACCTAACTGGACAACTGGGTTGAATGTTCAAAAACGGATTGTTTTATCACTGAGAGAAAACCTCGATATCCGTTTATACATCATATAACCTGAGCCAGACCGCTTGATTAGACGCCCCATTGGCGTGCATTAATACACACACAAAGTCGCTTACACCTTAACTGAGCCTGCCACTAACTGGAGACTTGCGGACCGAGTCAGCCTGCAACCTTGAATAGGGCCAGAATAAGGTTAACCGATGAATGTCTAGTGACCCTGTAATCGTTCATGGATGAACATTAATACAGGCAGCGGTGAGACCGTAATAAGAGATCCTCTATATGTGTTTGCTGTAAGCGACTGACTTGACAGCTACCATGACAGACGAAGTGATCGATCTTTGTGTGTGACTTAATTTCGGAAAAATATTTGACCGGAAAAATCACTATTGGCTATTGACTTGGAAACGGCTCATATGTGTGTGACTTAATTTCGGAAAAATATTTGACCGGAAAAATCACTATTGGCTATTGACTTGGAAACGGCTCATATGTGTTAGGCGGTTTCTTTGTTGATTGAAATCCTGTTTTCATGCCTCAGTATTTTCTGAATTGGTATTAAAAGTTAAGTCTGAAAATTTTCCAATTCTACCTTCACGAAACTTAATAACATTTAAAGCTAAATCTTCTTCCGGGGCGATTTCGCCAACCTTATTGCAAAACTTCTTAATGTCGGGTGCTGTTGCGATTGCCTCTGCAATTGAAAGTGTTTCGTAGAGTGGTGCGGGAAGTCTTCCAACGACTAGATGGCCTTCATCTAGCAATAGTTGCCTACTGGAAACGGGGCCGGTCCAGCCACCACGTTCATTATCCCAATGGACGCCTCCCAGTTTATTTGCAACATATCTCAATAACTCGAGTCTACTTACACTCGCTGAGCCAGAAATAACGCACGCAGAGCTAATAAACTCGGGCAGCGGAAAATCTTTCTTCACTCCTGGATTAAAGAGGTTTTGAATTTCCCTGACCTTTACCTCCGGCTCACTAGCGTCGTATTCCTCTTTCGGCACAACTAACAAAAAGTACCCTGTGTGTTGAGCTCCCTCAGTATGGGCACCACCGGCATACGCATAGTGAATATACTTCGCTGGCACCTTTTCCAACATGGCCCCCAAATCGGTAGCAGTTATGACTGGGCTACCATTTTCAAAACAGATGTTCCAACCAGCCTGCAGGAGACCTTCATGTAGTAGTCTACGCAATACGACACTTGCTAGTCGGACTTCCGTGCGGCTTGGCATCCCAAAGTTTAGGTTTTGAAGAAAGACTAAATCATCTCTAATAATTCTAAGTAGCTCTGGAATTTCGACGGGTGTTACAACCTTTTTCTTCCTACGCTGGCGCCTTCCTTTGTGCTTGCTCACATTACTGATCTCGCTGAATTTCAAATTGTCTAAGGTAAAAATTCATCAGGGATTGACCGCCTAACGCCAGGCTAAATTGTGAGGCGCGCGTTAGCGTGCCGAGTCAATTTGAGCTGATTGTTAGATGCTGTAATTGTTGTGTAGCCACTAAATAAATAATCAAAGTTGTAAAGGGCTGCGTTTAATTTAATTGCGTTCATGAAAATATCACCAGAACCGCAAGTGTATATATGAATACCGCTAGTAAAATATATGGCGCTCTTTCTACCCATAGTGCGGCATTAAACAAAAATGCTGCTTGTTCATTCGATTTTAAAAGATGGCTAGAATTTTTTGCCGTTTCTAAATCAACTCTAATGTCGAAGTTAATTCGTGCATCATTTACGGGTAAGTTATTTTCTTTTAATGCCTGTCTTAACTTAATTGTGCGATAGAACGCATGCAAAAATCCTACTGTGACGGGCAATACGATAAACACGAAGAAGTACTTTATATCCATACGCATCTAACGTTTAAATCGGTTGGAACTTCCGGTATTTAAATACCGGAAGTTCCATCCTAATGTTTTTTTGATAAAAGCATGAAATTCGCTTGCTCCTTCATTTAATAATTCTAAATCCTTAATAAGTTCAACAAGTTATAACGTATACCAAATTATTTCCATGTCTGTAATAAGGCTTACGTCAATTTAATATCATTGGAATTTCCCGTATAAGTTCTTGTGGAATAAATTTCGGGGTCTGGTCTAGCCTTTAGCCTTGTCAGTTCAGGAAAAAAGGGGCTTGTTCGGGGCGGCACTTTTTGGTTACCTTATTCTTGCTGTTGGGAAAAAGTAATTCGTGCACTTACGCGAAATTAACTACGAAGAATTGAAAGCCCTGGTGTGCGAAAACCTGTTTAGTAATCAGCTCAAAAAGAGAGAGTCCCAAATTAACCAACCACCTTAACACCCAAATTAAAATCACCCCCATTGTGCGAAACCTGCAATTTCCGCCGCTCATCGCGCGGCGGAATGCCGAACATATCGCGATAGCATTTACTGAAATGAGGCGCCGAGATAAAACCACAGGCGAGTGCGATATCGACGATTGATTTGCTGGTTTGTAATAACAACAATCTGGCTCTATTCAGGCGCAGATTCAAATAATACCGGGTAGGCACGCAGTTTAGATGTTTCTGGAACAGGCGCTCGAGTTGCCTGCGTGAAATGCCAACATAACTCGATAATTCGTCGAGACTGATTGGTTCTTCCAGATTGGCTTCCATCAATATTACCGCCTCCGTGAGTTTTGGCTGGTTGGCGCCGAGATGCAATTGCAGTGGTATGCGCTGGCGATCTTCGGTGCCACGAATACGTTCACACATAAACTGTTCTGAAATATGCGCGCTCAGCGTCGGTCCATGAACATCGCTGATTATCTTCAGCATCATGTCTAGCGAAGCCTGTCCGCCTGCACAGGTGATTCGATCGCGATCGATCTGGAATAGATCGTCAGAAAATTGTGTCTTCGGAAACTCCTCGCGCATGCTGGCAATATTTTCCCAGTGTATTGTGCATTTGTAGCCATCGAGCAGTCCCGCTCGTGCTAACAGGTAGCTGCCGGTACACAGTGCACCGATGGTGATATTTCTGCTGGCAATTTTTCGTAGTGCGAATTGCAGGGATTTGCTCCAGCAATCTGCGATATCGACACCGCCGCAGACAATGAATTTCGACGTCTCGCTGACTTTATCGATGCTCGCATCGGGGGTAATTATTAGTCCATTACTGGCTGTTACCGGCTCGCCATCGAGCGTGTAGATAGTCCATCTATAGAGTGGTTTTTGCGCCGCCCGATTTGCCATGCGCAAGGGTTCGACAGCTGAAGTGAAGGCCAGCATCGAATAATTCGGAACTAAAAGGAATCCGAAATGATCTGGTTTCACTTCGGCACTCTGATCGCTCATAGCTGAGTAGTATTATATTACCAATATAAATTGGTCAATAAATAACCAATGACTGGCAAAATACTAGTCTTTAATGGAATTTAATGCACGGATATTTTTACCGGGCGCAAGCACTTCTCCGATACAAAGCGAGGTGCATCGAAATATTGAGTCAACTTCAAACCATCGAATCAGGCATCGAGTCCTTGCGTTGTTTAATATAATCGAGCAGGGCTTCGTCAATCGCAGGGTCGATGGGCGGTGCCTGATATTCGGCCAGCACCTTTTTCCATTGAGCGTTTGCGCGCTGGGCATGATCGAGTCGGCCTTCGGATTCCCATTGTTCGAAGCTGTTATTATCGGTGATCGGCGAGCGATAAAATGCCGTTTTGAAGTTCTTTTGGGTGTGGGCACATCCAAGGAAATGCACACCCGGTCCGACTTCGCGAATGGCATCCATAGCCTGACCGTTTTCAGACAGGTCGACCCCGCCGAGCATGATTTCCAGCATTGAGGCCTGGTCGACGTCCATGATGAATTTTTCGTATCCCATGGATAGTCCGCCTTCCATCCATCCAGCAGTATGTAAGACGAAATTAACCCCAGCGAGCGCTGCCGGTAACATGGTATTGATCGCCTCCGAAGCAGCTTGCGCGTCGGGTAATTTTGAGCCGCAAAGACCACCACCGGAACGAAATGGCACACCGAGGCGACGTGCCAGGGCGGCCATGATGTAAAGTACCAGAGCGGGTTCCGGGGTACCGAAAGTCGGTGCTCCCGATTGCATCGACATCGAGCTGGCGAAGCTGCCCAAGATCACCGGTGCACCAGGGCTCACCAGCTGTACAAATGTGAGTCCTGCGAGGGCCTCGGCCAGCGATTGTGCGGCAGTACCTGCCACGGTAACCGGCGACATCGCACCCGCCAGAATAAATGGTGTGATGATACAGGCCTGATTGTTTTCAGCGTATACCTTGGCGGCGCCGAGCATGGTGTCGTCAAAGGTCATAGGTGAGTTGGCATTGATCAGGCTTGTGGCATAGGTTCTCGGTTTTCCGGTTTCAGCATCCATATAGTTGTCACCCGCAACAATTTTTATC
>Ga0255051_10000487_pt1 | contig 14515 bp, 14 predicted proteins | sample JV7_2_9_MG_FD_181719 | JGI IMG/M metagenome (GOLD analysis project Ga0255051, IMG submission 181719) | Seawater microbial communities from Jervis Inlet, British Columbia, Canada - JV7_2_9 | ecosystem: Environmental > Aquatic > Marine > Inlet | place: Canada: British Columbia | collected 2016-10-06
TGGCTAACTTTCTTTCTGCGCTCGCTGCAACAGCAAAAGGCGCGGCTTGAGAAGAAGATCGAGCGCGAGCGACTAATCCTGGGAGATCTTCCCGAACTCTCGGTGCAGATTCTCGAATTGTGCCGCGAACACGGGCGCGTCACCGTTGCTGGTGCAGCAAAGGTGACAGGTGTAAGCCGCAACACGATTAAGGATCATTTAAAAGCACTTACAAAAGCCGGACACATCACGCAGCACGGTGCGGGACGCGGCACGTGGTACGGCCTTGCGTAAACGGAAGTGCTCCCTGACATGGGCGGACTAGAAAAAAGTGTAAACCATGTCTCCGGCATGGACCCTCTACAACCTGGAGTTTCGCTTTCCCGAGACGTGGCTGGGCGAGCTGACGGTCGGGCGAATGAAGGCCCCGAGTACGATCAGCAGAGTATGGAGCGGTATATATTTGCCGGTCTCCGCCCGGCAAGCGCCTGTTAGCGCGTTGACAAGGTCACGTGATGACGGCGTGCGATTGACCAACACGGCTTTCGAAAAGCGAATAACCTGGGGCATAGGAGTATTCAATGACTGGCTGACAGAAGGACGCAACATTGGCGACAACAACACCTATGTGACCGGGCGTGTGACCGGGCTCGTGCTGGACGATCAACCTGAAGAGCACTTGCTCAATGTCGGCTTTGGCTTTCGTTGGACCGATTTCGTTGAAGACACGATACGATTTCGTGCCAAGCCGGGTGTTCCTCTCGTCCCTGACTACCTCGACACCGGCGACATGCCGGGCGATGAGATACGCTGGTTAACGACTGAAGTCGCATGGCGTAAGAAAAACCTCATGCTCACGGCCGAGCATATTCGGACCGATCTTGACTCACCGTCTATCGGTAGTCCAACGTTTACCGGCTCATACGTATGGTTCGAATGGACGCTCAGCGGAGAAACCCGTTCGTTTAATAACAAAAAAGCCACGTTTGGCAGGCCAGTACCTTTTCGCGATTTTTTCAGAGGCGGCAACGGATTGTGGTCGCTTGGGCTGGCATTCAATGATACCGACCTCAACGAAGGCCTGATCGATGGTGGCGACATGCAGCAGGTCACAATCGGAATCAACTGGTACCCACAAAAGAGCTATAGATGGGGTTTGGAATACGGACGAATGTGGCTGGATCGCGACGGGCTCGACAGCACAAGTCAATTCCTGCACCTGTTCTTTCACGTGACCAACCTCTAGCCATCTAAATCGGACTATTCAATGATTAGAAAAGAGAAAAGATCATGGAATTACGATGCGCCGGGTTAGTCCTTCAGGTGGTCCAATTTGGACCCCTGAATGCCCCAATGTGGGTCATGTATCGCGTCCGGTAAGGGACTAGATTATGATCAAGCGATCGATTAACTGATCTGAGGAGAGCCGTTTTGAGCTCGTTGCTGAAAAATCTCGTTGTGATCAGTAGTGCCGTTTGGGTAGTCGGTTGTGCGACCGTCGACTTCGATTATCCGAAAACCGAATCCTTTGCGCTCTCGGATACTGCTGATACCCATTTGGGTCGTGGCGTCGGCGATGAAGTCGCCGCCCATCCGGGGCAGTCGGGATTTTTCCCGGTCTATGATGGCATTGAATCGCTTGCACTCCGGATACTCATGATTGAACGGGCTGAGCGCAGTATCGATGCCCAATATTTCCTGATTCATGATGACCTCGTCGGACACGCCTTTCTCAGTGCTTTGGTACAGGCAGCAGATCGCGGCGTCCGGGTACGCTTCCTTTTGGACGACATACAGGCGGGAGGGTATGAGGAAGGCCTTGCAGCCCTCGAAACGCATGAAAACCTCGAAATCCGCATATTCAATCCATTTGGGCATCGATCGGTAAAGGCTTTTAATGCATTTAGCCTCAACCGGGTTTCTCGCCGCATGCATAACAAGTCATTGACAGTCGACAACCAGATGACGCTGATTGGCGGTCGCAATATTGCAAACGAATATTTCGACGCAAATCCAGGCGAGAAATTCGGTGACCTCGATGTTTTGGCAATTGGGCCAATTGTTCCTGAAGTGTCAGCCATGTTCGATTCCTACTGGAATCACCAGGCGGCAATGCCGATGCCGGCGCTGGTCGAGGTCCCGGAAGACGCGGCAGAAAGACTGGACACATATATTGACAGAGTTTCAACGAGGCTGGAAGAACTGGAAGCCAGCAAATACGCGGCCGCCGTAGAAAGTTCGATCCTCGAATTCGTGCAAACCGATGCCAGCGCTTTCATCTTCGCCGACTACCAACTGGTATTCGACCCGCCGGACAAAGCGGTCCCCGATAAGGTCGGCTCGATCGCTACCATAACGACCCAGTTAAGCGGATCGATCATGAGCGCTGAAAAGGAGTTGTTTGTCGTTACTCCCTATTTTGTGCTGGCGAAAGACAATATCGCGGGATTCCAGGAACTACGGGATCGAAATATTGAGATTACGGTGTTGACCAACTCGCTTGCGTCGAACAATCACGCCGTCAGCCACGCCGGGTACATACCGAGCCGAAAACCGATGCTTGAAATGGGTACGAACATGTACGAATTACGAGCCAGTCCAGCGATGCCGAGCGACCAGACCAAAGGCATCCAGGAAGCGAAAGTAACCCTGCATGCCAAAGTATTTGCAGTCGATCGGGAACGCATATTTATTGGGTCCTTCAACTGGAATCAGCGCTCGGTCAATCTCGACACGGAACTCGGCGTCATCATTCATTCGCCGGAAATCGCAACAGAGTTCGTGGAACTCGTTATCGCCGGCTTGCCAGAGCAGAGCTACGAAGTATTTCTGAATGAGAAAAACAAGGTTCGCTGGAAAGGCATTGACGACGGCCAGGAGGTCATACTGACCAAGGAGCCGCAAAGTGGGTTTGGGCGTCGCTTCAACGCAGGATTCCTGCGTATAGTACCGAACAGTCAGCTTTAAAAAACGAGCAAGTGGTTGGAAAGCGGTCACGCAATACTCCCGCAGTGTTTGATCTAACTTTGAATTCGTGGCGCGCCTAGAGAGATTCCAGCTCCCGACTACCTGTTTACTAACCAGGCGCTTATCTAAGGCACCGCAGCATTGCTAGCAAGCTGCTGCGTGAATTGTACGTGCGCTAACCGACCTGGCTCGTCACTAGGTTGTCTTGTAAGTATGTAAATACATTTGCTAGCGTGTTGCGGGAGATTCGCGGGATCGATTTCGAGCGGCAAATGTTAGAGAAGATTCTTCAGTTCGAATCGTTTGAGGTAGTCAATCTCGCTGTGCCGTGCCGTCTAAACCATAGCTACCGAATACGTGTCCCCGCTCCATATTTTGGAGTGACCTGCCGCGAATTTCTGCCGAGATTTTCGGGGGTAACACTTCGCGCGACGCCAGCGGAGTGCCGGCCCGTGACTCGACCCAATCTGTCAATTCCCACCAACAGGCCAGATCTTTTCGAACCTCACTGGGGCGCATTTCGTGGACAGACATGCCGAGTTCTGCTGCCCGGACGTAGTTCTGACTATCCCGCAGAACACTCACAACGGAGATGGACAAACGGTCCAGGAAAGCCTTCAATTTGCGGTAGGCGATGGTGTTTTCACGTGCCCGATTGACGATCACGCCGAGGTTGCGCCTGCGGCGACTCACCTGGGCCCGCAGCAACAACAACGCAATCAACCTGGATGCAGCCCGGGTATCGATCGTGGATGGCAGGACCGGCACCAAAATCGCGTGGGCCCCATGCGTGAATTCGATGAGCTCGTCCTCAGATAGGCCGGCCGGCGAGTCGACGATCAAATACTCGATGTCCAGCGGGACACGGAATTGAAAACTACGCGTCACCGAATGGTCACGCTTGTGAGCCGGAATGCCGTAAATCCCCGGCAGTGTGTCGGAACGATTTCTGAGCCAAAGCATACTCGATTGCTGTGGATCGAAATCCATTAGCGCGACAGAACGGCCGGTGCTTGCCAGGTAGCCGGCCAGATTTGTCGCAAGCGTCGTCTTTCCGGAACCGCCCTTGGGATTGAGGATAAGGATCTCTCGCAAATCGCGTTTCGTTGGCAAATTTCGCAGCATATTCTTATTATTGTCCTGCTTATTGTTTTTTGTTCTTGCCAGCCGCCGTTTGAAGCTGCTGCAAGCATAATATACCAACCCTACGCCGATCGTCGAATTTCTTCCGTGTAATGAGGCACGCAGCGCGGTTCGATTTGATCACATTTTGTTTGACTCTAATTATGTCAACGCTGGGCGTGATTTACCCAATGACTTCCCTCGAGTGAAAGGAGAGCGATTTGATCCCCCGATGTCTCCCGTATAAGGTGTAGACCATGTGACCGGAATACACCTATCAAAAATGGCGCGCCCGGAGAGATTCGAACTCCCGACCTACTCAATAGAGGGCACTTGCCAACCATTCACTACGCCTCTCTAAATACTAGGTTCGAAGTTAGGTCGTTGAACTGTAACTTGTTGTTATAAAAGAAGAGCTGTTGGGGCGCCCGTTGCCCCTTTGGCACTACGATGCACAACCACGCATTACTCAAACACGCAAATATCCCGCAAAGAGAAGATTGCTAACCCATATTCTTCGCAGATCGATTTGAAGAATCACGTCACGCCAACGTGAGGGGGCTGGACGCTGCTGGAACAAGATCGTCGATAAACGAAATCGACTCTGGCTCTACTCGGGCTGCCTCAACCCAATGCCCTACTGATGCTGAACGTTGGACTGCATCTACAAACTCGCGTGCCCTTTCGCCGACCGGAATCGAATATGTCACAAATCGCAGCGCAACTGGCGTGAAAATAATGTCGGCGATCGAGAACTCACCAAATAACCATTCTCCGGAATCGCCATATCTTCTACGGCAATCAGTCCAAATTTCGTTTATTCTGGCAATCTGCTTGCGGCAGGAATCTGAGAGTTGACTCAGTTCGCGTTTGTTTCGAGCACGTATGTTTTGAGGGAGCTCGTCGCGTACCGCCAGAAACCCGGAATTCATTTCCGCACTGACGGACCGAGCGTGGGCACTCATTCGTGCTGATTCAGGCCATCCGACCGAGTGTGTATTTCTTGCCCGGACGTATTCAATGATGGCCGTTGTATCCCATACAGTGATGTCATCATCCAGTAACACTGGGACTCGCCCAGCTGGAGAATAATTGGCGATTTCCGTCAGCCAGGTTTGTGTAAACATTGGAATCCGGATTTCCTCGAAAGGAACGTCGCTTTCGGTGAGATAAAACCATGCGCGTAATGACCAGGACGAGTAATTTCGATTTCCGATGACAAGCTTGTACATTGATGCCTACTTCGGTTCCGGAGGTTTACGTCGGAGCTTACTTTGATTTGTATTTATTGCACATCGGATATTGCAAAGATCGCGTCCACCTCTACCGCGACGTTAAACGGCAATGAGGAAGCACCCACTGCGAATCGGGCGTGCCTGCCTCGATCGCCAAACACCGCTACCATTAGGTCAGAACATCCGTTGATCACAGTAGGTTGGAGCGAAAAATCAGATCCTGCGTTTACGAAGCCACCCAACTTCACGCACCGTTTTACGCGACTCAGGTCGCCTTCACAGGCAGCACTAATTTGGGCCAGGATATTTATTCCACAAAGTCGTGCTGCCTCAGCTGCTTCCTCAATAGATATTTGATCGGGAACTTTGCCGACAAACTGCGGCTCGCCATCATTAATTGGTATTTGACCAGAGATAAACACCAGATCACCCTGGCGAACATGACCCACATAGTTGCCCGCGGAACGGGCGGCCTCGGGTAACTCTATGCCCAAGTTGTGTAGCGTTGTCGCAATATCACTCATCGTTATATCCCTCTTAACATCGTGTGATCCCAAATCACATATCAAAATTGACGGCCGTGGTGTTGGAGCCACAAACAAGCACACCTACTCGCTCACCGGATTTCGGCCGATAGTAACCACACAGCACTGCCGCTAGTGCAGTGACGCCGCCAGGTTCTGCGACCACGCGTACCGTATTCCATAGAAGCCATTGTGCACGGCGAATATCGTCATCGCTGACCAGTATTACTTCACTAATATGTTGCTGTGCAATTTTGAACATCTGCTCGCCTACCCGGCGTGGTGCGAGTGAATCCGCAGCAATACCGCCGGCCGGCGCATCCACTGGCTGGCCGGCCTCTAGCGCCGCATGAAGCGTAGGAGATTTTATGGGTTCAACACCGATTATCCTGATGCTGTCCGTGTACCAAGCAGCGATGCCGCCAATTAGGCCGCCGCCGCCAACGCTAACCAATAAGCTATCAAGGGCCGGCTCTTGGGCCTCGAACTCTAAGCCGACAGTGCCTTGTCCCAACAGGGTTTCGTGCTGGTCAAAAGCGTGAATCGGCAGCGCCCCGGATTGACTTACCCAGTCTTCGCTCGCCGCCAAGGCGTCAGCATATCGATCACCAATAACGGCAAGATCGGCGCCGCAGCTTCGAATCTGATCAATTTTTGTGCGCGACGCGACGCTTGGTACGAAGATTTTCGCTGGTACGTCTCGTTTCGTAGCAGCATACGCCACAGCAACTCCATGATTTCCTCCGGAAGCAGCGACTACGCCCGCAGCGGGAACATCACGCATCAACAGATTGGTGAATGCGCCTCGTACCTTAAACGAACCCGTATGCTGGAACAGTTCCAGCTTCAAAATCAGCGCGCCCCCCTCCAGTTCGAAGTCTGAACACTGAACTGAGATAATTGGCGTATGGCGTATGTAAGGCCGAATCAGCTTCTCTGTTGCCCGAATTTCGGCTCGATCAATAGATGTCACTTCCTGCTCTCTACACAAAACAGAAGAGATTCACTATAATTAGTCGATTAGCTAATTGTCAACATGAACGGGCAAACTGAATGATTGATGCTTTAAAAGCTTTAGCCAACGACCGCAGACTTTTAATATTGTCTTGGCTTAAAGACCCGGTCGCGCATTTCCCTCCACAAACGGACGGCGACTTGATTGAGGATGGCGTATGTGGGGTGCTAATAGCTGAAAAGCTCGGGGTCAGCCAACCGACTGTCAGCGCACACATGAAAATATTAGTACAGGCGGGGCTCGTCAAATCGAAACGGATAAAAAAGTGGACTTTCTACCAACGTGATGAAAAACGGATTAAGTCGATAAAGAAAAACCTTTCGTCGGTACTGACAACTTAAATGCACGTGAGTGACAATGTGGGTTGAATAAGTCCGCGTCAATGTACAGATGAACGGTTGGGCTCGAAATTTTTCCGTCGCGTAACAAATCTTCGAAAGGCCTCAGCCAAACCACCTAGGATTCACTGGTCTGGACACTCCACCCAAGCATCGGGTTGCGCCGTACCATGATAATCGCAATACATACAAGAATAAGGAGAGGGATCGGGACCAGCATCAATCGAAACCAGCCGAAGTAGAACATGATGGTACCGGCTAACAGCGAGGTCGTAGCCGACGTGCCAAAAATCAGGAATTCGTTGACCGCCTGTGCCCGAAACCGCTCTTGGGTAGAATACGTATACGTCAACATTGTGGTACCGCTGACATACAGAAAATTCCAGCCTACTCCCAGCAACATCATTGCCCACCAGTAGTGCAATACTGTTTGGCCCAGCAAACCCACAGTCGAGGTAATCAACAATATTAGCGCTCCGGAAAACATGAGTCGAGAAACGCCGAAGCGCTCGATCAGGAATCCCGATATCAGTGACGGTACGTACATTCCCAGAACATGGGCTCGAATGACTCCTGCGGTTTGCTCGAGCGAAAATCCGTCGTTGATATGCATGCTCAAAGGCGTCGCCGTCATCACCAACGTCATGATGCCCCAACCAACCGTGCCTCCCAAAACTGCGACAAGGAATACGGGCTGAGAAATAATCTGCTTCAGCTCACGCCGGTTCTCGTTGCTAGCCTCATCACTCGACTCGTTGATTCCCTTCAGCCGAAGGAACAGTAAGGCCTGCAAAACATAAAGTCCGGCCAGTGCAAGCATCGTCCCCGAAAATGGAACAGCGTCGATCCATAGTTCACCTCGCGTCGCGAGTTCGGGTCCGAGAATCGCGCCGCCAATGGAGCCAAGAAGTACAAAAGAGACTGCCCGAGGGACGTATTGTGACGGAACACTTTCTGCCGCGGCAAACCGGTATTGCTGGCTGAACGCCAAGTTGATACCAAACAACGTGGTGGCGATGACAAATATCAGAAAACTGCCATTGATTATGGCTATGACTGCGACGACGACTGCGGCTGCGGCTGAAATCGAAGCGATTGCAAATCCACGACTGCGGCCTATCTTTCGCATTAGCATCGTCGCCGGGATTGTCGTAGCGGCTACGCCAACGACCATCATCGAAACAGGTAAGGTCGCAAGCGCCTGGTTTCCGGTGAGGATTGAACCAATGATTCCGCCCAACGTCACAATGACAGTCGTCCCGGTGGTCGAGATCAGCTGGCAAGTAACGAGAATAATAAGATTGCCTTTTAGCATTCGCCAGATTGATGCGGGTCAATCGCCACGCTCGAAGCAATATGGCACCTGCGGTCAAACGCAGTAACGGAATCGCGCTCAATCTCGCCGGCGTAAAACAGCCCACATGGTGAGTTTGATGTCACGTATTAAGGATCCACTTTACGAAATTGAAGCAATAAGCCTATGTCATTCATCCGACGTTGTATTTGACTTCAAATGCCCTTTTCTTATCGGATCGTACAAAGGCGTGGTGCTTTCAGACTATCTAAGATCGACAAAACACCTACACTTCAGCTTGACATTGCCGGAGGTTTATTTCTAGATCATGCCCAGATTAGTCAACCGGATCGCGGCTCCTTACGAAATGCAGCTGGGGTTATCCCAAACTGTTTACCAAACCGCCGTGTGAATGACGGCAGTGATTGATACCCGGAACGAAAGCCCACTTCGGCGATACTCAAATTTGTTTCTTTCAACAAATGTTTGGCTTTTTGTAGTCGCCAGTCCGTCAGGTATTGCATTGGCGACTGCCCAAGCACCTCTTTGAAGCGTTGAGCAAACCGGCCGCGTGACATACTGGATAGTTTCGCGAGTTGACTCAATGTCCATCCGCGCTCGGGATGTTCATGCATGGCTTCAATTGCTGGTTTCAGGTTTTTGTCCGTAATTGCGAACAGATAGGGAATACTCGGGCTCGATTTCGTTTCACATTGGTGTCTGATCCCTTGAATAAATAGCACTTCCATCAATCTGTTTATTACGGCTGACCCACCCAATCCATCAAGGTTAGATTCCATCGTAATGACGCGGACGGCCTCCGCCAACCACGGTGATTTTCCGGTGAAATGTTGGCCCATTACCAGGACAGGCGGTAATCCTAAGAACAAAGGATGATTGAGTTCTTCATCAAAACTGCAGAAGCCACACACCAGTCGAGCCTGCTGTTTCGATTCGCGGGTTCCATGCCTAAATACACCATCGTCGCCTAAGCTGCCATTGTTGAGCAGTGTTTCTAGCGAAACGGCATCTGCATGCGGCGTATCCGATAACGTTTGTCCAGCACCATGCGGTACGAGTGCAAAGTCACCTTCCCTAAGGAGAATCGGTTCGTTGCCACCGTCAACGGATATCCAGCATTGGCCCTGAACAACGAGATGAATGCGAATCGAGTTACGATCTGCCGGGAGGGTGACTCCCCAACTACCAACAAATTCTGTACGGAAATACATCTGACCCCGCAGCCGAAGGTTTGAAAGGACATCGGCTAATACGTCCATAACATGCTCCCATTTCGCATGAACAACCTATAAGTAGGACGATTGGATAAGAAAACGGTTATTGTTGTCAAATACAGTCGTTCTTCTGCCAATTAGAATTCTGCTCTATCAGGTCGGCTGACCGAATATCAACCACCGCAGAGGAAGGGCATCGTAGTGGATCACGTTGTATTGATGGTGCCCGGAATTGGCGATTCTGACCAAGGCCACTGGCAGTCAATTTGGGAACGTGAATCGGTAAACTACCATCGCGTAGGACAGAAAGATTGGGACAATCCGACTCTCAATGCGTGGCTAAAGAGTTTATCTGAGCACGTCGCGGCGGCCGACAAGCCCTTGTTTCTTGTTGCACACAGCCTCGGCTGCGCCCTTGTTGCTCACTGGGCTGCTCGACAAACTACGGCGGATCTATCTCACCCATCGAGTATAAGAGGCGCGGTGCTTGTTTCCCCAGGGGATATTGACGCCCCCAATCCCATGACATCCCAAATCAGAAGCTTCGTGCCTATGCCCCTTTCGTCACTTGTCTTCCCGAGCATAGTGGTAGCCAGCGACGATGATCAGTGGGTAAAAGAGGAACGAGCCCGATATTTTGCCGAATGCTGGGGAAGCGAATTCGTATCCGCAGGTTCGCAAGGCCATATAACGACATCTACAGGTCACGGTGAATGGACGGAGGGCCGCAAAATGTTGAGCGATTTCGTTGCTGATCAAATGATTCAGAACGGCGATGAGCAAAAACAGAATTAGTGCCCTGTGTTTGGCAACCACAGCACATACGAAGTCAATAATTCTTGAGGATATAAGTGATGGATAAAGTTTCAAGGCGTGATTTGATGCTAAGCGGGGCAAATTACATTGGCGCAGCTGCGGTGGCAGGAACTGTCTCGGCCAGCGCATCTGACAATGAATTTGCAAACGAGGATGCCGGAATCATGAACCAATACGCGAGTGACTTCCCCAAAATCAATAAATCGATTCTTGAACGGATTGGCGGAACTTCGATGCTTCAGCTGCGAAATATCGTACCGAGAGACCACGGTCGGGTATTGATAAAGCTGGAGAGCGAAAATCCAAGCGGCAGTATGAAAGACCGAATGGCGCTTGCGATGATTGAAGCGGCAGAAAGTGATGGGCGCTTGAAACCCGGTGGTAGAGTCGTCGAATACACCGGTGGCAGCACCGGTGTCTCACTGTCATTTATCTGTGGTGTGAAAGGGCATCCGATCGATATCGTTAGTTCAGACGCCTTTAGTTCCGAAAAGCTAAACCATATGGCAGCACTCGGCGCCAATCTTACGATCATCAAAAGTAAATATGGCGGAATGGATGAAGCGCTGACCCGGAACATGATTGCAGCAGCAAAGCGGATTCAAGAGGAAAAAGGTAGTTTTCTGACAGATCAGTTGAAGAATGCAGACGTGCTTCCCCGCTACCATGACATGGGCGAAGAGATCTGGCAGCAGACGGAGGGCAACGTTGATGCATTTGTGCAGGGTGTTGGAACAGGTGGCTCCCTACGAGGCATCGCTGAACGCCTTATCGAACACAATCCGGATGTTCACATCGTTGCTGTAGAACCCAGTGAATCAGCGGTATTGAGTGGTGAAGAAGAAGGGTCGCACAAAATTGAAGGCATAGGAGCAGGATTTGTTGTGCCGCTTTGGCGACCGGAACTAGTTGATGAAATCGTCAAAGTATCCACCGAGCAGGCACAGGAGATGGCGCGAAGACTGGCTAAAGAAGAAGGCGTGTTCGCCGGAACATCTACCGGTAGCAATCTCCTAACCGCTCTAAGAACGGCAAAGGAACTTGGTCCGAACAGCACTGTTGTCACGCTAATGGTCGATTCCGGGATGAAGTATTTGAGTACTGCTCTTTACAATGGCGTCAATTAGCGGTCGACAATATTTCGATCGCCCGCTTATAGACGAAAAGTGATGGCGCAAGACCAAAGAGTTCGGAACGTAATTTGAGGATTAAGAATGGAGTCGGAGATGCAACAAGAACTTTGGTGGCTAACTGCCACAACATTGATGACAGCTTTGTTTTGGATGCCGTATATTTTGAATCGTATGATCGTTCGCGGCGTTATTGAAACCATGCAAAACCCTAAGCCGGACACGACGAAACATGCGGATTGGGCAGAACGATCAATTGCGGATCATAAAAACGCTATCGAGAGTCTCGCGATATTCCCCCGCTGGTTCTTATCTCCGTATGGGTAGGAGCGACAAATTCAATTACAACAACAGCGTGCGCCATCTACTTCTTTGCGCGATTGCTGCACTTTGTTGTCTATACAGCGGGCGTGCCCGTCGTAAGGACGCTGGCGTTCATCATCGGGTTCGTCGCGCAAGCGACCATTGCGTTGGTGATCCTTGGTCTCCTTTGAGATACCGACGCTATGAATATGGCTATCTCGATGCTTGAGAACGACAGCGAAAGTAGACAAGTTGTCGTTGTTGCCAGAATCGCCAACGAATAGGTTGCGACAAGATGCCACAAGGGGACACCAGAGTGTCGAAAACAATGCTTTTTACTATCGGATTTACGAAGAAAACTGCCGAAAAGTTCTTTGAGAAGCTAAAACGAGCAGGCGTACAGAACATCGTCGACGTGCGGCTTAATAACGTATCTCAGCTAGCAGGCTTCGCAAAAAGAGCAGACCTTGAGTATTTCCTACGCGAGCTTGCGGGCATCGGCTATGTCCACGTGCCGGAACTTGCGCCCACTAAAGAGATGTTTGATGCATTCAAGAAAAACAAAGGAGATTGGAGCGACTTCGAAAAACCATTTCTTGACCTTATGCATCAACGACGGATTGAAGAGGTATTAGATCGCAATTTGTTTGATCGCGGGTGTCTACTTTGCAGTGAAGACAAGCCACATCACTGTCATCGAAGTCTGGTCGCCAGGTATTTAAATGAGAAATGGAATGGCATTTCCGTGGACCACCTTTAGGGATCGACAATTGTTCCGGGGTTTCGGTCAATTTCAGAGCATACAAAGAGAGAGAACCATGAAAAATTCATATGGTAGCGCACGTACAACATTGTTGATCGCAGGAATTTTCCTATTTGGTTTTTCATCGCTGGCTGTGTCTGACGATGAACCAAAGGACGATCAGTACAATAACATTCTAAATAGAAGCAGCGTTAACAGCGATTGTGAAATCGACGTACTAATTCGAGAAATTCTATTTCCTCCAGGATGGCAGGCTCCAACGCACTTTCACAATCCTGACCTTTTCGTTTATGTTATCGAGGGCGAGCTCGAATTGACGATGGAACACACCGGCCAGATCGTATATTTCGCCGGCCAGGTTCTGGAAATGCGATCAAAAACGATCATGGATGCTCGAAATCCAAGCGATACTGTCCCGATTAAGCTCGCGGTATTCCAGGTAGGGGCGGCTGATGCTCCGTTTATGGTCCCGGTAGAGTGACGACAGACATATTGTCAACTCTGGATGAGAAAGGGGGTTCGAAGAGTTAAGGAGCGACGAGAGTGGGCACATGGCCGCGCGAGCCAACAAATCATTTTCAGTTAAGTATTAGGCGTTAGTAATGCGTATTGCAATATTTGGCGTAGGCGGTGCTGGGGGCTACTTCGGCGCGCGACTTGGGAATGCTGGAGAAGAGGTCATATTCCTTGCCCGCGGCAAGCATTTGCAGGCAATCTGTAAGAACGGACTGCGTGTTGTGACGCCTGGCGAGGACCTGACGGTTTGTCCGGTGCAAGCAACAGACAACCCGGCTGACGTGGGTGTCGTTGATGTCGTTATCATTGGCGTGAAGGCCGAGCAAGTAGTTGATGCCGCAAAGGCGATAGGTCCAATGATCGGCCCCGATACCTGTGTCGTACCCATACAAAATGGCGTCGAGGCACCATCACAGTTAGCGGAGGTGTTGGGTGCACAGCATGTCCTTGGAGGATTGTGTGGGACCTTAAGTTGGGTAACCGGTCCAGGCCAGATTCGCAACATAGGCGACACTAACTTCGTTAAATTTGGAGAACTGGACAACCAATCCAGCGAGCGCACCGAGCTCTTGCGTCAGGCGTTTGACCGTGCCGGAGTTACCGTGAAAGTCCCTGCCAATATTCATCAGGCATTATGGGAGAAGTTCTTATTCGTGGTCTCGTTCGGCGGCGTGGGAGCTGTCACGCGCGCCCCCATTGGCGCCATCCGCACATTACCGGAAACGCGGCGAATGCTGGAGCGGTGCATGCATGAAATATATTCGGTAGCACGAGCTCGTGACATCCCGATGGTGGATACGATCGTTGCCAAAACGTTGGAATTCGTCGATACCCTGCCCTCAGACGGAACTACCTCACTGCAAAGGGACATTACGGACGGAAAGCCATCCGAACTGGAAGCCTGGAATGGGGCGGTGGTTCGCCTAGGTAAGGAAGTAGGGGTTGCGGCACCGCTCCATGAGTTCATCTATCACAGTTTGCTACCTTTGGAATTGCAGGCCCGTGGCAAAGTGCAATTCCCAGCATAATTATCTCGCAAAGGTTCGCATAATTTACAACTGTTGATGATCGGCATCCCAGTCCAGAGATATTGGAGGTGTGCCAAGTATGGATTTCTCTTGATTCTCGCATTGCCCTGACGAGGCAATCGAGGCTTCGCCTGAGGAACGTAGTCGCAGGCCGATTCGCCGTAAAGCGTCGATGCAAGTTAAGGTTTCACAGATCTGTAATCACAGCTTCACGCCCGCAAGATTCGATGAAGCGCAGAAGTTCTGCCCG
>Ga0255051_10000488_pt1 | contig 14507 bp, 17 predicted proteins | sample JV7_2_9_MG_FD_181719 | JGI IMG/M metagenome (GOLD analysis project Ga0255051, IMG submission 181719) | Seawater microbial communities from Jervis Inlet, British Columbia, Canada - JV7_2_9 | ecosystem: Environmental > Aquatic > Marine > Inlet | place: Canada: British Columbia | collected 2016-10-06
TTTCACTGAGCCACACTACAAAGTGTAGAAAATCACTAATTATTGCGTAGTGCCGAAGACGACGGTTCGGCAAAACCCTTAAATAACAAGGGTTTGATCAAATTACACATTGTAATTTTCGGGCAATGGTCCAGTATTTACCACATCATTCTAAGCGAGTCATTTGCGAAACTTATGGATCCAGTTGTCGTAATCGTCCTCGTAATTGCATTTATCATATTTGCATTCGTGCGGTCAGCGGGCCGGCGGTCTCCGACCGACATTGGGCGGCATGGCGAGAGCATAGTCGAACGTGAATTAGCGTCGAGACTTGATCCATCCGAATATCGTCGTTTTCATGATCTGGTTCTGCCGACCGGTTTAGATGAGACTCAAATTGACCACGTCGTGGTGTCGCCTTATGGGGTTTTCGTGATCGAGACCAAGAACTACTCGGGTTGGATCTTCGGTGGCGCGAGGTCCAAAGTCTGGACGCAAACTATTTGGGGTAATAGATCAAAATTCCAAAACCCGCTCAGGCAGAATTTCAAACATACCAAAGCGATCGAATCATTCTTATCACTAAGCTCGAGTTCGGTCTTTTCCGTAGTTGTTTTCGTCGGAAGTGCCGAATTTCGTACGGAGTTGCCATCGAACGTTGTGTATTTGAATGAGCTCTGCCCTCATATTCGATCGGAAAGGGGCCCAATAATTAGTAAAAGGAAGGTCGAGTGGATAATTGATCGACTCGAGCACCATAAAGCAGGCTTGCCGACTAGAGCCTCAGAAGCTACACACCTACAGCTTGTAAATCCCGGTCATAGGTGCCCTAGGTGCGGAGAGAAAATGGTCACTCGTACCGCGCAAAAAGGGACAAATGCTGGTGAGCAGTTCTTGGGGTGTTCGAAGTTTCCGAAATGTAGAGGAACCAGGAAGACCGATGCGAGTTACTCATTGTAATCGTCCCAAGCAGAGAGTCCGTTGTTGGAAAAAGTGGACATTCGCATAATGTATACAAGGGCGAAGCGGTGATTTCGCCTTTTTTCTTTTATAGTCAAATATATAGCTCTAACGAGGCCAGCTACAGATTGTAGGAATAGAAAGTGTCGAATCGCGATTATCAAAAGATTGTCGGAATCGGAACGCTCGCCAGTTTCGTGCTCGGACTAGGGGCGCTTGCAATGGCTTTAACCGATCCTGCAAACAGCAACGGGTGGGCGTTGACAGGGTTTGCGCTGTTAGTCGGAGCGATCTTAGCCATGACCATTTATTCATGGTTTCGAAAGTTGTCTTCTTTCGTCAAGGGGAACAAGAAGCAGCCGGCGCCGGTACTAGATCAGGCTAATGTGCTCTCCGACAACTATGTGGATCCAGATGGGACGAGCGACGACGCGACGCCAGGTGACTTGGAAGACCTAATCCCCGATTCCGCAAACAGGATTGCCCGGGGACTAGCGCTGGTACTGTTCGGGATTCCCGTCGCGTTGGCGATAGCGTTTGTGGCGTTCATGATGACGATCAGCGATGGCGGCGGCGTAGGGACCTTCGTTGGGCTGTTCCTGGTCATACTGATCGCCGCTATCTGGAAATTAATAGGCCGTTAAGTGCGTTTAATGTATACAAGGGCGAATCTTCGGGTTCGCCTTTTTTATTTGCGATCAGTGCGTTATTTCATCGAGCCTAACTACAATCTGTAAGAAATTAGTAGTTCTTGCGTAATGGGGAAGAGGGCGTTTCGGTAATTCCCTTAAACAACAAGGGCTTTGATCAAATTACACTCTGTAATTTACGCGTAGTTGGGTGTCAGCTATACGCCCACTAGCTGACTTTTGCGTGATATCGTCTTGATTGGCCGCTAATGACCCACAGCGGACACGAGGCCAAATCAATGAAGAACAACAATTGGGATGGTTGGCTCTAACGGTCGCGCATACTGGGCGGTAGCATGAAAAAGTTCATCCAAGAAAACCCCACCATCGCATATAGCCTCGGTCTGCCACTATTGCTTGTCGTCATTTTCCTCATAGTTTCGGGACTACCCCAGTTATTGGTAGCGAACCCGCAGTATGCGCTGCTCTATGCCACCGGGACCTATAATTATCCGAACGTTGTGCAGATCACCGTGGTGGAGCAAAAGGTGCAGGTAATCTACCAAGGCGCTGCCTACGGGAACGAACGGCCGCGATTGTGGCGTTACAACCCGCAATCGGGAGGCGTGCAGGAAATCGCGATCATCCTTCCGGCCAACCCGGTTTCGTCTGGAAACAGATCGGACGCAGCTTCGCAAACGCCAAAAACAACCGTGATCGATGTACCCGATCTCGCCGGCCTGAGAATTGATTCGTCCAGCGTCGCCCCGGATGGCTACGAGTTTAGAGCAGCAGACAATCGCTATTCGCGCAACATATTCGGCGGCCTGTTTTACTCGCGACGGTACAACCATGAAGCGGTACTGACGAAGAGTGGGCGCAGTATTCGGCTGCCAAATTCGAATGATCGATACTACAGTCGCAATACTCAATTTGTCGGTTGGGTTCTGCCACAGTGATCGGAATGCTCGTCCTGATCGTCATAATCGTGCTGATCGGCGGCGGCATGTGGGCCTGGCCGTTTTTGGCGGGAATTCTTGGTATATCAAGCGTCTCTGACAAGCCAGGCGCGCTGCGACACATTCGCCAGCTCATGGTTACCTACGACATTTCGCCAGGCGAGGTTGAATCGACGTTTATGGCGCCGGCCGCCGTTGCCTCAAGCAAGCGCGACAAAGGTGATATTGCAAAGACATTGTTTGTATATCTAGGTGCAATTTTCATACTCGCCGGTATCGGCACCTACATTGGTATGTTCTGGAGCAGCATGGGCAGCGTGATGCGAATTTTCGTCACGCTGGGCATTGGCTACATTCTGCTCCTTGTCTTAGATTCGGCATTGAATGGGAACAAGTATCCCCGAGCGGTAGCGCCGCTAACATTCGCGATGGTTTTCATGATGGTCGGTGGTTGGCTCGTCCTCATTGATGAAGTATTTCCTAGCACTGGCAACTGGCGGAACGTGATGCTTTTTGTAAGCGGGACTATGGCCGTGCACATGGGCGTATTGTTCGGCAAATACCAGCGCACGCTGTTCGCATTTTTCGGGCTGTTTTTTGTGTACGGATTCATGCAAGTGGGTCTCGATATGCTCGGCATGTCGTATGCCCATATCGCTATTGTGCTAGGAGCTTCTCTGTTCCTGGTTGGCGCGGCGTTAGAAAAGACACCACAGCGTGTCCTTGCGGAGTTGGCGCTGTTGATTGGATCGTTTTGGTTGAACGGCGGCCTGTTCGATGTGATAGCGAACGCGACAGCCGCCAACTGGGCAAGCCTGATCATTGGCGTGAGCCTGGTCATTACAGCGTATGGGCTGCACAAGGCGGATAGATATCCGCGATTGATTGGTCTGGGATATTTGATTGGCTCGGCCATGCTCTATGCTGGCCTGTTCGATCTTGTAGAGAACACGTCAATCGAACTTCTTTTCTTGGCGGTAACGGCTTCTATCTTGTACGCCTGTGTGGTCCTGCAAAGCCGGGCGATGTTGTTAACCACCGTCCTGGCAATGCTCTCGTTTATCGGCTATTTCTCGGCAAAGCATTTCGTAGATTCGCTGGGCTGGCCGGTCACGCTGGTTATTACCGGCATCGTTTTTTTGGGTGTTGGGATGATTGCAATTCGGGTGAAGAGAGCTATTTGATCAGCGATAAATCTGCCCAGAAAGGAGCTACGGACGTGTCCGAAGATAACCAACAATCGCTATCGCCGGTCACAGAGAGTGCTCGCATTGACGTCATGGATATCCTGCGCGGTTTCGCGCTGATTGGCATCGTCTTCATGAATATCGAGTGGTTCAATCGCAGTGGAACGGAATTGCGTACGTTCGATGTGAGCTTGACCGGAATGGATCATACGGTTGGCTGGCTTGTTCGTGCGTTTGTCGAAGGCAAGTTTTACAAATTATTCGCGTTGTTGTTCGGCATGGGCTTCGCCGTCATGCTGCTTCGCGCACGAGAAGCGGGCAGGCCGTTCGGAGCCTGGTTCATTCGCCGCATGCTGGCGCTGTTGCTTATCGGACTCGCGCATCAGGTGCTGTTATGGGACGGCGATATTCTGCACGACTATGCGTTCGCCGGGCTCGTTTTTCTAGGCTGGATTTACCTGTTTGACGTCCGCTGGCTTCGCCGTTTCAACACCCCATCTGCATTCCTCAAGATTGGTATTGTCTGGCTAATATTGCCGTTCGCATTTGCGAGCTATGGCGGTATCAAGTTGGGTGCACAGTCTAGCGACAACGATGTCCGGCAACAGTGGCAGTACGACCTCGAACTTGAGGCCAGTATTGAGCGGCAGCTCGACGATCCAGCGCTGGATGATGCAGCTTCTGCTACTGCCGATTCGGCAGAGGAGGGCGATGACCGGGAACTGACTGCCGAGGAGCGCAGAGAAAAAAAGGTCGACTACTGGGTTGGCGTAGAGCGCCGCCGCATTCAGGCCGCGCAGGCAGAGATCGAGATAATGTCAGGAGACAGTTATCTTGCAGCGGTACGATACCGCGTCGCCAACCTGCCGCGGGACTGGAGCAAGACCCCATTCTTCACGTTCATCCTACTCATACCGATTTATCTCATCGGTTACTGGTTCGTTGCAAGCGGCGTATTGCAGCGGCACCGCGAACTTCGGCAATTGTTCAACTCGATAACGGCCCTTGGTCTGGGCCTAGGTACCGTTTTGTCCGTCGCCGGGTTACTGATGATTCAGCACCCAATCTGGAAAATCTCGGATTCGATGTCGGCTATTGCGTTTTGGACGTTCAGCCTCGGGCAACTGGTTCTTGCAGCCGGGTACTTTGGCCTGATTGTGGTTTTAGCGGGTCAGCCCGCGTTCTACCGTATTCTGAAATTGCTGGCGCCGTTCGGCCGTATGGCACTGACCAACTACATCATGCAGACAGTGATTCTGGTCCTAATTTTTCACGGTTACGCGGGCGGGCAATTTGGTGAAGTCTCGCGCTCAGCGCAAATGCTGATCGTTGTCGCGATCATCGTATTTCAGATACTGCTGTCTGCCTGGTGGCTGAAACGATTCCGTTTTGGTCCGCTGGAATGGATTTGGCGGTCAGCTACTTATCTGTCCTGGCAACGACTGAGGCTTCAGTCGGAGTCTATAGCACAAGTGTGAAGTGCGTATAATGTATATTATGTTAAATAGGAGATATTACTAATCCATCCAACAGCTGAACACCGGGTCCACAACGTTGGCGTAAACAGACTTGTGAATCGCGTGACTCTCCTCTCGCATCGTCTTTATGTGTCTAACTGCCGCATCACACTGTTCGCGGTCGCGAAACGCCATTGAGAAAAAGTACGAGTGATCACGCTCGTCGTCGGTATCCATGATCGGATGCTTGCAGCGTTCGGCCACCGGCGCGGTCTGCTCCAACAGTCCCAGGTCCTGCATTAACGTCGAAAAGACACCCAGGGAGTCCCGAAACTCGTCGATACTGGTATCTGGCGAGAGAAAAAAGGTCGTGTGCATGTAAAACATGGCCAGCCTAGGCTAACCAACCGAATACACCACCCGTCAATAATCCGTAAATTAGTGCATCCAGTATGTTCTTGAATGTCATCGACCACGGACGCGCGAACCAGACACTCTCAGGAATGATCGCAATTCCATACGCGATGAATGCCACAGTGCCCGCAATACGAAATACGGCCAGGTAATCCGCATCCGGCGCCATCGTCCGGGAAACCATGTACGCACACAGAATCGACACACCCAGAAAATAGACAACCATGCTGATCATCTTTGGTCCCATTGACGGCATGCCGTTGGGTGCCACCGTAATGTAGGCAACAGGTCCGTCCGAAAATTTCTGTTGCACCTCGGGCTTGGCCATGTCGGAAAATTCGATGCAATACGGTAGTACGTAAAATCCGGGTTTGGTGCCCTTCAAAGAGTCGCGAACACGCTCTTCGTCATCGATCTTGGTGTAATCGCTGTTATGCCATTTGAGCAGTACCCATATGGCCGAGCTTGCGAAGAAACAGATGATGGTAGCAACCAGGATGGGCAACCATAGGTCGAGAATAGTCATAATAACCCCCTGTTTTTATTGATCGTTATTCGTAATCTTGGAGCATTTTTTTGTTTGAAAAGCCTAAAAATCTTTAATGGCTTTGCCGAGAATAGAGTCGTCAGCGGAATTAGCGTCACCTTCATCGCCCTCTTCTTTATCACCTTCTACGAATTCTTCGGTCAAGGAATAGTCGAGCACACCAGTCGCAATCATGTCGGCGGACACGTGTGCCACTTCCAGCTCTGTTTCAACCTCACGAAGCTTAACTTCGGACCTGATGTTTTCGCTGGCCCGATCGGATAGCTCCGCGCGTAACTCTCGTGTTTTCCGCACCGATACTTTGACGTCACGCTTTAGCTTGTCAATCTGTTCTTGCTGGTGCGCAATAACCACATCGCGCTTCTCCATACTTGTGGTCGCATCCATGAGGTCACCCTCAAGTTTTCCACGCGTTTCCTTGGCTTTTTCTGACTTCGTCTGTGCGACGCGCTGATCAGCTTCGAGCGAACGAATGCGATGATCGTCCGAATTACTTGTTGGACTCCGCTCGCGGTTACTCATGCGGTAACTGATTGCGCACAGAATCCAGCCAAGAATAAACGCTCCTACCGAAGACAAAATGAGATTTAAAGGGAGATCTGCAGGCATCGCGTTAGATTATGCACTTTTGTTTTTTAGAAAAGGACCGGGTTCTCAATCCGGAAACGCCGCTGGTGGCCAGTATGAACTGTTTGCACGCGTTAATAGGTTGTCAATAAATCCGAAAAAAGGTGTAAAAACAATTAGTTCTAGTTGTTTATTAATGTAATTAATTGGATAGAAATCCAATTCGTATCTGCTCTTGGGCAGCTCAGCGATTGCACCAATAATCGACTTCCTGCGCCCTGCGTCAGTCGTCGTCCCGCAGGGCATCAACGATGATGGCTTCGTACTCATCTTGTTTCTTAACCTTGAATCCAAAATGCTTCGCAAAAATTTCGCCGTTGCGGCCAATGATGTAGGTACTCGGCATGGCTTGCACACCGAAACTTCGGGCCAGATCTTTTTCCTTATCGTAGTAGATCCTGAACTCTGCAGGATACTCTTCGAGAAAAGAGAGTGCCGAATCCTGCTCGTTGTCGAGGTTTACGCCGATGATAACCAGTCCCTCGTTCGCGTACTTGGCATGCATGGTATTCCACCACGGAAACGATTCCCGGCACGGTTTGCACCAAGAGGCCCAAAAATCGAGGATGACGACCCTGCCCTCGTATTGGGTCAGGTCGAGCGAGTCATCGGCAAACACGTCCGACGGCCCGAACAATGTCAGGGCGATGATAGCCGTGAAAAAAGCTGTCGATATGTGTCGCATAATACTTCTGACCATCAATTTGCCAAAAAGGTCAGGTCTTAAGGTCCTGCAAAATATCGACGACTGTGTCGGTGAAATCCGTGAAAAGGCCGTCAACACTTAATTCGCTCACACAATAACGCACCAAGTCCTCAAAAGTTGCGAAACCTGGTGGTAGAGCGTCCTGTCGAAATGTAAACGGATGCACGGACAGACTCAGTTGGTGTGCCTGCTGAACGAGTCCGGTTGACAGCAATGTTTCTCCATCGAACTCATAGAGATGCGGTATCCAGGGGCCGATTCCATCCACAATATGCGATAGCTGCTCGAGCCCCTCGGTAGATCGCAGATGCTCGAAATCGGATTCGGCTTCTCCCCAACTGTTTTCACCGATTAACTGCACGAGTCTCCAGGGGCAGCCCAATTCCTCACGTAGGCGCGCCAATTCAGAATTGTCGAAACACTGAACGTAAACCAGTGCTTTGTCGTCTGATCCGTCGAATTCATTAATCTGCTCCAACAGCAAAGGTGCGATATCGACGCCCTCCGCCTTGTGCCAGGCCGGTCGCTTGATTTCCGGGTAAATTCCGACATTCCGTCCCGTCGCCCGGTTCAAACGATTGATCAATTCCATTTCCTCGGCAAAGGTATGAATTACATTAGACCCCGTTCGCGGTGGAAATCGGTCGGGATAGACTGCGCTTCCATCGAGATTCATTCGCTCCCAAGCGGTCAAGGACCGAATCTCTTCGAGGTCGAAGTCGCGTGCGTAAAAGCGACCATCGTCACGATGGCGATCGGGAAAATGCGATGTAACGTCGGTAACGGTGTCGAGATGTATGTCGTGCAATACCAGGAGCGCATCGTCTCGAGTCGCAACGACATCCTGTTCGAGAAAGTCAGCACCCATGACATGCGCCAGGACCTTGGCAGGCCGGGTGTGCTCGGGCAGGTAACCCGAAGCGCCCCGATGGGCAATAACGACCGGTTTCATCAGCTAGATCACTTGAACTTGGGCATTTACCCAAAACTATCTAAGTCTCTCCATCTGGACCAAAGCCGGGAAAGTCGACAACTTCCCAGCGTTGCGTGTCCTGGCCTCGTGCCGTCAGTCTAAGCGCATCAACCATTTCGCGCGCATTCCAGTCAATAGGCTGCCCGACCCGCTCAATGACTTTTGGTGGCGTCTCTGACATGCCGCCAAACGGGCGAATCGTAATCATGCCAATCTTGTTGGCGTCAGCGACATCCATCATGTAAATGACCAGGTCCGGATTTTTTTCAAACGCGGCCGGCAAGACGATAACGGCCTCCGAAGCCTTAATCTGTGCGATGAGTTCGTCCTTGATAGCCTCAGGCGTGCCCTCTGATGGCGCGTTCTCCGGCTTGCTGACGTTGAGATAAAAGAAACGATCGACACTTTCGAGAAATTCGAAAATCCGCAAGTAATCATCACCTTCATCGAAAACATGCGTCACAAATACGCGTATTGGCCTCTTTTCGGACACATACTGCTCCTCGTCCGTATGTCTGCTACATCTTATCTAATTCGCGGCCTTGCCGCCCTATTTCGTCGATGATCAATGCAGCGGTTCCCATGCCTGTGGGGTTTCGGTATCGTAACCTATAGATGCGCCTCCTCCTGTACAACATTCGCTATGCCGTCGGCGGCGGTGCCAGTATGCACATGCCGCTGCCGGGCGCAGGGTATGTACTGGGTAATCAGTCCGTGCTCCCCGATATTACGAAATTTATCAAATCTGTCGATCCCGATGTCGTGGGCTTGATCGAGGTTGATACGGGCTCTATACGAAGCCGCAAGGTCAATCAGGCCGAAAAAATTGCCGCGGATCTCGGCATGAACACGTCGTACGAAACCAAGTACGGCTCCAAATCGCTGAACAAAATCCTGCCGATCATTCGCAAACAGGGCAACGCGTTTCTGGCGGCGTCACGCGTACATGGCGAGAAATTTCATTATTTCGACACGGGCATTAAACGCTTGATAATCGAACTGGAAATGCGGGAATTTGCTATTTTTCTGGTGCACTTGTCGCTTAAGTACCGGCATCGCCATATTCAGCTACGCAAGCTCTACGACCTGATCAGCGACACCGACAAACCTGTGATAGTCGCAGGGGATTTCAATACATTCTGGGGCGAGGATGAGATTTACCTGTTCACCAAAGCAGCGGGCCTGACGTCTGCGAATGTCGATAGCATTCCGACGTATCCGAGCCGGTCACCGCGCAAAGAACTCGATTTTATTCTTTACCAGCAAGGAATAGAGGTGACGGCATTCGAGGTGCCACAGGTCAAGTATTCAGACCACCATCCTCTGGTATGCGATTTCGAAATCGTGTAGCGAGAGACGGGAAATGACAATGAAACACTGGACAACTGAAACCGATGACGAGGGCATTGTCTGGGTCCGTATCGACAAAGCTGACAGCAATGTGAATGTCCTGTCTAACGACGTCATGATGGAGTTGGATGCGCTGATCCAACCATTGCAAAAATCTCCGCCCAGAGGGCTTGTGATGTTCTCGGGAAAACAAAACGGCTTCATCATGGGTGCGGACATCACCGAATTTACGTCGGTCGAGACGCCCGAGCAGGCGTATGAAGTCACCCGGCTCGGCCAGGCAATATTTGCTCGCGTTGAGGCGCTCAATTGCCCAACCGTTGCTGCTATTAATGGTTTTGCGCTTGGCGGTGGGTTGGAGCTGGCAATGTCTTTCGATTACCGGCTGGCATTGGCAAAAAAGAAACCGGTACTGGGTTTGCCGGAGGTAAAGCTCGGATTGCATCCCGGATTCGGTGGAACTGTTCGGGCCATTCAGATCTGCGGGGTTCGCCCTGGCATGCAACTCATGCTAACCGGCAATTCGATTACGGTCGACAAGGGCCGCCGCATTGGACTGATTGATCGTATCGCCGCAGAGGATAATTGGCGCCAGGCTTGTCGCGAATTGATCGGATCGAACAAACCAAAACACCGACCGCCGCTGGTAGAACGAATTCTGAATCTCGGTATCGTTCGCCCTTTTATCAAGCAAATGCTGGTCAAGCAGGTGGCCTCAAAAGCCCGCAAAGCACACTACCCTGCTCCATACGCGATGATCGATCTCTGGGCACGGCACGGAGCGTCGTCACGTTCCGGATACAAGGCAGAGGCAGAATCGTTTTCGCAATTGATGTGCTCGGATACTTCGCGAAATCTCGTTCGCGTCTATTTCCTGCAAAACAAGCTGAAGGGTCAAGGTAGCAAACCTGTTACGAAAATCGAGAACGTTCATGTGGTCGGAGCCGGCGTGATGGGCGGAGATATCGCGGCCTGGTGTGCGTTACGCGGCCTGAATGTCACATTGCAGGATCGAGAGGATAAATATATCGATCCTGCAATCGAACGCGCGCATAAGTTATACGCAAAACGCGTTCGAGATGAGAGCGACCGTGCGGCGACGGCAGCTCGGCTTCAGGCGGATGTGGGCGGCACTGGAGTTGCGAACGCCGACCTGATCATCGAGGCGATTTTCGAGAATCCCGAGGCAAAAAAGAGTCTGTACGCAAAGCTCGAGCAGGACATGAAACCGGGTGCTGTGCTGGCGACTAACACGTCGAGTATTCCGTTGGAGGAATTGCGAACAGGCCTTAAGGACCCGGACCGATTCATCGGGCTGCATTTTTTCAATCCGGTCGCACTGTTGCCGCTCGTCGAAGTCGTACGATGCACCGATACCGCGCAAGAGGTGCTCGATCTGGGCTTTGCCTTCGTCAAACGAATTGGCAAGTTTCCCCTTGAAACCGCAAGCTCACCTGGCTTCGTCGTAAACCGGATACTCGCGCCGTATATGACCGAGGCAATGCATCTCGTCGAGGCCGGTGTCGGGCTGAGCAAAATTGATCGGGTTGCGGTTGATTTCGGCATGCCCGTGGGGCCGATCGAACTGGTCGACAGCGTCGGGCTCGATGTTGTCCTTCACGTGTCGAAAATTCTCGGTGCGAACATGGAAGGTCCGGTTGCAAAGCAATTGTCAGCGATGGTCGAAGCCGGACACCTGGGCCGAAAATCGGGTCAGGGCTTTTATCGGTGGGAGGAAGGCAAAGCACAGAAGTCGGGGGACCCCGGTTCGGCCGCACCTGCCGACTCGGAAGATCGACTGATTCTAAGCATGGTCAATGAGGCAGTTGCCTGTCTCGCAGATCGCGTGGTTACCGATTCCGATCTACTCGATGCGGGCGTAATTTTTGGAACGGGCTTTGCGCCATTTCGTGGCGGCCCGCTAAACTACGCACGCGAGCGTGGCATCAAAGCGGTTGTGACAAGGCTTGAGCAGCTCGCTGCGGCGCATGGCGCCCGGTTCGCGCCCCATTCTGGCTGGTCGGCCCTGTAACGCGTGGTGCGGCGTAGAAACAACGGGAAACTGTGCGCCGCTTCACGCTGCCGGTGCGTCGCAGTATCGGAAGTTATTGAATTAAAGGTAGAATACTGCCGGCGATTGAGTCCATGATCGGCCGTCAACTAACAGGATGAAGAATGACCGGTGAGGTGATTGATGTAGACCTGCTCAAGGGCTTTTCGCCCCTGGATGGTTTAAAGCGCGACAATCTTGTGGCCCTCGCCCGCAAAATTCAGTTGCGTGAGTTGTCTCCGGGACAAGTATTGTTCAAGGAAGGCGACACCGAGAAACGGACGTTCTATGTCTCATCTGGCATTCTCGAACTAGTAGACCAGGGCAAGGTTGTCGGTACCGTCGAAGGCGGCACTGACAAAGCAAGGAACCCCGTAGCTCCCGTATTTCCTCGCCGAGTCTCAGCTCGCGCACGCGACAGAGTTCAGTTCATCTCCATCGACGCCGACCTGCTTGATGTCATGTTGACCTGGGATCAGACAGGAACTTACGAAGTCTCTGACTTGCAAGGCACGGGCACCGATATCGATGATGGCGACGACTGGATGACAATGCTTTTGCAAACGAAAGCATTTCACAAGATACCTCCTGCGAATATCCAGGCAATATTCATGAGAATGCAGCAGATTAATTATCGCTCCGGCGACGTCATCCTCAAGCAAGGCACTGAGGGCGACTATTTTTATGTACTGACTCGGGGTAGCGGAATCGTTACGCGCGAGACGCCCCTGTCAAAAGACGGTATCAAACTCGCTGATCTCAATGTCGGAGACACATTCGGTGAGGAGGCTCTCATTTCGGATGCGAAACGAAATGCGACGGTTACGATGACCTCTGAGGGGTCCGTAATGCGCCTCGGTAAGGAAGATTTCAAAAAGCTCCTGAATGAACCCATGTTGGATTGGGTGTCATTTGACGAAGCACAAAAGATTGTTCAGGAAGGCGGCAAGTGGCTGGACGTAAGGCTGCCGAGCGAATATGAAAATCATCATATTGACGACGCGATTAATATTCCGCTGTACTTCATTCGCCTGAAAATCAGCACACTCGAACAGGACTGCGACTATGTGGTTTGTTGTGACACGGGCCGTCGCAGTTCAGCCGGTGCCTACATCTTGAGCGAGCGTGGCTACAAAGCCTACGTCCTAAAAGATGGCATTAACAAAGATCACGGGTGATTCCCGATTACATGGTATGGGTTTGCTTGTCTCCGCCTAACGCACCGGCGAGATAATTCTCAATTTTCTTCTGCGTATTTCCCTGATCCTGATCACTGAACTGCACACCGATTCCTGCAGTGCGTTTTCCTTGTGCACCTTTCGGCGTCATCCAAATAACGGTTCCCGCAACCGGGATCTTTTCGTCTTCGCCCATGAGATTGAGCAACATGAAGACCTCGTCTCCAAGGCGGTAGGAACTGTTCGTCGGAATAAATAATCCGCCGTTGATAACGTACGGCATGTAGGCCAGGTACAACGCGCTCTTGTCCTTGATCGTCAGCGTCAATAGTCCTGGCTTGCTCATAAAATTACCTCTTCACCATCAATTCCGGCAGCCCGCCACCCGGCAGACTCTGACCGCAGTTCTCAAGACCTTCTGAAAGGTCGATTAACAGTCCCTCCAGCGTTAACTGGACGTTGTAGGAGCCACCCGGCTGACCGCGTAGCCCGTTGATTATGTCTAAGTAGCAGAACAGGTTTCGGCTGTCCATGCGCCGGAGCACAGATTCGTCAATTACCCCTGTAAAGCCACTTTTTGCGGCTCCAGATGCTCGTAAAATGAGGGTCTGGAGTTGGCGCGCCAGCCATTCCAGCACAAATCCCGTATCCAGTTTGGCCCAACGCGATGCCACTTCCAGCGCCGATCCTGTTCCTGCCGCGATCTCCGTGAATTCGCGTTTCATCGAAGCATGCGTGTCGAGTTGCTCAATGCGATCAAGTGCCGTCAGAGGGGCGTTGCCAGACAAACTAAGGGCCTCGGACCAGTCGGCACCCGGTCGCAAGCGGTCCAGCCATGCCAGAGCCTCGACCTCGCCAGGCGATGAAAAACTGATGCGTTGGCAGCGACTGAATATCGTCGCGGGCAGCCTCCCCTTGCGATCAGCTACCAGAATCAACAGGGCATCCCCTGGTGGCTCCTCCAATGTCTTTAGCAGGCTATTTGCTGCATTGGTCGTCATCGCGTTGGCCGGCTCAATAACAGCTACCTTGCCGCCACCCGCGTAGCTTGTCAGGCTGAACTCGGAAACAAGCGCCCGAATCTGCTCGATTCCAATGGCCTGCTTGTCTTCGGGCGGTGAAATCCAGCGCAGGTCAGCGTGCTCAACATCTGCCACAGGGTATTGTGGACAAGCCGGGACGGATTCGATCCCGAGATGCTGAGCAGCCATCCAACTGGCGGCGGCGCGTTTGCCAACGCCGGCTGGACCTGTCAACAAAACCGCATGCGGCAGGCGTTCTTGACGGACGCGGTCGTGCCAACTTTGTGCGAATGACTTGAGCCAGTTAATATCCATTAATATCAATAAAATACCGTATATACTTAATTTAAATTATGTCCTCAACAATGGATTCAATCGAGGCACGTACCGATTCCTTATCGCGGCTCGCATCGACGACCACGAATCGCTCCGGCTCGGCTTCCGCAAGGGCCAGATAACATTCTCGCAC
>Ga0255051_10000489_pt1 | contig 14471 bp, 14 predicted proteins | sample JV7_2_9_MG_FD_181719 | JGI IMG/M metagenome (GOLD analysis project Ga0255051, IMG submission 181719) | Seawater microbial communities from Jervis Inlet, British Columbia, Canada - JV7_2_9 | ecosystem: Environmental > Aquatic > Marine > Inlet | place: Canada: British Columbia | collected 2016-10-06
AGAGCGAATTGCCGGTCGCAAATCCATCATGCTGGCCATTCGTCCCCACGACGGTTTTCGCTACGGCCATCGAATCTGGCTGGATATCGCGACGGGATTTCCGCTACAGACCAAGCTCATGGATGAACACGGAGACGCGATTGAGCAGGTCAAATTCGCCGATATTACGCTGGACGCGGAAATTGATGTCAGCGCATTGCAGCCGTCTATCAATATTGACGATTTTCGATGGTATGCAGAGCCGCAAAGGACGATAACGAAAGAGGCCGCATCGGATTGGGTGAGCGACAACTTGCCGCCGGGATTCTTACTCACGTCTACCCGCAGCGAGCGCAAATCGGATACAGATGAGGCTGTTATGCACATGATGTTCAGCGACGGACTGGCCAATGTATCGGTTTTCGTTGAGCCTGGACTGGATATGACAATATCGGGCCGCACGAGAGCAGGTGCTTCCAATGCGTTTAGTATTCTGGTCGGTGAATTTTGCGTGACGGCTGTCGGCGAAGTGCCTGCCGTAACCGTTGAGCAGATTGCGAGGTCTATGCAAGCTCCGTAGGTGCATTCTGGGATATTATCCGGCATGGCCAACCCCTCAGGCATTATCCAATTTCTTGTTTCAGATGCTCGCGGTAAACGGGCAGTCGTCGAAGTCGACGTCAACGTGGCGTGCCCACGCTGCGCTGCTGGAAAGGGCTGCGGGGCAGGACTGCTGGCGGGTAACAACCGGTTGCGACGGGTTGAAGTCTCTTTCAGCGAAGACATGCATTTGGCCGAAGGCGACAACGTGGAAATCGCTTTGACACCGAATAATCTGCTGCGGGCTGCGCTAACCGTTTATGGCCTCCCGATGCTTGGCGCTGTCGCTGGTGCCGGTCTTGCCTATGTGATGTCGCTTGGCGATGCGGCTGCGGCGATAGCAGCGATTCTCGGCCTTATTGGCGGACTGCTCGTTGGCAGGTGGCGGCTACGGAATACGGCTTGCCTCGAAAGCTTCGTGCCAAGTATCGTAAAGCGACCATGAAACATATTCGTAATTTCTCGATCATTGCCCACATCGATCACGGCAAATCCACGCTTGCCGATCGCTTTATTCAGTTGTGTGGCGGCCTGTCTGATCGAGAGATGGCTGATCAGGTACTGGATTCGATGGACCTCGAGCGGGAGCGGGGCATCACCATTAAGGCGCAGAGCGTGTCGCTGGACTACACAGCGAAGAACGGCGAGGTGTACCAACTTAACTTTATTGATACGCCGGGCCATGTCGATTTTTCGTACGAAGTTTCTCGCTCACTTACAGCCTGTGAAGGGGCCTTGCTAGTTGTTGATGTCGCGCAGGGAGTCGAGGCACAAAGCGTTGCCAACAGCAATACAGCCATCGATCTGGGCCTCGAAGTTCTTCCTGTACTGAACAAGATCGACCTGCCGGCGGCGGAACCAGATCAGGTGATTGCCGAGATAGAAGACATCATCGGCATCGATGCGAGCGATGCTGTATTGGTAAGCGCCAAGACGGGCGATGGTGTCCCGGAGTTGCTGGAGGCCATTGTGGATCGAATCCCGGCACCCGAGGGTGATCCTGACGGTCCATTGCAAGCACTCATCATTGATTCATGGTTCGATAACTATGTTGGTGTCGTGTCTTTGGTGCGCGTGATGAATGGCAAACTGCCGAAACGCAGTAAGATCACCGTCATGTCGACCGGCACGTCACATCAGGCTGATCGCGTGGGTTGTTTCACACCAAAGATGGAAGATCGTGACGAGCTGTCAACCGGATCAGTCGGATTCGTAATTGCCGGTATCAAGGATATTTACGGCGCTCCCGTGGGCGACACACTAACACTGACTCACGAGCCCTGTGACGAACCGTTGCCCGGCTTCGAGCAAGTTCAGCCGCGTGTATTCGCCGGCATGTTTCCTATTCAGTCGGAGGATTACGAAAATTTTCGTGAGGCGCTGCAAAAGCTACGCCTGAACGATGCAGCATTACATTTTGAGCCCGAGACTTCAGCCGCACTTGGTTTCGGTTTTCGATGTGGTTTTTTGGGCATGCTGCACATGGAAATTGTGCAGGAGCGGTTGGAGCGAGAGTACGACCTGGAATTGATAACGACTGCGCCGACTGTAGTGTTCGAGGTCGTGGAAAACAACGGCGATATCGTGCACGTGGAAAACCCGTCCAAATTGCCACCCGCCAACGAGATTGACGAGTTGCGCGAACCGATTATCATCGCGAATATTCTGGTTCCCGACAAGTACGTTGGTGCAGTTATCAAGCTGTGCATCGAGAAGCGCGGCGTTCAAAAACACATACGCTACCTGGGCAACCAGGTTTCAATTGAATACGAAATGCCGCTCGTGGAAGTCGTTCTCGATTTTTTTGATCGCCTCAAGTCCGTTAGCCGTGGATTTGCATCTTTTGATTATCACTTCGATCGATTCGAACCCGCCAACATGGTTCGACTCGATGTCCTGATCAACAAAGACCGTGTTGATGCGCTGTCAATCATCGTGCACCGCGCGAGTGCGCAACAACGTGGTCGGGGTCTGGTCGAAAAAATGCGAGAACTGATTCCGAGGCAAATGTTCGAGGTTGCGATACAGGCCGGGATCGGAAGCCAAATAATCGCGCGCAGTACGGTCAAGGCCTTGCGAAAGAACGTGACGGCCAAATGTTACGGGGGTGACGTGTCTCGCAAGCGCAAGTTGCTTGAGAAACAAAAGGCCGGCAAGCGCCGGATGAAACAGGTAGGATCGGTCGAAATTCCTCAGGAGGCATTCCTGGCGGTTCTAAAAATGGACAAATGAGAAGCATATTTTGAGCATAAATTTAGCATTAGGACTTACTGTTTTGACGTTGCTTTCGGGCATTGTCGTTGGTCTGGATAAGTTCATCTGGCGCAGCAGGTATAAGAAGGGTGGCTCGATCGCGTTACTGACACTGGTCGAGTATTCGCGGTCGTTTTTTCCGGTGCTACTTTTTGTTTTGGTGATTCGATCGTTCGTGTTCGAGCCATTTCGAATTCCTTCTGGTTCGATGATGCCGACGTTGTTGCAAGGCGACTTCATATTTGTAAAAAAATACGCCTACGGACTGCGTCTACCTGTAACTGAATCGAAGATTCTCGAAACCGGTGAACCGGAACGCGGCGATGTCATCGTTTTTCGCTTGCCGTCCGAACCGAGTATCAACTACATCAAGAGAGTGGTTGGCTTGCCGGGCGACGCGATTACCTACGAGCGCCATGTGTTGACCGTAAACGGTCAGCGCATCGACATGGAAAAGCACCCACATGCGTCTGTAGACGATCCGCGATTTATCGAACAGCTCGGAGAGCGTCAGCATCAGATACTCATTACTAATGGGGCGAATAAACGCGCAGATGGCAGTTTCGAGGTTCCGGCGGGGCATTATTTTGTTATGGGCGATAATCGCGACAATAGCCGCGACAGTCGTTTCATTCATGCGATTCCGGAGTCCCATCTCGTCGGTGAGGCAGTGCGGATCTGGATGCATATGGATGGGTGGAACTGGCCGCGTTGGGACCGTATTGGCAACAAGATCCAATAATGAGGTGCAAGTCACTGCATTGACCATTAAAATTACGTTAAATCTGGTGTAATCCACTTTGGAGACTGCGGTTTTTCGCAGTGCCACATTATGCAAGGCATGAGACGACAACATAATTGTTTGCAACGCCGCCCAGCGCGACGGCAGGCGGGCATGACAACGCTTGGCATCACTTTCCTGACTGCCTTCATTGGGGTTTTTGCTTTCGCTGCCATTCGTCTGATTCCCGTTTACCTGAACTACATGAAAATTGTTGGGGTCGTTAATGGCGTCGTTGCTGAGTTCGAACTCCAGAATGCCACTCGGGCCGCAGTTCGCCGATCGATTGGTCGGCGTTTCGATGTGGAGAGTGTTGGTTTGATCCGCGCGCGCGATATTTCGGTCACGACGGTTGACGGCGGACTGCAAGTTTCTGCTGTTTACGATCATACGACGCCTTTTATGGGCCATATCTCATTCACGGTGCATTTCGATAAGACTGAAATTGTGCGTCGCTGACGGTCGTGTCGTCCAAGGCTGAGAGCTGGCTTCAGACAACCCTGGGCTACCAATTCAATGATGCCCACCTGCTACAACAAGCCTTGACGCACCGAAGTTGTCCTGGTGACAACAACGAGCGCCTCGAGTTTCTCGGTGATGCAGTCCTTGACGTCGTTATTGCCGAAGTCGTTTTTCGTAGCCATGCCAATGCACCCGAGGGCGACTTAAGCCGATTACGTTCGTCGCTCGTCAAAGATACCTCGCTTGCCGAATTATCGACGAAACTCGGAGTCGCAGAGCACTTGATTCTTGGCGGCGGTGAGCGTAAATCAGGCGTACATCGGCGAGAATCAGTTCGTGCCGATGCACTTGAGGCGATTTTTGGTGCTGTTTATCTTGACGCTGGTTTTGAGGCCGCAAGAGGCGTCATAGAACGTGCTTTCGGTGAACGGCTGAGCAATCTCCCGTCGATTTCCGAGCTACGAGATCCGAAAACGCGTTTGCAGGAGTGGTCGCAGTCAAGAGGTTTCGGGCTGCCTCAATACGAACTCGTCAATGTTTCAGGAAAAGCGCATCAACGGAAATTTGAAATTAGCTGCTCGGTAGGGGACGGTACGACAATGACAAACGGAACGGGGTCAACCCGACGTAACGCCGAACAGGAAGCGGCTGAAAGAATGCTGGCTGAACTTGCCGAGGACGATACGAACTGATGCCAGAACGCTGCGGATTCGTTGCGGTCATAGGTCGCCCGAACGTCGGCAAATCGACGCTGATCAATGCCATTATGGGCAAGAAGATCAGCATCGTTACACACAAGCCGCAAACAACTCGACATCGAATTCTCGCGGTGCATACCGAGGGTGACACCCAGATCGTATTTGTAGATACGCCTGGTATCCATCGAAAAGCGGCCAAAGCAATGAACCGGTTGATGAATCGTACTGCGGCCAACGCGCTGGCCGAGGCCGATCTTGTTCTGTTCGTTGCAGAGGCAACACGTTGGACGGATGAGGATGATGACGTCGTATATCGCTTCCGATCGACGGATACGCCCGTAGTCGCGGTGCTGAACAAGGTGGATCGCGTGAATCCCAAAGAACGTCTGCTGGAGGCGATCGCGTCCTTGTCGAAGCGGCACCCATTCGCGGAGATAATTCCGATATCGGCGCTCAAAAAGGACAATCTGGACGCACTAATGGCCGTTATCCCGGATTTTCTGCCGGCGTCGCCGTTGTTATTTCCGCAAGAGATGAAAACGGACCGCAGCGCTGAGTTTCAGGCAGCGGAGGTAATTCGTGAGAAGCTTACCCTCCTATTGCACCAGGAGGTGCCTTACGGCCTTTCGGTCCAGATTGAAAGTTACGAAACGAAAGACGAACGCTTGACGATCAACGCGATTATCTGGGTAGATCGTGACAGCCAGAAAGGCATCGTCGTTGGTAAGGGCGGCAAAGTATTGAAATCGGTCGGTCAATCTGCACGCCTTGAGCTCAACGAGCAACTTGGTTGCCGCGTGCATCTCGAGTTGTGGGTTAAGGTCAAGGATAACTGGTCAGACAGTGATCAGGACCTGATGCGGCTAGGATACGAATCACCGTGACGCGAGTTCAGGAACAACCCGCGTTTATCCTCCATCACCGACCGTTTCGGGACACGAGCCAGATTCTTGATGTACTAAGTCGCGACCATGGCAAACTCGCCCTGGTTGCCCGCGGAAGTCGAGCCGCGAGATCACGACTTCGTGGTGTGCTACGCCCATTCATGCCGTTGGCCATGTCCTGGGTGCAACGATCCGATCTCGGCACGTTGACGGGTGCTGAAATGCACGGCGCGCCGTTGCGGTTGTCCGGAGATGCACTCCTGTCTGGTTTCTATGTCAACGAGCTGCTGTTGCATTTTCTGCACCGCCACGACCCACAACCGGAAATATTCGGCATTTATGAGCGTGCAATTCAGGCGCTGGCTCTGGCCGGGGACCTTGCACCCTGCTTGCGACGGTTCGAAGTTGAGCTGTTGCGGCAGCTCGGGTACGCGATCAATCTCGATCACGAGGCTGGATCGCATGAGCCGCTGCAAAAAGAGCAGCACTACGAGTATCGTTTTGAGCAAGGGCCTGTTCGCGTGAGCCGATCCGACGGGCCGCTCGTATTCAATGGCCGCCAGCTGATCGCCATCGCTGAGCAGCGATTTGACGAACCAGACGTTTTGCGGGCTGCGAACCGGTTGTTGCGCGAAGTCGTCGGATTTCACCTCGACGGCAAGGAACTCCAGAGTCGCAAGGTACTCGTCGATATGAGGTCTTCGGGCTAGAATAAGACCCTATGACCGGCAGTCCATTGTATCTCGGTGTCAACATCGACCATATCGCGACATTGCGCCAGGCGCGCGGAACACGTTATCCGCGCCCGGCCGAGGCTGTCGCGCTTGTGGAGCAGGCTGGTGCGGATAGCATCACCGTACATCTTCGCGAAGACCGGCGGCATATTCAGGATAGTGACCTCGTCGAGATAAAAGAGGTCATGCGCACGCACATGAACCTCGAGTGTGCCGTAACGCAGGAAATGCTGAATATCGCGGTTGCGACGAAACCATCCGATGTTTGCCTGGTTCCCGAGAAACGCGAGGAACTGACAACAGAAGGCGGTCTGGATGTTGCCGGCCAGCTGGACAAAGTGCGTGACGCATGTAGCCAACTGGTGGAAGCCGGTATTCGAGCATCGTTATTTATCGATCCAGAGCCAGCACAGCTCGATGCGGCGGTTGCCGCTGGTGCGCCCGTCGTCGAGTTGCATACAGGCAGCTACGCGGATGCCAAGGACGAACAGCAAAAAAAGGAGTTCGATCGTGTGGTGAACGCTACCCGTCATGGCCACGATATCGGCCTCGTCATCAACGCAGGCCATGGACTTCATTATGGCAACGTCATAGCGATTGCCAAAATTGAACAGATCGTCGAGCTTAATATCGGTCATGCGATCATTTCGCGCGCCGTGTTTGACGGGCTCGAGAATGCGGTCGGTGGCATGAAGCGGTTGATGACTGAGGCACGGGCAGGATGAATCATTCATGATTTTTGGCGTTGGAACAGACATTGTCGAGCTGTCAAGAGTCCAGGGTATTTACGATCGATTCGGCGAACACTTTGTGCGTCGACTATTGATGGAGGAGGAACTCGAGTTGTTTCGTCTCAGCAAATTCCCGGTGCGGTTTCTTGCGATGCGATTCGCTGGCAAAGAAGCGACGGTTAAAGCGATGGGAACGGGTTTTCGGCATGGGATATGGTTGCGTGATGTCGGCATTCTCAACAACGATTGGGGACGGCCGCTGGTTATATGGTCTGAACGCGGTCGCGGAGTTTGCGAGCAACTCGGTATTGGTGCCGGGCACGTCAGCCTGACCGACGATGCAGGATTGGTGGTGGCTTTTGCCGTTGTCGAAGCGGAGGAAGCTTAAGTCGTGCATTGCTTTTCGTTTGATATAGAGACCATTCCGGACGTCGATTTTGGCCGCCGCATGTGGGATCTCGGTGACCTGTCGGATGAAGATATCGCGTCAGCGATGTTTACCAAACAACAGCAGAAAAGCGGTAACGATTTCCTGCCTCTGCATCAGCATCGAATTGTCGCAATCTCGGTCGCATTGCGAACAGGGGACACGTTTCGCGTCTGGAGCCTGGGCGACGTGGATTCTGACGAGGCGGAGCTGGTGCGGCGGTTTTACGACGGTATTGATCGTTATACGCCCGACCTCGTATCCTGGAATGGCGGCGGATTCGATTTGCCCGTTCTGCATTACCGGGCGTTGAAACACAATATCCGGGCGCCGCGATACTGGGAAACGGGCAATGCGGATCGGGAATTTCGCTTCAACAACTACCTGAGCCGGTTTCATTGGCGCCATGTCGACCTAATGGATGTGTTATCGGGCTTCCAGCTGCGCGCCCGTGCGAGTCTCGATCAGGCCGCGGTACTGCTGGGATATCCGGGCAAACTGGGGATGAGCGGCGACAAGGTCTGGGACTGTTATCGAGGCGGTGGCATTCGCGAGATTCGAGATTACTGTGAAACGGATGTTCTCAATACCTGGCTCGTGTATCTCCGCTTTGAACATATGCGCGGAAATCTTGATGCGGTAGAACTCAAGCGCGAGCAGGAGCTGGTTCGGGCGACGCTGACGACGATGGACGTGCCGCATCTCAACGAGTTTCTCGCAGCCTGGCCTGAGCGCTGAGGTTTCTGCGATGGCACGACGACGCCGTGAACCGGAAACGGCACGAATAAACGCTGTCACTCACGACGGTCGCGGCATCGCCGCGGTCAGTGGCAAAAAGGTATTCGTGTCCGGGGCGCTTGAGGGCGAAGAAGTACGGTTCCTGCGGCGCAAATCGCGGCGAAATTTTGACGAAGCCGAACTCCTTGAGGTGCTCGAGAGATCTTCTGATCGTATTGAGGCGCGCTGCGAAGCTTTCGGTCGCTGCGGAGGCTGCGTATTGCAACACGTCTCCGAGGAGCAGCAACGATATATAAAGGGTCAGACCCTAAGGGACAATCTCGAGCGCATCGGTAAAGTAACTACCGATGCCTGGCTAGAACCTGTTACCGGACCGGGCTGGAATTACCGGCGGCGCGCAAGGCTTGCTGTGAAGGATGTTCCAGGCAAGGGCAGGGTGTTGGTTGGCTTTCGTGAGCGTCACGCGCCATATATCACCGACATGCATCGCTGTGAGGTGCTTGCCAGGCCTATCGACGGGATGATTGATGCGCTCAGCGCATTGATTGGATCCTTGTCGATTCGAGCGCGCTTGCCGCAGATCGAAGTCGCGGTTGCCGAAAACGGCGTGGCGCTGGTGTTTCGTGTACTTGAAACGCCGACCGCAGAAGATGTGGAACTACTGAAGATATTTGGGGACGAGAATAACGTACGGATGTACATGCAGCCCGATGGTCTCGACTCCGTCGCACTGCTGTATCCCGATGAACCCGTCAACGCGCTTTATTACACGTTGCCTGAGTTCGACATCCGGATCGAATTCAATCCGGTTGGTTTTGTCCAGGTCAATAGTGATATCAACGAAAAAATGGTCCGATTGGCTATCGAGCTGCTCGCCCCGGAACCTGATGACCGGGTACTGGATCTGTTTTGCGGTATCGGCAATTTCTCGTTACCGCTTGCGCGCCGATGTCGCGAAATCCTGGGTGTCGAAGGTGACAAGATGCTGGTGGCGGCAGCGACAGACAACGCGGCACTTAACGGCCTGGAAAACGCGACATTCCGAATGGCGGATCTGAGCAAAATCGATGGCAGCGAAGCCTGGCTCAGCAGCGGCTGGGACAAGCTGTTGCTGGATCCGGCACGAAATGGGGCTGCCGAAGTCATGCGGCTCATTCCTGTTATCGGGGCCGGGCGCATAGTCTACGTTTCCTGCCATCCAGGTACGCTGGCTCGTGATGCTGGTACGCTGGTTAACGAACATGGTTATCGACTCGAAGCGACCGGAATCATCGACATGTTTCCGCACACGGCGCATGCTGAATCGATCGCAGTGTTTAGTAAGCCATAAATACGAATGTTTACGGTAATTTTGTAGAATCAACGAATGCCACTTGGACCCGTCATGCTCGACGTAGACGGGGTCGCGCTAAGTCCAGCCGACCGCGACCTGCTAGTTGAGCCTGCGGTCGGTGGCGTCATCCTGTTTTCCAGGAATTACGAGTCGCCCGAACAGATCGCCGAACTGGTTGCCGAGATCAGGTCGCTGCGGAGCCCACCGCTTTTAGTCGGCGTTGATCATGAGGGCGGTCGGGTACAGCGATTCCGCGATGGCTTTACTACTGTGCCACCCATGCGCTTGATTGGCCGGGAATACGCCCGCAATGCGTCAGACGGTCTCGAACTGTCGCAGCAGACAGGCTGGCTCATTGGGTCTGAACTGCGGGCCGCCAACATCGACCTGTGCTTCGCGCCCTGCGTTGACCTGGATTGGGGTGTCAGCGAAATCATAGGAGACCGATCGTTTCATGCAAATCCCGATGCCGTCAGCGAGCTGGCCGCCGCGTTTTGTCGAGGCCTGCGCAGTGCGGGCATGGCCGCAGTTGCCAAGCACTTCCCGGGTCACGGCGCCGTGGTCGCGGATTCACATCTCAAACTACCGGTCGATCGGCGCGAGTACGGCATTCTTCTCGATGACATGCAGCCTTACGAGAGACTGACATTCAACGGTTTGATCGCCGGGGTCATGTTGGCGCACATTGTGTATCGAGAGCTGGACGACATGCCCGCCGGATTTTCGTCGCACTGGATTGAGCGGGAACTACGATCGCGTGTGGGTTTTGGTGGCGCGGTGTTCTGCGATGACCTGAGCATGAAGGCTACGGCCGCCTACGGATCCATGCCGAAACGAGCTTTGCGGGCGCTACAGGCCGGATGCGACATGGTGCTGGTCTGCAACGATCGAAATGCCGCACAACAGGCCGTCGCGGCCCTCAATGACTATTCGAATCCGCTATCGCTGGTACGGCTCGCGCGTTTGCACGGCACCGGACAGATTACGCGGAAGTCCTTGCTTGCGAGCGATGAGTGGCAACAGGTCAGCAGCGCGGTCGGACGCTGGAGCGAACGGCCGCCGCTCGAGCTTGGGGCATGAGATCCATTAATCGAAAGATTCTCGAACAGGTGATCGAGGCTTCGGCCGAGCCGCTGGTGATCGTCCGTGTCGATCATCCGGACTGGCCTGTCGTTTTGAGTAATCACGCCTTCGAATCTATCAGTGGTGAAGACACACGTAAGCAGCCATTCGCCGTCGTCATCGAGCAGCTTGTCGGGCGCGAAATTGCATTGGAAATCTCGGAAGCATTACGATCCCAGCAGGAAACCAGTTTTCCCGTGGAGTTGAGTGGTCGCGAATACCTGCTCGCGTTGAAGCCGCTGGCAATTGATGATGATTCGGCGCCGCAATTCTATGCAGCTTTCTGGAGAGGTGGCGCGGGCGCCGTCACGGGCAGCGACATGCACCATGCATTGCTCAAGGCAAAGCGCCAAATTCGGGATCTTTCCAGAGACGATCCTGTAACCGGCCTGCTCAACGAAAAGGCGTTCTGCGACGTGCTCGGTCACGATTGGGCGGTCGCAGCCAGGGAGAAAAGTTCTCTGGCCCTGGTCGTGTTTTCATTGGATGAGTTTGAGGCGTATATCGACGTGTTCGGGCGGCATGCGGCCGATACCTGCTTGCAACGGGTAGGTCAGGCAGTGCGGCGCTGTTTACGCCGCGCCAGCGATGTTGTGGGTCGCCTTGACAGCAGCGACATCGTTGTCTTGTCACACGCCTCGGATGAATCTGGCATCCAGGAATTCGCTGCGCGAATTTCGGCGACGGTCAGGGAATTGGGTCTGCATCATCCGCGATCCGCTGCTTCCAAGTTCGTGACAGTGTCGTATCGGGTAGGTCTTTCCAGCAACGCGAGCGCCAAGCAGTCGGCGCGGCAATTTCTTGACAAACTAGTGTCTGGATCGGCTCAGTAGCTGTAGCGGCACTCGTACTTCGCTCTCTTCTTCTTCTACTACTTCAACGCGCGTGACTTTGGCAATGACGCCAAATTTTGGGTGGTCGAAATATCGAATCTCCGCATTCTTGATAATGCGGTTTTCCTGGATGCGATATCGCACCGGCCCAACTTCTGGCTCAATATCGAATTCGTACTGCGGGCGTGAGTCGCCGTATATAAATTCGCGTTCGACGATGAACAGATTTTCCTCGACTGCAGCTGCCTCATTCAGTACCAGGTCCACGACCAGGTGCAAATAGCGGCCAAGGTAAAGCTGGAAACTGCCATCGAGGCCCTCTGGGGGCTCGCCGAACACTGCCAATTCCATCGGATCAGTTTCCTCCCGAGGAAAACCCGGCTGCGTCCAGCCGACGTGCATGAGCGGCTCATAGGCATCCAGCAATTCGAGCTTCTCGACAACGTCGTGCATCGTAAATTCTTCTTCGGTCATCAGGACAGGATCCAGCTCGATCATTTCGGACGTTCTACGGTTAAGATCTTCGACGACGATTTCCTCGATGATGTCCTCGACAATTTCGACAGGGACTTCGATTAAATCGGCTGGAAATACTTCGGTACCAACCGAGACATCCTTGACGTAGGAGAAAACGACAATCTCGACGGTATAGCGCTTAATTGCCGGGACCTCCTCGTCGATCAATTCATCCTGCGCGCCGGCGGTAGTTGGCAAGAATGCTGCGACCAGGAGAAGTTTCAATATGCGAATCGTAACCATCATCAGAATTCTCATTGTAGGCGGTCGGCAGTTTGTTTGACTGCAAGGTGATCCAACAGTTTCTCAATTGCCGAGAAACGCTGCTCCAGATCCGTATAGTCACCACGGAATTGCAATCGATGCGAGCCCTGTAACTTGTAAGTCTGGCTGCCATTTTGCACTAATTGCACGAGTGCCACAGGATCAATGTGACTTTTCGCGCTGAAAACCAGGTAGCCATTCTTGTCGGCCGCATCGATCTTTTCGATGCCCAAACCGACGGCCCGCTGCTTGATGGCCGCGATGCGCAGCAAATTTTTCGCGGCTTCCGGTAGGAGGCCAAATCTATCGATCAACTCGACGTGCAACTCGCGCAAGTCGTCAGCCGTGGCGGTTGAGGAAATTCGCTTGTACAGGATCAGGCGCAGATGCACGTCGGGTATGTAGTCTTCGGGTAATAGTGCCGGCACATGCAGGTTTATATCGACCCCGGCGTTGAACGGGCTTTCCAGGTCGGGCTCTTCGCCAGCCTTAAGAGAAGCGACGGCGCGGCCGAGCAAGTCGGTGTACAACGAGAAGCCAATTTCCGAAATCTGTCCACTTTGTGTATCGCCTAGTAACTCGCCGGCACCACGAATCTCGAGGTCGTGCGTCGCAAGCGTAAATCCCGCACCAAGGTCCTCAAGCGAGTCAATTGCCTCCAGCCGCTTAATGGCGTCAGCGGTCATGACCGCTTTCGGCGGCGCAAACAAATAGGCGAATGCCCGATGGTGCGAGCGTCCGACCCGGCCGCGGAGTTGATGCAATTGTGCCAGTCCGAAACGGTCAGCACGGTTAATTACGATAGTGTTGGCAGTCGGTACATCGATACCGCTTTCGATAATCGTCGTGCAAAGAAGAATATTGAATCGGCGATGGTAGTAGTCGAGCATGACTTGCTCGAGTTCGCGCTCAGGCAACTGGCCGTGGGCAATTCGTATCGACGCTTCAGGAACGAGTTTGCCAAGCCGTTCAGCGATTGCTCCTATGTCTTCGACACGATTGTGAACAAAATACACTTGTCCGCCACGTTTGATTTCTCGCAAACACGCCTCGCGAACCAGCACGTCGTTCCATTCCGTTACGAAAGTCTTAATCGCCAGCCGTTCGGCCGGCGGTGTTGTGATCAACGACATGTCGCGCAGGCCGCCCAATGCCATATTCATCGTTCGCGGAATCGGTGTTGCCGTCAGCGTGAGAACATCGATCTGGCTGCGCAACGATTTAATGGCTTCTTTATCGCGAACGCCGAAGCGATGCTCCTCGTCGATGATAACGAGGCCGACGTCTTTAAGTTCCTTGGTATGTTGCAGCAATCGATGCGTACCTATGACGACATCCACGGTTCCCTCACGCATTCCCTCAACGATTGATTTTGTAGCCTTGGCCGATTGGAAACGCGACAATACTTCTATCCGCAATGGCCAGTCTGCGAATCGATCATTGAATGTCTGACCGTGCTGCTGGGCGAGCAGGGTGGTGGGTACGAGAATGGCTACCTGCTTGCCGCCGTGCACAGCCGCGAACGTTGCTCGCAGTGCCACCTCGGTCTTGCCAAAGCCAACGTCGCCGCAAACAATGCGATCCATTGGTTTGTCAGAGCTCAAGTCCGCGAGCACCTCGTTGATCGTCCGGCCCTGATCTTCTGTCAGGTCGAACGGAAAGCCGGACTCGAAGGCGCGATAGTCGGACTCCGCCCAATGAAAACTGTGTCCCGGGCGCGCTGCCCGGCGCGCGTATACGTCCAGCAATTCGGCTGCAATATCGCGGATCTTCTTAATTGCGCGCCGCCGGGCTTTGGCCCACTGATCACTGCCGAGACGGTGCAGTGGCGCCTTGTCCGGAGATGCACCGGTAAATCGTGTGATTAATTCGAGGGCGTGCACCGGAACGTAAAGTTTGTCTCCGTCGGCGTATTCCAGGTGCAGGAATTCAGCGACAATGCCGCCCGCCGCAAGCGTGATTAGGCCGAGGTAGCGCCCGACGCCATGTTCCGCGTGCACGACCGGCGAACCCTGTTCAAGATCGTTAAGCTGCCGGATGATCGTTTCGGGATCGCGTTCAATCCGGGTTCGCCTCTTCCGCTGTTGTATGCGTTCGCCGAACAGCTGTTGTTCGC
>Ga0255051_10000501_pt1 | contig 14335 bp, 11 predicted proteins | sample JV7_2_9_MG_FD_181719 | JGI IMG/M metagenome (GOLD analysis project Ga0255051, IMG submission 181719) | Seawater microbial communities from Jervis Inlet, British Columbia, Canada - JV7_2_9 | ecosystem: Environmental > Aquatic > Marine > Inlet | place: Canada: British Columbia | collected 2016-10-06
CCGGTATCCAGTCGCGATGCTGATTTCAACCCAATATACATTGTGGTGAATTATGAAACCATTCAAACTGGTGACGAATTACTAAGCTATGGTGGACGTGGTTATCTGCGCCCAGCCGAAGGTATTGAAGTCGGTACAACGCATATTTCTGAAGAGCAGGTAGCGGGTGATGCCAGCATGAGTGGTATTGATGCCACCATCGAGCTGGGTAAGGGCACACAACTGAAAGCAGAGGTATCACACAGTAGCGACGCTACGGGTAATGATGCCGATGCCTACCTTGCCGAATTACATCACCGCAGTGGCAGGCTCGATGGGGAAATTTATCTGCGCGAGCAGGACGATGGTTTTGGTCTGGGGCAACAGCGTGGTAGTGAAAATGCAACCCGCAAAATGGGTTTTGATGGAAGCTATCAGTTGAGCGAACACACTCAACTCAACAGTGAAGTCTTTCGACAGGAAAACCTGGCCACCGGCGCAGAGCGCGAAGTGCTGGAAGCCGGGGCAGATTTCGATTACGGCCGATATCGTTTTGATATAGGCGCCCGCACTGCGCGTGATGCTTTTGCTAACGGCGACAACTATCGTTCTGACCAGCTAACCATGGGTGCGGGTACAAGACTGTTAGATAATCGACTGGATTTACATATGAGACGTGACCAGTCGTTGAATAACGATGCGAATTCCGATTACCCAACACGGACCTTACTCGGCGCTGATTATCGCTTAACCCCGTCGCTGTCCTTATTTGCCGAGCATGAGTTCACCGATGGCGACAATACCGAAACTCAAAATACGCGAGCGGGCCTGAGCGCAACACCCTGGAAGGGCGCAACAGTTAACAGCTCGATAGGTCAGAAGATTGATGAAAATAGAAACCGTGTATACGCCAATGTCGGCCTTAACCAGCGATGGGTGCTGAACCAGCGTTGGAGCGTCGATGCCAACATCGAAGGCAGTGAAACCATGAAGGATACGGCGCCACCATTGAATCTAAATGTACCACCGGCCTCGGGTAGTGGTGGTGATGATTTCACTGCAGTTTCGGCCGGAGTCAATTACCGTCGTGATAGCTGGAGCTGGAATGCGCGCGTTGAGCAACGCAATTCGGAAACCGAAGACAAAAAAGGCTTTTATACAGGTTTTGCTGGTGATCTTTCTGAAGGACTAGGCATGTCATTCCGCTTACGATTATTCGATATCGACAAGGTGACAGGTGAACAGCAGCGTAACAGTGACTTACGTTTTGGTCTGGCATACCGACCCTTGCATAGCCGCTGGATAGTTTTGAATCGCACGGATTTTGTTAGCGATAGACAGCTTGGTGGTAGTGTAGAGCTGGATAACGAAAAATGGATCAACAATACCAATGCCAACTACAAAAACGGTGGCACGCAACTGTCCCTGCAATACGGCGCCAAATTTGCGAAAGGAACATTCGAGAATTTAGGTTATTCGGGCTACACCGATTTAATCGGTGCCGAGTATCGTAGGGACCTGGGTCAACGTTGGGATGTTGGTGCTCACGCCAATATACTTAATTCCAGAGAGCTGGACCAGTCGCAATATTCGTACGGATTGTCAGTGGGCATGAACGTGGCGCGCAACATGTGGGCGAGCCTGGGTTACAACTGGGACGGTTTCCGGGATGATGATTTTACCGCCAGCGACTACACCGCCGAGGGTGTCTATCTGAAATTCAGGCTGAAGTTTGATCAGCATTCGGTGCGCGAAGCCGCGGAATGGTTTACCCGGCAATAGCAACCAGCATGGATCTTCAGCCAGTATAGCCTAGCTGTTTCTATCCCAGCAGTTAGGTCAGACTAATTTGTCGGTTTTTATGACAAAAGTCTCATTGTATTTCGAGTGAACTTAAGCAAGAATACGGTTCTTTCACCCTTGGGGAATGTAATGTTCGTACGTTTTTTGGCCTCTTTTATTTTAGTCAGTATTACTGCAGTATTTAGTGTTTACGCAGAGAGTCACGAACCTGCTGCCGGTTCCGACAATGGTATAAAATATAATTACCTGGAGCTTCGTTTTGTCGATGTAGATGGTGGTGATGGCATTGAATTTGGCGGCTCTTATCGTATTAATGAGCAGTTTTATGCGGTAGCGGGCTTTCAGGATATTGATATTGGTCCTGGTAGCCGGGAGATACTGGAGATTGGTGGTGGTTATATTATTCCGAATAAAAAAATCGATTTCGCATTTGAAGTCAGTCTAATCGATACTGATTTTCGTGGTTCTTCAGATAACGGATTTAGTCTGGCGGCAGGCGGACGCAGCTATATCTCACCTGAGTTTGAAGCTCGCGTTTTTGCCAAACATGTAGACGTGAATAATAGTGATACCTTCATAGAGCTTGGTGGAGATTACTTTCTAAATGCTAATGTTTCTATTGGCGTTACGTTAGAAGTGGCTAGCGATGCCGATACGTTGACATTTGGTGGTCGTTACTACTTTTAGTAGTCTTCAGAGGTTCCCCTTGGCAAAGCCTGTTTTAGCAGGCTTTGTTTGTAAGTAGGCCTGAACCGTTGGCTTTAAAGCTTATTTGTATTAGGTCAGACCTGATTCGATTGTTACTAATAGCTCAGTTCCCAAAATTCTGCTTTCTATAAACCCTGTTGGTCAGTTCGGTCGCCAGCTCTTCAGCAACTTCTGCCATCACTGAATGGATGGTCTGCAATACCGAATCCCTGACGAAGAATAATGCGTGCGGGATTTTTACCGAGTTACTCAGTATTTTAGTTTCATCAATATAAAGACTAAGGATGTCATGCAATAGTAAATGAAACTGTTTCTGATCGAACAGGCTGGCAATAACAACTCTGATTTGCGGGATGTCCTGCCACTTGCTTAAAATACGATAACTGGATTGGAGCAAGTGTTCTATTCGTTTTCTCCGGACCCGTTCAATATCCTGATATCGAATATTAATCGCGGAGGATAACGAGTTGGCCTTCTGGAGAAATTCTTCATCGATCTCCCGCGCTTTTTTTAGCAGGAATTGCGTGTCCGTGTCATCAGGTTGCCGTCCATTCTTCAGTGCGTCGGCAGATTGGCATATTGCGTAACGATTTTTTTCAATTTCCTTATTGATATTGATCAACAGAAATGACTCAAACGTCGGTAATAACAATTTGAATAATTTGTTCCGACCCAGCCTATCAATAGTCCGTTGACTGAACTCCCGCATCATAAAGTCGCTCATTGCACATAAGATGCGGGTCTTGTTCACAGGAATCCACCGGTTTGTTTATATTATTTTTTGACTGCTTTATGGAAGCCCAATAATCCTCCAAGCAGTGTCTTACTGCTTACGTCATGAAAACCCAGTTGTTTCAACAGGTCAGATAACTCATCGGCAGAATAGAACATGCTCAGGGCATTCACAAAATATTTTCTGCAGTTCAGGGCCGCGGGGCCGCTGCTGAATATCCGTGCTGTTATCGTAAGGCAGAGCCGCAGGTAACTGTAATGTATTTTTTCTATCAAACGATTGCCGGGGCGAAGCATGTCCGAGTGATAAAAATGGCCGCCTGGTTTAAGTACTCGTTTGATCTCTTCAAATACTTCCACTACGCGCAGGTGTCGGGAGGCAAACTGTAGTGTGACAACATCAAAATGATTATCGGGAAAGGGCAGGTGATGCACATCGCCAATTGTACTTTCAATATGAAATCCTTTCTCTTCAGCTAATTTAGCCCCCACTTCCTGCATGGCTTTACTTCTGTCTATTGCATTTACCTGTAAATCCGGTTGTTTTTGCAACATGGCAATGCCTATGGCATTGGTACCCGCACAGACATCTAGTGCTTTCTGATTGCTTTGTAGTTCAATGGTTGACAAAAAACTTTTAAGAAACCAGCCCCAGAGCCCCAGGCTGGCAACGTAGTTCGCCTTGTCATAGTATTTGGCCACATCCGCAAATACATGATCCAGTTCTTTTGCCCAAACCTGGTTGAATTTATCTTCTCGAACATCTTCGCGTTCCGAGAAATGAATAGTGCGTACGCCATTAGCCATAAAATTGCCTCTTTAAAGTATTGTTAATTGTCTTACGCGCGTGCGCGGCAAACATCGTGAATGAATATCTAAAACCACTTCATCCGATATGGATATCAGGTTTACTGCCTGAATCGTTATTAACATCAACGATTGTAAATTTACCGCAATCGTCTCAATTAGAATTGATCCAGGTCATGAAAACCAAACTGTTATGCGATTTGTTGTATATATTCACGTTAGCTTGCATGGATCGAAATTCCAACGTCGCGCCAGGCTGCATACGAGGCGAAGCATCATAGGCAATATTAATCAATAGTCAGGCAGGGCTATCCTGTCGCCTATTTAGCGAAAACCGAATTAAACTGCTGACCGGTTTTCACAAATGTCGTGCACTTGCTAAGCCATTTGAGTTTTTTAGCACCGGCGTAGGTACAGGTGCTGCGAATTCCACCGAGTAAATCCTGAATTGTTGCATCTATTTTACCGCGATAAGGTACGAGAATATCCCGACCCTCCGATGATCGATATTCCTTTAAACCACCAAAATGCTTTTCGTTCGCCGCCTGGGAGCTCATGCCGTAAAACTGCACGAATTTTCGTTCTTCGATAATGTCCTGCCAATCCTTGGCAGTTTTGCTCACCTCTCCGGTTCTGTAATATTTGCTTATCACTTCACCGCCCCCCTCATCGTGACCCGCTAACATGCCCCCGAGCATGACGTAATCGGCACCAGCAGCAAAAGCCTTGGCCAGGTCACCCGGGCAGGTGCAGCCACCATCGGCAATGATATGGCCGCCGAGGCCATGGGCGGAATCAGCACATTCAATAACTGCCGATAACTGGGGAAAACCAACGCCGGTTTGTGTGCGCGTGGTACAGACACTGCCTGGTCCAATGCCGACCTTGACGATATCCGCACCACTGAGGATCAACTCTTCAGTCATTTCACCGGTCACTACGTTGCCGGCAATAATGACAATCGCAGGAAAGGTGTCACGTAATTGCTTGATATAGAATGAAAATCGTTCTGAATAGCCATTGGCGACATCGACACAAACGTATTTTAACTGCTTTCCGACGGCCTTGTAGACGGCATTAAACTTCTCAAAGTCCTGTTCGGTAATGCCCATTGAATAGGCGACGTTTTCCATCCGAGAAGGGTTGTCGCTGGTGAAAAATTTGATCAGGTCATCATTCTCATAATTTTTTACCAGGCAGGTAAATAAACCGAGGCTTGCCAGTGTATCGGCCATTTCAAAGGTGCCGACACCATCCATGTTTGATGCCATAATCGGAATACCATTGTAATGGTGTTCAGATTCACTACCTTGAAAATTACGAAAGGTGAATTTACGAAATAAATCGACATCTTTACGGCTTCCCAACGTGCTGCGCTTGGGCCGTATCAAGACGTCTTTGTAATCGAGTTTGCTATCGTCTTCTATTCTCATTTCACACCTGGTCAGGTAATAATATTTTCAGCAGGACATTATCATGAAATTGTTTTGTGGAAAAGGAGTCCCTGGACTCCCGGGTCGGGTGGGTAATTTACCAGTTCGCTTACTTGCTTCATCGTATTCTGCGGCGTATGCTAATTCTGGGAGCGGGTGAATTTTTGTCCTGTAGTTCAAGTATTGACCGCATGCTCCAGTCTTTACCCCCTCCGATGTGTGATCGGTTTGCTGACAGGTCCCTTCCCGATGCTAATGGAACCCATCTACTCAAATCGCGTCAAATATCAAACATGCTGTAGGATCGGAGGTATTGAGATGAAAAGGCATTTTTATATCAGCGACGATCTTGATGATCTGGATCGGATAGAAGCTGAGCTCGAAGCCCGGGGTTTGCATAAACCACAGATTCATATTTTTAGTAAAGACGACACCGGTGTCGAAATGCACGACCACCTTCATAACATGGAATCAGTATTCAAGAATGATGTGGTCCATGGAACCATCACCGGGGCCTGGATAGGCGTGACTATTGCCGCATTGGTGTTAATTATTACTTCGTATAGTGGCTGGACCGACACCTACTCCTGGGTGCCATTTATTTTCCTTTCCATCGTCCTGCTCGGATTTTGTGCCTGGGTTGGTGGTTTGTGGGGAATACAGGAACCACATAAAGACTTCAGGCGTTTCGAGTCACTGCTCAGGCAGGGTAAACACGTATTTATTGTTGATGTTGATCCCGACCAGGAAGCGAGCCTCGAAAGGGTGGTTCAGGCCCATTCAGGACTTCAGTTGGCGGGGACCGGTAAAGCAACACCACGCTGGGTTGTTATGGGTCAGCATAACATTAAAAAATTTACTTCCGATACATTCCCTTAACCCTGACCAGGCCAGGCAGGGTTTTGTTACATTATTCCCCCGGCATTAAATGGGGCGGGAGAACTGGTTGTGGCTATTCAGCCCGGTGACAAACCTGCACTATTAATCGACCTCGATGGTGTTATCTATCAAGGTGATAAGCTTATCGCCGGTGCGGTGGATGCAATTAACTGGATTAATACAGAAGGTATCCAGTATCGATACGTTACCAATACCACGTCTCGATCACGCCTGAAATTATTACACAAGCTTGATCATCTCGGAATTAATGGCAGGCTGGAGGATATCTTTACGCCGATCATTGCTGCTATGCAATGGTTAAACAATCATCGGATTAAAAATGCAGCGCTATTTGTACCAGAAGATGCGTTGTCTGATTTTAAAGAAATCGGCCAACCTGGCTCTACGACTGGCTCTGAAGCCGATGCAATTGTCATAGGTGATCTTGGCGATGAATGGGATTATTCGCTCCTGAATCGGGCATTTCGATTATTGATGCACGAATCGAGACCTGTATTAATTGCGCTCGGAATGACTCGGTACTGGCGCGCAGCTGACGGATTGCGACTTGATGTGGCGCCTTTTATAAAAGCACTTGAATACGCGGCTTCCTGTAAAGCAAAAGTCATAGGTAAACCTTCCATCGACTTCTTCAAATTGGCGCTGAATTCTTTCGAGGAAATACCGCGAACTGCATTTATGATTGGCGATGATATTGTTGGCGATATTCAAGGCGCTCAAAAAGCAGGAATAAATACAATTCTGGTGAAAACCGGCAAATTCAGGGAACAGGACTTAGCGACTGATATCAAGCCTGATGTCACCCTTGAGTCAATCGCTAACTTACCCGAATGGTGGCAATTGAACACGACATCGCGTGCTTAGAGACCACAAACCTCGATCAGGCCAGGGCCCTTTCGATATCGACAAATGTATTTGCTCTTGGTGACATCTCTATTTTGATTTGCAGTCGATTTTCTATTTGCGTCGATGAAAACAGGCCCGTTATGACATGTGATCCATCGGGCTGATTTTCACATACCAGGATATGTTGCCGACCACTCGATTTTATAGTTTCGACTATGTCCCCCACGCGTGCTGTTAAAATATCGGATAGTTGCAAGGCTTCTAACTGATCGCGGGGTGTCATAATATCCCGCGCCAGAATTTCCTCCCGCTTACCACCGTGTTCCTGCATGTATTGCAGCGGTTTTTCGCCAAATATATCGTTGTAGGTTACCAGGCCGAGAAGAACTTCGTCCTGTTCTGCAACGAACAGTAGACGTACCCCGCAGGCGATCATTTTATTATTGATTTGCTCGATGTTTGCATCGCCGGAAGTCGAAAATGGTCTGATATGATTGAAGTCAGTCATCACCGAAAATGCGGCGTCTTCGAGTGCAATTTTAACCGACCTGCTACGTCTGTTATGCGTAATCAGGGTTCCGGAAGATAATAAATTATACGACAGATTTTGAAATTCGTTGTTCATGCGTACCACCTCCTAATATTGGCCGGGTGGCATTTAAAGAATAATTCTTAACTTCCGGCTATCGGTAAAGCTGATTGCCTGCCGCCTGGTAACAAGCATTATAACGCATATCGTACAACGTCGGGAAATGCTCCAGATTGGCTGTTCTCCAAATCGAACGGATAAATTAGACCCGTAGTGCCGAATTCATTCGGCCTATAATTATTGAAGTGGCCAGGCGTCTTTAGCTTACGCCTGGCGTAACTATGGAAGATATTATTCAAGACTGCTTTTTGAAACCAGAACTCTAGCCAGCCTTTCCCTAAATTCCGATCCCTTCATGCAATATGCGGGTTAGCGAGTCCGTGGGCAGACCCCATCGTCGCCAAAAAAGAAAGCAGTTTCTGCTATGGCTGTGTCGGCCCCATCAGACCCGTGGACTGCATTTTCATCGACAGTCTGGGCAAAATCAGCACGTATCGTACCAGCCGCTGCATCAGCCGGATTGGTTGCTCCCATGACCTCACGATTTTTGGCAATCGCGTCTTCACCTTCTAATACTTGAATCATCACCGGCCCTGAAGTCATAAACGAAATCAGGTCATTATAAAATGGGCGTTCTTTATGAACAGCATAGAATTCACCCGCCTTCTCCGCGCTCAGGTGTTCCATGCGAGCCGCGACAATTCGCAGTCCGGCTTTTTCAAATCGAGCATATATTTCGCCAATTACATTTTTAGCGACAGCGTCGGGTTTAATGATAGAAATCGTACGTTCTACAGCCATTATTCAGTTTCTCCAGTGGGTCAAATAAAATCGCTGCGAATGATAGCCGAATTGCGTGTTACAACCTACTTAAATCGTTATTTTCGCTTGTTGTCCTTCGAGTAACCACGGGCAAATTATTCACAGTCCGCGTTGTAATTATCACTTATCTAATAGCGTGAATCAGGTACACTTCACCGCTACCAGTTTTAACATAAAAATTATGAAAACCGACCAGAATCGCCGTAAATTCCTGAGTGAATATCAACCTCCCGAATTCACGGTAAAGCTAACCAGGCTTAACTTTGAGATTGATGAAAATCAAACCCGGGTCACAAGCAATTTGCAAATATCCAGACAGACCGGTGATAGGACCGCAGCATTACAGCTGGACGGTGTCGAGCTTAAACTGTTGGGGCTTGGTATCGACGGAGCTTCTTTGCTTCCCGAACAATATGAAATAACCGATGATCAATTGATCATATTCGACGTGCCGGACGAATTTGAATTTTCATGCCAGGTCGAAATCAACCCGGCAGCTAATACCCGTCTTGAAGGTCTTTACCTGTCGTCCGGAAATTTCTGTACGCAATGCGAGGCGGAGGGATTTCGCTATATTACCTATTACATCGACAGGCCTGATGTCATGTCTGTATTTGAAACTAAAATCAGCGCGCCGAAAGCGCGATTTCCGATCTTGCTGTCAAATGGTAACCAGATCAGTTCGGGCGAATCAGGCGAACGGCATTGGGTCGAGTGGTTAGATCCGTATCCGAAACCAAGTTATCTTTTTGCATTGGTGGCAGGCGATCTGGCCCGGATCGACGGTGAATTTAATACTATGTCCGGCAGAACGGTAAGTTTGCAGTTTTTCACCGAACATCATAACCGGGATAAATGCGCACACGCATTGTTATCGTTGCAAAAAGCAATGAAATGGGATGAGGATACTTTCGGCCTCGAATACGACCTGGATTTATACATGGTTGTCGCTGTCGACGACTTCAATATGGGCGCGATGGAAAACAAGGGGCTCAATGTTTTCAATACCAAATACGTGTTAGCAAACCCGCACACCGCGACCGATAACGACTTTCTCGCCATCGAAGCTGTAATAGGGCATGAGTATTTTCATAACTGGACCGGAAATCGTGTCACCTGTCGTGACTGGTTCCAGTTAAGTTTAAAAGAGGGGCTAACAGTATTCAGGGATCAGGAGTTTAGTTCGGACATGGCATCGCGTTCGATTCAACGCATCAATGATATACGCGTGCTGCGCAACCACCAATTTCCGGAAGATGCTGGCCCGATGTCGCACCCGGTGCGGCCAGCTTCTTACCAGGAAATCAATAATTTCTACACTACCACGGTCTATAACAAGGGCGCCGAAGTGGTGCGTATGATTCATACCCTGTTGGGGAAGGAGAATTTTCGTAAAGGCATGGATCTTTATTTTCAACGGCACGATGGTGCGGCTGTGACAACCGATGACTTCAGGCGGGCGATGCAGGATGCTTCAGGTGTAGATCTTGACCAGTTTGAATTATGGTATGAACAATCGGGAACACCAAAAGTTGAGATCAGTCGGCATTTCGACAGCGCTAAAAAAACCCTGCAACTTGAAATAAAACAGGACCCGGGAACCACACAGGGAAAGGTGAATCGGGCATTTCATATGCCGATGCGGATCGCGTTGTTCGATCAACAGGGCAAGGCCATTAGGCTCGATGCTCAAGGTGTGTTCGAGCAAACCATCGATATTAAAAAGCGAAAACACCTGCTCAAATACCAGGGCATTGACCAGGAACCACTGGTATCGGCCTTCCGCGGGTTTTCTGCCCCAATAATTTTGAATACTGATTTAGACGATGAGGAATTGGCGACTCTGATGTCCTGTGATACTGATGCTTTTAATCGTTGGGAAGCGGGGCAGCAATATGCCAGCCGTATCATGCTGGGCATGATCGAATCTACCGCGGAACAATCGCCTGGAACGCTGCAGGGTTTGCTGGACGCCTATCGAATAATACTAAGCGACAACAACATGGATTTTTCATTGGCCGCCGAGATGATGGTATTGCCGAGTGAAAAATATATTGGTGAAATGCTGGATTGCGTCGATGTGCATAAGATAAGACAGGTGCGTGAAGGTATCAGGCGGTCGATTGCCGAGACGACTGAAGACCTTTTACTCAGGCGTTACGAGGCGTGTCAACAACAGGGCGAGTATCGGATAACGCCTGCCGATACCGGCAAGCGCAGCCTGAAGAATATTTGTCTTGCGTTCCTGTTGATGCTCGACAAAAAAAGATACTTTGATCTGTGTCTTCAACAGTTTAATACTGCCGACAACATGACCGATCAGGTTGGCACTCTATTACCGATAGTGCATTATCAAAACCAGGTGCGAGACCAAATTGTCCAGCGATTCTATATGCAATGGCAGGATACAGCTTTGGTGGTGGATAAATGGTTTAGTGCCCAGGCTTCATCTTATGCTGAAGATTCACTGGCACATATAAAAACCCTGTTTGAGCATAACGCTTATTCACTACAAAACCCGAATCGTGCAAGATCTTTACTGGGCTCATTGATTGCCAACTCAAGTGCGTTCCACGAGTCCAGCGGTGCTGGTTATAAATTTGTCGCTGGAAAAATCATCGAACTCGATGCGATAAATCCTCAAGTGGCAGCAAGGATGGCGAATGCGTTTCTACATTGGAGAAAACTGGAGCCTGTACAGGCTGAATTAATGAAACAGCAAATCGAAGTTATCGTATCAACACCAGATCTGTCCAATGACCTGAACGAATTAATGACTACGAGTTTGTCGGATAGTCCTCATTAGCGATCATGGCCGTTAATGTCGACCTCATCATCCCCGGGTTATTTGATTTACCGGTGGATGCGTTGGACCCAGCCTTTCTAAAACGTGATTTACCGGCACTCAATCAGATTTTACGCTTCGCTCAGCCCTGCCCGAACCTGGCTTTTGATCTGGACTCGATGCTAATCGAAAGTATGAGTTGGACCGGGTTACAAACCTTGCCATTTGCACAGGCCTACGCCAGCCAGGAGATGCAAAATAGCGATAAAATTTTACTCTTCAGGGCGATCCACCTAAAAGCTGATATGTACAATGCGATCATAGTTCCTTTCGAAAAAAATCAAACTAATGATGATGATATAATTATTATTATCAATGAGTTAAAAGAATTATTTAAAGTAGATTGTGATATATGCGAAGTGCAACATGGCCTCTGGTTGATGGAATTAAAGCAATGCACACCTGCGCACCATTATCCGCATTTTCTCTCGGTCATTGGCAGGAAAGCCGATCCTTTTATACAACAGTCCAAACAAGCTTTACCCTGGTACAAGCTGATGAACGAGATGCAAATGTTTATGCATCAACACGAAATCAATCGTAATCGGCTTGAACTGGGCCTGCTTCCAATCAATAGCTTATGGGTCTGGGGGGGCGGAAATTTATCAAAATTAACTACAAAAACTATCGACTGGTATAGTGATGATGAGCTGTTGAAACAGTTTGCCGCTGTTTCGGGTATCAACTGTGCAGAACTGGGAAAAGTTAAAACGGGTAATTTCAATTGTGACAGCATTATTATTGATCTGGCTTTACTTGAGGCTCTAAAATCTCCCGGCGAAACCAGTTTGCAGTTTTTATTAAACAATATGGAAACGCGGTTATTCAAACCATTACTCCAACGGATCAAGTCGAACGAATGCAGATTGAGACTCAGGGCTGGGTCTTCAAATGATTTAAAACTAAGCCGGTATTCCCTCTATAAATGGTGGAAAAAATCGAATTCTCTGCACGATTTTTTCCAACACTAATAAAGTGGTTGATCTTAATGGTGCTTACTTAAACTCGTCATTCTGGCTAAAGTGGGAATTAATAAATGCTGGAAAGCCATGTTATATAGATTCCGGCCCGGGGGCCGTAACGACGAAAACCAGGTTTCGAGGATGGAGCGGTGGCTGACGCCAATCTAAAGCAGTTGATTATACGCAAGGTACCGCAAGAGCAGTTAAATCCGGGCATGGATCCGGTTTTCCGGCGAATCTTTGCGTCACGTGGTGTTACATCGGCCGCTGAAACCAGCTATCGACTCAGCAACATGATGGCAATTGACAAGATTAGGCACCTGGACAGCGCAGCTGCTGTACTCGTCGAGCATATCAGGCAGGGTAGCAAACTATTAATCTTTGGTGACTATGATGCTGATGGTGCGACCAGCACCGCATTATGCGTACGCGCGCTGTTCGCGTTAGGTCATGACAAGGTAAGCTATTTAATGCCCGATCGTTTTATAGACGGGTATGGCCTGTCGCTTTCGATCGCACAACGTATTGCCCGGGAAAAACCTGATTGTGTGATAACAGTAGATAATGGTATCGCCAGCATGGATGGCATCGCACTGCTACGTGAAAAAGGCATCGATGTCATAGTCACCGATCATCACTTGCCCGCGGATGAACTTCCCGATGCCACAGTTATTGTTAATCAAAACGCCTGGCCCGATGAGGCGCAGGGTAAAAACCTGGCAGGGGTCGGCGTTGCTTTTTACTTGATGCTGGCTTTGCGCAAGACCCTCAGGGATAGCGGATGGTTTAACCATCATCGACCGGAGCCAAATCTGGCGAATTACCTCGATTTTGTCGCTCTGGGCACCCTGGCTGACCTGGTGCCCCTTGATTACAACAATCGAGTTCTTATCAATGAAGGCTTGAAACGAATTCGTGCCGGGTTTTGTTGCAATGGAATCAAGGCCCTGATCGAAATATCAAATAAAAACCTGGACAACATGGGCAGTACCGATATCAGTTTTGCCATAGCACCAAAAATTAATGCCGCAGGTCGGCTCGACGATATGACTATCGGCGTACAGTGCCTGCTGTCCGATGATCATGATACTGCGCTGGCATTAGCGACCGAATTGTACGACATCAATAATCAGCGAAAAAATATTCAGCAGCAGATGTCGGAAGAGGCCATGCAACAAATGGAAAAACTGCACCAAAAGGCCTTTGATTCCAAGTCTGGCATCGTGCTTTACCAGGAAGACTGGCACGAGGGTGTGGTCGGAATTGTGGCTGCAAAAATTCGTGAAAAATATCATCGGCCCAGTATCGTCTTTGCCAGGGCCGAAGATGGATATTTGAAGGGCTCGGGCAGATCTATCCCCGGCATCCACTTACGCGATATGCTCGATAATGTTGATAAACGATTACCGGGATTGATTATAAAGTTCGGTGGTCACGCGATGGCCGCGGGGCTTAGCATCGAGGCATCCCGGCTGGAACAATTCTCACAAGGTTTTAAGCAGGTTATATGCGACCTGGCCGACCCCGGCTGTTTTAATCTTGAAGTTGAATGCGATGGTTCGCTTGAGGAGCAATATTTCGATTTGCAGTTTGCCGAGGCACTGCAAAATTTGAGTCCCTGGGGTCAACGATTTCCGCCCCCGAGCTTTATTGGAGAGTTCGATGTTTTAAGTCGTCGAGTATTGTCCGACAAACATCTGAAGCTGCGTTTAAAATTGCTGCACAGCCATGATTCGAACTTCCAGGTGCTGGATGCGATCGCTTTTTTTCAGTCAGACGAGATACTTAATTCGAATCATGAAAGGATTCAAATCCACTATGAATTAAACGTTAATGTATTTCGTCATCAAAAGTCATTGCAGTTACTAATACACGATATTTTGTGAATATCGGCGAGGTAAAAAATAAG
>Ga0255051_10000503_pt1 | contig 14299 bp, 13 predicted proteins | sample JV7_2_9_MG_FD_181719 | JGI IMG/M metagenome (GOLD analysis project Ga0255051, IMG submission 181719) | Seawater microbial communities from Jervis Inlet, British Columbia, Canada - JV7_2_9 | ecosystem: Environmental > Aquatic > Marine > Inlet | place: Canada: British Columbia | collected 2016-10-06
TGCGACTTGCGGCGCAGTGGCTGGATCCAGGCCGCACATTCGCGTCGAGCTGTAACCTTGCTGGAGCAGCGAGTTCAGGATTGGCAGGAACTCGGTGCGGACACGGAGATGGTCCACGCAAGAGATTTGCAGTCGCGGCTCGGTACCGACTATTACTTCGGCGCCGCGTTTGATCCGCGCGGCGGCTCTCTCAATCCGCTCGCGTTTGCGCGTGGGCTGGCCACGGTTGCGCAACAAGCGGGCGTGAATATATTCGAGGGTACACCGGCAATCGATTTCACACGTTCTAATGATCGCTGGACGGTCAAAACGCCGGCCGGCTCATTGCAAAGCAAAACCATCATCTGTTGCACAAATGCGTACAACCACGGCATCGAAAAGCTACATGGTGCTGTGATTCCTCTGCGCACGGCACAAGGTGCATCGGCACCGCTCAGCGATGAACAGGCGCGCCGAATATTGCCGGGCGGCGAGGCGGCGTCCGATACGCAACGGCTACTGACCTCATTTCGCCTGACCACCGACAATCGCCTGATCATGGGCGGTGCGAGCGCGACCGCGGGTGACGAGCATGCGGGTCTGTTCTCATGGCTGCATCGCAGCGCTGAGCGACGCTTCCCGGACCTTGGTCAGATCGAATGGGAGTACGGCTGGAGCGGTTACCTGGCGCTCACCAACAATCATCTGCCGAAGATATTCAAGGCCGATGACAACTACTGGTCAGGTATCGGCTGCAATGGTCGCGGCATCGCAATGGCAACAGCGATCGGCCAGTCCATCGCCGGGCTGGTCTGTGGGCAGGCAGCAAACGAATGCGCGGTGTCGGTCGAAGCACCGCGACGAATTTTTGGTTTCGGCCTGCGGCGGCCCGGCGTTGTAGCCGGTGTCGTGCTGAATCGATTAGTCGATGTTGCCGAACGGCGTATAAGTGGCGGATCATCAACGACATGAGCAATGTATTTTACAGAAACCCGGGACATGAATATCCGGTAGCGGTGCGGGGCGAGGGCGTCTATCTCTACGACAGCAATGGCAAGCAGTACCTGGATGGCTGTGGTGGTGCAGCAGTCAGTTGTCTCGGGCATGGTCATCCGGCAGTCGTCGAGGCGATCAAGACGCAGGTGGACCAGCTGGCCTATGCGCATACCGCGTTCTTCACCAGCGAGCCACAGGAACAGCTGGCTGCCAGATTGGCCAGACGATTTCCTGCAGCGGGCGCGCGCGTCTATTTTTTGTCCGGTGGATCCGAGGCGACTGAAGCGGCCATAAAACTTGCACGTCAGTACTGGCTGTCACAGGGTCGGGATGACAAGCATATTGTTATCAGTCGAAATCAGAGTTATCACGGCAACACCATCGGTGCATTGTCCGTATCGGGTAATCCTGCGCGGCAAAAAATATTCGCACCGATCTTGCACGACTGGCCGAAGATCGATCCGTGTTACGCCTATCGGCATCAGCGCGATGGCGAGTCCGCAGAAGAATACGGGGTGCGTTCGGCGCACTCACTCGAGCAGGCGATCGCTGCCCACGGTGCGGACAATATCGCAGCCTTCATTGCGGAAACGGTGGTCGGCGCAACGCTCGGTGCAGTACCGCCAGTCGAGGGCTACTTTCGTCAAATTCGCGAGATCTGTGATCGGCACGACATATTGTTGATCCTCGATGAGGTGATGTGCGGTAGCGGCCGGTCGGGCACTTTTTTTTCCTTTGAGCAAGACGGGGTCGTTCCCGACATCGTCACAATTGCGAAAGGCCTGGGTGGTGGCTACCAGGCTATCGCTGCAACCATTGTGCAAGAATTCGTGCACGACTCCACGGTCGCGAAGTTCGGTTCTTTCTCGCACGGCCACACCTACATCGGTCATGCCACGGCGTGCGCCGCCGCGCTGGCGGTGGCGGATGTTATCGACGAACAGGAGCTGCTCGCCAACGTGCGCGATATGGGTGAGCTACTAAGGACCAAATTACGAGCAGCACTGGCGAATAATCCAGTCGTGGGTGACATCCGTGGCCGCGGATTGCTGATCGGGATCGAGCTCCTTGCTGATTCCGCTGGCGATAGCGACAAAACACCAGCGAGTCCCGCACTGGCTGGCAGAATCAAGAACATGGCAATGGAAAAAGGTCTGATTATCTATCCGGGTGGCGGCACCGCAGACGGCGAGTTAGGAGCACATGTTTTGCTGGCGCCGCCGTACATCTATAACGAAGAGAATGTCGCTGAGCTGGTCGAGAAACTCGGGCAGGTACTCGCTGACATAGGTCCGCGATAATGACAGCCAACTTTCGGCGCTTTGCCGAGGACAAGGTCATTATCATGTCTGCACCGAATGGCGCGCGCCGCGGTCATGCGGATCATCCGGCGCTGCCGGTTACTGCCGAAGAGTCCGCGCTGGACGCGATCGCTTTGCGTGATGCCGGCGTATCGATCCTGCACTTACATGTGCGTGACGACGACGGCAAACACTCGCTGGATGTCGGGCGTTATCGGCAGGCGATCACGGCCATTGAGAAAAGCGTTGGCGATGAGCTGCTGATCCAGGTAACTACGGAAGCCGTCGGCCAGTACAGCTGCGATCAGCAGGTCGCGGTCGTTCGCGAACTAAGACCGGATGCAGTGTCGCTGGCATTACGCGAGATATGCCCCGCAGGTTCGGACGAACATATCGCCGCCGAATTCTTTGCCTGGATGCGAAGCGAAAAAATCTGGCCACAATACATTCTGTACTCAGTAGAGGACGTATTGCGATTTGATGACATGCGGCGGCGCGGCGTTTTTGCCGAGGAGGCGCCGTTCGTCATGTTCGTGCTGGGCGAGTACGACAACTCGGTCGCTGGCACGGTCGAGGACCTCGATGCGCTGCTCGCCGCCACTAATCCGGGCGCCTATCCCTGGGCAGTTTGTTGCTTTGGCGGGCACGAAAACGACGTCATGCTCGCGGCTACGGCGCAAGGTGGCCATGTGCGGCTGGGCTTTGAGAACAATTTGCATTTACCGGACGGCGAACTCGCGCCGGACAACGCCGCGCTAATTCGTAAGTTCACGGCCGATATCGCCACGGGGCAACGGCGCCCGGCCAAAGCGGCAGAACTGCGAGCCACATTCCTCAGGACCTGACTTTAGCCGTTGTTAAAAAACAACGGTATTTACTTATTCCACTGGTACTGCGGGCTTAGACTGACTATAGTAGTCGGATAAATACCAATAACTTTAATACGTCTTCAATTCAAGAGGGGGAAGACACATGAAACCTTTATCCAAATTACTGGCCCTTGCAGCTGCGGCTGCTATTTCAATGCCGATGTCGGCATTGGCGCAGCAGGATGTCGCTGCTGATGATGAAGCAATCGAAGAGGTCATAACCGTCGGTTCTCGAAACGCGAACAAACCGCGGACCGCTTCCGACTCGCCTGTCCCTATCGACGTTATTGACGCAGAAAGCTTCAATTCACTCGGTAGCACGGTCGACCTGACCGATAACATGAAAGCGATGGTGCCGTCCTATAACGCATCTCCGGCGACGGGTGATGGCAGCGCGTTCGTTCGTCCTACGTCACTTCGTGGCACGGCGCCGGATCAGATGCTGATACTGATCAATGGCAAGCGCCGGCATCGTTCAGCACTGGTGCAGTTCTTTGCTCCCGCGGCTGGTAACGGTGCGCACGGGCCTGATATCGGTATGATTCCTGGCATCGCACTAAAGCGCGTTGAAGTATTGCGTGACGGCGCATCGTCTCAGTACGGTTCTGACGCTATCGCAGGTGTCATAAATTTCGTCATGAAAGATGCCAGTGAGGGCGGTACCGTTATGGTGCAGGCCGGTGAGCATTTTGACGGTGAAAGTAGCCTGAAATTTGGAGCCAACGCTGGCTTCGGCATTGGCGATACAGGCTTCGTGAATGCGAGTATCGAAATTATTGATAACGATGCACTCTCACGCGGTCTCCAACGTCCGAATGCCCAGGCATTAATCGATGCGGGTGTACAGGGCGTGGGCTCAGACTCGCCATTCGGTGATGCGCCGCTGGTACAATCCTGGGGTCGACCAGAGACGGAAGGCGTTCGTTTCTATCTGAACTCCGGTTTCGATATGAGTGACACATCGCAGTTGTACGCACGCTTTAGCCTGGCCGATACCGATGGCCGTTATCGCTTTTTCTATCGCGCGCCGGATCATTCCAGCCTGACGCAGCATCGCGCTGACGGTTACACGGGTTTGCCCGGTGGATTCACGCCGTTCCTTGACGGCGCTCAGGACGATGCATCGATTGTCCTGGGGGTCAATGGCGAGTTCGATAGCGGTATGTCTTACGACTTCAGCTACAACTTTGGCAAGAGCGAACTGGATTACTTCCTGAACAACACAGTTAATGGTGACCTGCCGCTGGACGGTGTTTGTCCCGCTTGCGAAATATCCCAAAGGGGCTTTGATGTTGGCGGCTACGCTCAGGAAGAAACCAATATTAATGCGGACTTCGGTGTGCCTCTTGCTGATAACGTCCATCTGGCATTCGGTATTGAGATTCGCGAGGAGGTATTTACCGCGTTCGCCGGCGAAGCTAATTCGTTCTTTGGTGGCGGATCCAGTGGTTTCCGCGGTGTCGAACCGGCAAATTCAGGTGACTTCAAGCGTGACAATACGGCCTTTTATGTCGACATTGAGCATGACATCAGCGATCGGTTCTTACTTCAGTACGCTGGCCGATATGAGAATTTCTCAGACTTCGGTAGCACGCTGAACGGTAAGTTGGCGGCACGTTTCCGCATTAACGACGGTTTCGCATTGCGCGGTGCGGTATCGACAGGCTTCCATGCACCGACACCCGGTCAGACGAACATCAGTAACATTATCACAACGTTTGACAGCGGCGTGCAGGTCGAAGAAGGCCTGGTACCGTCGACAAGTCCTCTTGCCGCGGCAGTTGGCGGCACAGCATTGACTGAAGAAAATGCAGTGAATATCAGTGCTGGCTTTACCGCAGACTTCGGCGATAACTGGACGTTGACCGCGGATGTCTATCAGATCGAGGTTAGTGATCGTATCTATCGTACAGGTAGCATCTCGGTGCCAAATTTTCCGACCGATCCACCCGGCTTTCCGCCACGTGCGATTTCCTTCTACACGAATGCGCTTGATGTCGAGCATCAGGGATTTGATATCGTTTTGGACGGTGGTTTCGATCTCGGTTCAACGTCGCAGCTGGACCTCACGTTCGTTTACAGCAACAGCGACACAGACGTAACCGACCAGAAGTTCATCAACGGTGTGCAACCCGTAGGCGACGACAAGGTTGAGGACATTGAGAACAACTATCCGGATACTCGTTTTGTTCTGACAGGTAACTTTCTGATAGGCGAGTCTTTCAATGTTCTGGCGCGCGCCAACTACTATGGTGAGCATTTCGACGAGAACGGAAGAATTGGTGCTGCGACCAGTCCGAGTGCCAAGATCGGTTCGATCGTTTATATAGACCTGGAAGCGGGCTGGAATTTAAACGATAACTGGCGTCTGGTATTGGGCGCGGTCAACGTCACTGACGAATTCATCGACGAGATTGGACCGCCAAATGCAAACGCCCTCAGCTCTGGCCTGCAATACACACGCCGCTCTGTTGCTAACTACGAGGGTGGTTCGTACTACGTGAGAGCCAATTTCAACTGGTAAGGGTTTGCTAGCAAACAAAGCTGTAAAAACGAAGCCACACCCGTTCAGGGTGTGGCTTTTTTGGATGAGGACGCAATAGAAAATGAGTAAAACGGTAGGTGTTCTCGGTGGCATGGGCCCCGATGCGACCGTGGACTTCATGGCCAGGGTCATTTCGCTCACTCCGGCCGAAAAGGATCAGGATCACGTACATATGATCGTGGATCAGAATCCGAAGGTACCGAACCGGCAGGATGCGATTCTGGCTGATGGCGAAGATCCCGGCCCGGTGATGGCGGAGATGGCGCGACGGCTCGAGGCTGCCGGTGCGGATTTCCTGGTGGTTCCCTGCAATTCAGCGTTTGGATTCGCGAGTGTCGTAGCCGGTGCCGTCGACATTCCACTGGTTTCGATTGTCGAAGTTACTGTGGAAGCCTGCGATGGCTTCTCGACTGTCGGTTTGATGGCAACTGACGGCTGCTTGCAGAGCGGCGTCTATCAGGACGCGCTTGCCGCGGCCGGGATAGCCGTTGAGCTACCTGACAAAGAAGAGCTGGCCGAACTGATGGCACTGCTGAATGGCATCAAGGCGGGTTACCGGGGTGAGAGCGTCGCTCGCGGCATGGCCGTGCTGGCTACAGCGCTGGTTGAGCGTGGAGCAGAAGCGATCATTGCGGGCTGTACCGAGATTCCGCTGGTGCTTAGTCAATCGATGTGTAAGGTACCGATGATTTCCTCGACTGAAGTGCTCGCGGCTCGTACCGTTGCTATCGCTCGTGGCGAGCTACCGTTACCTGGATAGGGGAGAGATAATGCTGTCGAAATTTCCACGAGTCACTCTCGGCCACCTGCCTACACCACTGGAACATCTGCCGCGACTGAGTGAGCATCTCGGTGGTCCGCAGATATGGGTCAAGCGCGACGATTGCACCGGCCTTGCGACCGGTGGCAACAAGACCCGCAAGCTGGAATTCTCGATGGCGGCGGCCCTCGACGAGGGCGCAGACACCATTGTTACGGTCGGCGCAGTGCAATCGAATCACGTTCGTCAGACAGCCGCGGCCGCCTGCAAGCTCGGATTGGCCTGCGAGGTATTGCTCGAACACCGCATTGTCGATCCAAGTGAGGCGTATGCGAAATCAGGCAATGTTTTTCTGGATAAAATGTTTGGCGCCAACTTGCGTGAGTATCCGGGCGGCACCGACTTCGCTGCGGCAATGAACGAGGTCGCCGACGAGGTGCGAAATGCAGGCGGCAAGCCATACATTATTCCCGGTGGCGCATCGAACACGGTCGGCGCGCTGGGCTACGTCAATTGTGCAATCGAACTATTGCAGCAAGCGGATGACCTGGGACTGACCATCGACCACCTCGTCACTGCCACGGGCAGTGCCGGCACTCAGGCCGGGTTCGCCGTGGGGCTCAAAGCCCTGCAAAGCGATATTCCGTTGCTGGGAATCGGCGTGAATATTCCGCAGGACGCGCAGGAAGAAAAAGTCTATGCGTTGGCCTGCGAAACGGCCGACTATATCGGCAAGCCCGGCATCGTCGCGCGCGAGGAGATCGTTGCAAACTGTAATTACGTCGGCGATGGCTATGGCGTGCCCACCGCATCGATGAACGAGGCCGTCATGATGCTCGCGCGTCTCGAAGGATTGCTGTTCGATCCGGTGTACAGCGGCAAGGGACTGGCGGGCATGATCGACCTGATTCGCAAAGGCAAATTTGAAAACGCGTCGAATATTGTGTTTCTGCATACTGGTGGGTCGGCGGCACTGTTCGCTTATGTAGATCAACTAGAGACATGACGGTTTACGTCGCGTTATTGCGCGGCATTAATGTTGGCGGCAAACACAGTCTGCCGATGCAGGAACTGCGTAACATCCTCGGCGCGCTTGGCTGCGAGGACGTCAGGACCTACATTCAGAGCGGTAACGCCGTGTTCCGATCAGTTGACGATCGGGAGTCACTGGCTGCGAAGATCAAGTCGGCTATCGAGCAGGCGTTTGGTTTCGCGCCGCACGTGCATGTGCTGACGATAGAGGAATTCCAGTCGATACTCGCTGCGAATCCGTTCCCGGAGGCTGTGGCCACGCCGAAACTCCTGCATGTCTCTTTCCTGGCAGAGACCCCGGAAAATCCGGATCTCGAAGCGCTGGAATCCGTCAGGTCGGGAACCGAACGATTCGAATTGCATGCAAATGCTTTCTATTTGCATGCACCGGACGGAATCGGCCGTTCGAAATTGGCCGCCAAAGTAGAGCGGTGCCTGGGTGTGGCGACCACTGCCCGCAACTGGCGTACTGTGAACAAGATTGCGGAGCTTGCGGCAACAATCATCAGCTAAACATCAGCCAGCCATCAGGGTGATAGCAAATACCTGGCCTACCCTGAAAGCATGGAAAAGCGCGTTCGCTGCGCGCAGGAGTTTGTCATGAAATCCAGAACTCGAACTCTCTCCGGCGTCATCATCGCGGTGTTTGCGCTGCCAGTTTTTATGGGCCTGACCGCATGTTTGCCCTCGTTCCCGGTACCCGTCGGCGATCCTGAAAAAAGCACTATCGATCCGACTATTTCAGGTATCTGGTTGGCTGAAGAAGAGGAGGCCTTTTATTTGTTTGAGCCCTTCGACAAACGCACCTGGTTGCTCACGGCATTTGGACTTACCGAGGACCTGGAATCCTGTGAGGACGAAGAGAAGTTAGAAGAAGAAACTGACGAAGAAGAAGAGGAGCTGAGCTATTACGACGAGGTAATGACAAACATTGCAGCACTGGGCACCGATTGTTTTGCAGTGGAGCGTGGACCTGGCGCAACAAAAGTCTGGCGCACTAAGCTCGGTGGTGAGTGGTTCATGACCTGGGAGAACAAAGGCGTATTTGATGCGGAAAGTGGTTTCGACCCGGGGGCGTGGCTGGTGTTTCATGTCGACACGTCGGTGCCCGGCGAGCTTCGGTTGGGTTGGATAGATATGACCCACGATGCGTGGGACAAATTAGACGATCTCGATGAGGAGGATGTCACGCGTCGAATGGTCGAAAAAATAATTCGTAAACATGCGGACGAAGAGGAGTTCTACGAAGAGGAGGCGTTTCTGATTTTCTATCGGGTCTTGCCGCAACACTACGATCTGATCGAAGACTTCATTGACGAAGGTATGGTGGACTGAGGCATACGAAATGCATTATCACGAGGGAACTGAACATCTCGTAACGACCTTCGGCGTGTTGTTCGTATTCGCGCTGCTCACTTATTGGTGGCTCGCGCGGCGTAACGCAATGAAGATCGGTATCGACCCGTCGCATATCGATCTGTTGCTGCCGTTGGCTATCGTCGGCGGCATTATCGGTGGCACGATTCTGTCGATGTTAATGCCCGAGGACCGGCAGGTTGCCGGTGAGGTCCTGCAGGTGGATACGCGAATCCGCCTTTTCGGTCTGGTCGTTTCCGGTGCCATGGTCGTATTCGCGTACAGCCGGGTCACAAAACAGTCGTTTCGCTCGCTGCTGGACACATTGGCGTTACCGACACTGGCGGCGCTGGTCATCCACCGTTTTGCTTGTTTCCTGGCTGGCTGCTGCTGGGGTGACGTAAGCGTCGCCGATCCCTGGCTGACGAGCATCGCGACGACCGATATTGGGCAGCAGGTGCAGACCTTGCCATGGCTCACGGGCGAATGGGTCAGGACCGCTGTCACCTACGGGCCAGGCACGTTTCCGTTTCAGCAGCAGGTTGCGATCGGTCTGATAGGCGCGGATGCGGTGCAGTCCCTGCCCGTGCATCCGGTGCAACTCTACGAAGCGGTCTTGCTCATCATATTCCTGCTGCTATTTCGCCGCATACCCCTGCATCAGAATCGAGCCGGAACGATCGCCCTGCTGACCATGGTTGGGTACTCGATCATTCGTTTTGCGATGGAATTTTTGCGTGCGGACGGCAATATCGTGGCCGGGAGCCTAACGGCGACACAGTTACAGTGTGTTGTTCTTCTTGTGCTTAGTACCGGGCTAGGTATGATTTCGCAGCATGCACCCCATCATCAGCGTAGCGGGCCTGAATAAGACTTACGCGGGCGGCTTTCAGGCACTTAAAGACATCAACCTCGAAATCAATCGGGGCGAAATCTTCGGCCTGCTCGGGCCAAACGGTGCGGGTAAGACGACGCTGATCAATATCGTCTGCGGCATTGTCACGAAGACCGCTGGTACGGTAACGGTCGATGGATTCGACATTGTTAGCGACTATCGCGAAACTCGCTCCCGGATCGGCCTGGTGCCGCAGGAGCTGCCGACCGAAACATTTGAAACACCTCATAACGTGTGCCGTTTCAGCCGCGGCCTGTTTGGCAAACCCGAGAATCCCGCGCACATCGAAAAAGTTCTGAGGTCACTGTCCCTTTGGGACAGGAAAGACGAGAAAATCATGATGCTGTCGGGTGGTATGAAGCGTCGGGTGCTTATTTCGAAAGCGCTGGCACATGAGCCCGACGTCCTGTTTCTCGACGAGCCGACCGCGGGTGTCGACGTTGAGCTACGCCAGGACATGTGGAATGTCGTGCAATCGCTGCGTGAGTCAGGCGTCACTGTCATTCTGACTACTCACTACATTGAAGAAGCTGAGCAGCTCGCGGACCGGGTCGGCGTGATCAACAACGGCGAAATCATCCTGGTTCAGGACAAGGCCCTTTTGATGAAGGAGCTTGGCAAAAAGCAAATGGTGTTGATCCTGTCCGAGTCTATCCCGGCGGTGCCCGACCAGCTCAGCGAGTACCAACTGGAGCTCAGCGAAGATGGAATTGAACTGACCTACCATTACGATACAAAAACGGATCGAACCGGAATTACTTCACTGTTGGGTGCACTGCACGAGGCGGGCATCAAGTTTAATGATTTGAATACATCGCAAAGCTCTCTCGAGGAAATATTCGTCGGGCTGGTAAATAAAGACCTATGAACATCAACGCGATCAAGGCGATTTATCGCACCGAGATGGCGCGCATGATGCGCACGGTTGTGCAAAGCATTGTGGCTCCCGTTCTGTCGACCTCGCTCTACTTCGTGATATTCGGAGCAGCGATCGGCTCGCGTATCAGCGAAATAGACGGGGTGGCTTACGGAGCATTTATCGTGCCCGGCCTGATCATGTTATCGATTATGACCGAGAGCATTTCGAACTCCTCGTTCGCTATTTATTTTCCGAAATTCACCGGCACGATTTTCGAATTATTATCTGCTCCGATCTCATTCGTTGAGGTCGTAGTGGGTTACGTCGGCGCAGCGGCAACCAAGTCGGTCGTTATTGGCCTGATAATTCTGGCCACGGCCAGTTTCTTCATCGACCTCGAGATCGCGCACCCCGTCATAATGCTGCTGTTCCTGGTACTGATCTCAATTTCTTTCAGCCTGTTCGGCTTTATTTTGGGTGTCTGGGCGGACGGTTGGGAGAAACTAACCATCGTGCCGATACTCGTTATCATGCCGTTGACATTTCTCGGCGGAACCTTCTATTCAATCAGCATGTTGCCGCCTGCCTGGCAGACGATTAGCCTGTTCAATCCGGTCGTGTACCTCATCAGTGGTTTCCGCTGGGCGTTCTACGAGAACTCCGACGTCGCAATCGAACTCAGTCTCGGTATGGTGCTTGGGTTTCTAATCTTGTGTTTGCTCACCGTGCACTGGATTTTCAAAACGGGCTATAAACTCCGGACTTAGATCAGTCGCCCGCGATCGGGCCTGAAGGCCCTCCTACAGTTGTGTGTATTCGTCGATGACTTTTTCGATCGCCGCAGCGCAGACCGAGCAGAAGAAATCGGTGCGCGTAAACATCAGGCAATTCTGCGCGGAACGGTAGTAACCCTTCGCCTCGTGGTTGGCGCCTTCAAATGCACCTGTAATGTTGCGGTACTCGTTCTGGGCGAACAAAGTTTCCGCATACTCTTTCGTATAGCGGAACAAGTCATTCATCTCCGCTTCGGGCACGTTGTCCGCTCGCATTTGCCGTCGTGTCACCTGCACGGCCAGCGAGTGTTCTTCGAACTCGGCTTCGGGCCACGGGGTCGGTAGCGGAGTGTTCGGCGCTACAAGGTGCTTCCACTTGAGATCATCCGGGTCGAGCAAGGCTGTGACGTTGGGCTGGTAGGGCTCGATGATCACGTCCGGTCCTTCGTAAGCAACGGAGCTCGTGAAGTACTCGTCCGCGAGGCCGGCGAAATGGTGACCGAACTCGTGCACGAACAGATAGGGCGCCCATTCGCTGTTGGCGGCAGCCGTGCTGAATAATCCATAAATACCGCCACCACCGTAGATATCGTTATTGACCAGGATTTCGACAAAGTCGTAGGGCGTGGATGAGGCGATACGACGCCATGCCTTGTTGTCGAAAGTCAGTACGTAGCGCTCGGACCGGAACGCGTCATACATGGCGCCAACCGGGGAGTCGCGATAGGTATTGGTTGATGGCCGCGACACGCCGGATTGTGCTGCAGGTGGTGCCAGCGCCCAGACATTGAATTCTTCTTTACGCTCCTTGAACGGTGAGGTCGCAAACAATATGTCTGCCATCTCCTGGGCCTTGGCGACAAAGTCGTTGTGCTCTTCTGCCGTGTAGCCGTCACCGAGCAATAACAAGTCAACTTTCTGCGCAGGGTCGCCATTATTGATGATTGCCACGACCTGATCGGCATACATCGCGCTTTCGCGATGATGCATATAGTCGTCAGGGTTGATAGCGGTACGCCAGATTTCTTCAAAGTGGTTATCGGCGCCACGTTTCTTCAGAACAACCTCGAAAGGTGAGGATTGCGCAGGAAAACGCAGCGACTCATGAAACGTGCGCTTGATGTTGCGCGCCTCGCCCGTGGTTTCCCACTCTCCGTAGATGCTACTGAAGCTGCGCGACCACGCAACCTCGCCTGATTCGACATCGGCTATCTCGAACAGGTATTTACCGCGATGCGTTTCGTCGATTGGCTGCTGCATGTTGCCCGTCCAGGGCAAGGCCTCAATGACCACCTCATCGAGGCTGAAAATTTCGACTTCCGCAGTGCCGGTATGGAAGAAATCCAGTCGCATCGTTGCCGGCGAATCCGCTGACGCGCTGCCCCACCCGAGAATCAACGGGACCAGCACGATTAATGATCGGTTTTTCATCAATTCGACTCACGTCTAATACGTTGGCGTTCAATTCTGCACTACGGCGGGAAAAATCGCATGCTGCACGCAGCGAAATAAAGCGGCGCAAGCGTGGGTCTTCTAAAGTATGCAACGGCTCGCGCCGGGGAACCCATATGGACAGAACCAGATTCATCGCACAGCTCAGACGCAATCGCGTAGCGCTCATCAGCCTCGTGGTGGCACTCATCAGCCTCAGCTACAACACCTGGCGCAACGAGGTGAGCGAGGACAATCGCACGCAGCGGCTGGTGGCGATCGAGATACTATTGAAAATCGGCCAGCTCGAGGAGCTGGTGCTCTATAGCCACTACGACAGGGACGTCAAAGTGAAAGGTAACCCGAGAACCGGGTGGGCGATCATTCTCACTATTGATGACCTGGCACAAATCCTCGAGCCGCCCTATCCGGAGTCTGCCAGGCAGCTCGTGCTGGCCTGGGAAGAAAACTGGAGTACTCTGGCTGAGGATGTTGATTCGAAGGATGCGATACGTGCGGCGACAGATAGCTTGCGCCAGGAATCGCTCGCTCTGCTGCGCATGCTCGATTAACTCAGGAGATCCGGATGCATAGCAAAATTTTGATGATCGCCAGTGCGGGATTGATGGCCATCATCGGTCTTGCCGCGTCGTTCACGCCGCAGGAGGTGCTGGGACTGCACGGTACGGTCCCTGACAATGCAACGGTCCTGCTCGTGCAGATGGCCGGAGCGGTCTACCTTGGATTTGCGATGCTCAACTGGATGGCGCGTGGAATTCTGATTGGTGGTATCTACGCCAGGCCCGTTGCGCTGGGTAACTTCCTGCACTTTACGATGGTAGCGATCACTCTCATCAAGGCGGCGATCCAGTATGGCGCGGTCCCGCTCGCGATCAGCGCTGCCGTGTTCTCGGTTTTTGCGATCTGGTTCGGACTGGTTGTGTTCCGGTCCCCGGTATGAAGATTAGCTAGTTTGTCAGGTCCAGCCCGATGATAATCGGGTCGTGGTCCGAGGCACGATAAGGGCTGGCGGCGTCAAACAAGGCCGGATCGCGGCCGAATTCGGTGTTGTAGTCGAGCGCAGTCGGCTCGTCGGCATTAATATGCCACTCGACGATCTCAGCTACCTGCGGGGCGAGCGATGCGGTGGCCAACGCATGATCGAGTGCACCGGATTGCCCGGCAAATACAAATGACCATGCATTACCGCCTGCAGATACCTCCAACAAACTGGTCAGGCCGGCGCTTTTCAATGCCGCCAATGGGTCTTCGAACGTATAGGCGTTCAGATCTCCGATGACCAGGTAGTCAGGGTCGCCACTACCGGTTGGATCTGCTGCAACCCAGTCAGCCAGTGCCGTCGCCGCACTGGTACGCGTCGCGTTGCAATTGCCCTGACCATCATTGAGATCGCGATCGCCGCTGCTACTACAGGAAGATCCTTTCGACTTGAGGTGATTCACGACCACGTTCAAAACTGCGTTGTTGGACAACTGTGTAAAC
>Ga0255051_10000504_pt1 | contig 14275 bp, 15 predicted proteins | sample JV7_2_9_MG_FD_181719 | JGI IMG/M metagenome (GOLD analysis project Ga0255051, IMG submission 181719) | Seawater microbial communities from Jervis Inlet, British Columbia, Canada - JV7_2_9 | ecosystem: Environmental > Aquatic > Marine > Inlet | place: Canada: British Columbia | collected 2016-10-06
GAAAGTCGAATTTACGCCGATCGACGGCGACGCCGAAATTATTGACGCAAGCCACGTCATTCTCGCGACCGGATCAGTCCCAATTGAATTGCCTATGGCTGAGTACGACGGTGACAAGATTGTCGACTCCTGGAATGCACTCGAATTTGATTCCGTCCCCAAGCGAATGGGTGTCGTTGGTGCCGGGGTGATCGGCCTGGAGCTGGGCAGCGTTTGGGCCCGATTGGGCGCCCAGGTGACAGTCATTGAGGCGATGGACGATTTCTTGTTTATGGCGGATCGCGACGTGGCCCGCACGGTCGCGAAAGAATTCAAGAAACAAGGTCTGGATATTCGGCTCGGCGCCCGGCTAACGGGGGCAAAATCCGGCAAGAAAGGCGTATCGGTTACTTATGAAGACAAGGACGGTGCGCAATCACTGGAAGTGGATCAACTGGTGGTTGCAGTCGGGCGACGACCGTTTACCGACAGTCTGCTGGCCGAAGACTCTGGCATTCAGCTTGACGATCGTGGATTTATTGTTGTTGACGATGAATGCCGAACCCGGGTCAAGGGCGTCTTTGCGATTGGCGATTGTGTGCGCGGTCCAATGCTTGCGCACAAGGGATCGGAAGAGGGCGTTATGGCCGCTGATCTGATCGCAGGCGAAACGTCGGAGGTTAACTACGATGTCGTACCGTCAGTGATATATACCGCGCCGGAGATCGCCTGGGTCGGTAAAACTGAGGAGCAGGTTAAAGATAGCGGTCGCCCGTACAAAACGGGTTCTTTCCCGTTCGCAGCGAGTGGTCGCGCGAAGGCGATGGAGCAAACGAGCGGCATGGTCAAGATTATCGCCGGTGCAGACGATGACGAAATTCTCGGCGTGCACATCGTTGGGCCAATGGCCGGAGAGTTAATTGCGGAAGCGGTATTAGCGATGGAATTCTCCGCCAGCACCGAGGATTTGCAGCGGACGATTCACGCGCACCCAAGCCTGGCGGAGGCTATTCACGAAGCGGCGCTGGCGGTCGACAAGCGCGCGTTGAATTACCCGAACTAACTACTATTTCTTCCAGAAGTCCGCGTTCTTGATGCCCAGCGCTTCGGGATCGAAGGTGTACTCGGTGACGCCAGCTTTGCGTTGCGCCTCGTAGTCCCTTAATGCCTTGACTGCTGGTTTGCTCAAGAAAAATAAGATAAGAATGCCAACAATATTGAGCCACGCCATGACGCCGACGCCAATGTTGCCGAGATCCCATGCGAGGTCCGCTGCCCGCACCGTGCCGTAAAATACGGCGCCCAGAAGCATGATTTTGATCACTGTGAGTTCGCCTGGAAATCGGAACGTGCGACGAATGTATGCAACGTTGGTTTCCGCGATGTAGTAATACGCAAGCAATGTCGTGAACGCGAAGAAAAACAATGCAACAGCGACGAATACTTTGCCAAATCCGCCAATCACAGATTGCACGGCATATTGTGTGAATGCTGGACTATTGATTTCTACGTCTGTTGCCAACATTCCACCACTGATAGCGGCGTCGATTCCCTCGACGTAGTACTGTTTTGTGATCAGAATCATGAATGCCGTTGCCGAACAAACGAACAACGTATCGATGTAAACCGAAAACGCCTGCACCAGCCCCTGCTGCGCTGGATGCTGAACCTCCGCTGCGGCAGCTGCATGTGGTCCCGATCCCTGACCCGCTTCATTCGAATAAACGCCGCGCATTACGCCCCAGCCGATCGCGGCGCCAAGGCCGGCCATCGGAGTAAACGCATCGCCAAATATCTGTGCGATGACACCAGGCAGTTGCGAGATATTCGCGATTATGATTCCTACCGCCATCATGACGTAACCGAGGGCCATAAACGGCACAACCACCTGCGTGAAATGAGCGATGCGTTTGACGCCACCGAAAATAATGAAGCCGAGAATCACTACGGTCAGAGATGCAGTAATCAATTTTGTCTGGCTGACACTTCCAACAACAGTATCCAGAACTGCTCCGCCGCCTACGGCGATTTCAATTGCATTTCCTATGGCGTTGGACTGGACCGTAGGCAGTAACAGACCTACGGCGATAATCGTTGTTATAGCGAACAACCACGCGTACCATTTTTGGCCCAACGCTTTTTCAAAATAATAGGCCGGTCCGCCACGAAACTGGCCATCGTCTTCTTCTTTGTATATTTGGCCAAGAGCCGACTCGATATAGGCGGTGGAAGCGCCTAGAAAAGCGACGACCCACATCCAGAATACGGCGCCGGGACCACCGAATCCGATGGCTGCAGCCACACCTGCGATGTTGCCGGTGCCGACGCGTCCGGAGAGCGATACGGCCAGTGCTTGAAACGATGAAATGCCACGGTCCGATTCTTTGCTGGAAAAAATTAGGCGAAACATTTCGCCAAACATCCGCACTTGCACAAATCGCGTTGCGATAGAGAAGAACAGTCCTGTGCCCAAACAAAGCCAAACAAGAGTGGGTTCCCAAATGACCCCACTAATATAATTTACTTGGTCTTCCACGTCGGCTCCTCTTGTTTTTCTCGTTTTCGGCCGCAGAATAGTAACTTAAATTCAATACGACCGGGTCACCTGCTGATATCTTTGGCAGCGGTCGCGAGCGAAGTCTAGCCGCGTTATAGTGGCGCAATACAAAAACAGGAGTCCTGCGATGATTTGGTGGGGATGGATGATACTTGGCGCCGTGCTGCTAAGTGCGGAATTGTTCGCGGTCGACGCGCAGTTTTACCTGGTTTTTCTTGGCGTATCCGCTGCGCTGGTCGGCATCGCTGAAACGCTCGGCATAACGCTACCCGAATGGGGCCAATGGCTCGCTTTCGCGTCCTTATCGCTGTTCTTCTTTTTTACATTTCGCCGCACCTTGTACACGAAGATTCGCGGCGGTGATGAACACTATCCCGAGACCATTGCCGGAGAAACGATCAATTTGGTCGACGACCTGGCGCCGGGGTCTGAAACTCGAACACAGTATCGTGGCAGTGGTTGGACGGTTCGCAATGTCGATACTCAAACAATTAGCGGTGGCGGACGAGCAAAGGTCGTGAAAGTTGAAGGCCTGACTCTACATGTCGTCGCAGAATAATCGGACAGGAGAAGAAGCCTAATGGATATGACCTTAATCGTGACAATGGCATTCACTGTGCTTGTCATCATCATTCTTCTGAAGACGGCTGTCATCGTGCCGCAGCAGAGTGCTTACGTTGTTGAGAAACTCGGAAAATTCAGTCGAAAACTCGATGCCGGTTTCCATTTCCTTATTCCCTTTTTCGATAAGGTTGCCTACAAGCACACACTCAAGGAACAGGCGATTGATATCGCCGAGCAGATATGTATTACCAGGGACAACGTTCAAGTCGGCGTAGACGGCGTCTTGTATATGCAGGTACTCGATCCCGCGCGTGCATCCTATGGCATCGGCAACTACATGTTCGCCATTGCTCAGCTTGCACAAACGACCTTGCGTTCGGAGATAGGCAAAATCGATCTCGACCGAACGTTCGAGGAGCGCGGCATGATCAATGCCAACGTCGTTTCAGAATTGGATAAAGCATCCGATCCCTGGGGTGTCAAAGTCCTTCGTTATGAGATTAAGAACATCAACCCGCCGCACGACGTTCTCAGTGCAATGGAAAAACAGATGCGGGCAGAGCGCGAAAAACGGGCCGTAATCCTGACCTCGGAAGGTGAGCGTGACGCGAAGATCAACGAGGCCGAAGGTGAGAAACAACGCGTCATCAAGGAATCAGAAGCCGCCAAAACGCAGCAGATCAATGAGGCGGACGGCGAAGCTCAGGCAATCCTGGCGGTGGCAACAGCAACGGCCGAAGGATTGCGCCAGGTTGCCGCCAGTATGGTCGTTGACGGCGGAGCCGAGGCGATGCAACTGCGCGTCGCGGAACAGTACATTGGAGAATTCGGCAAACTCGCGAAGACTGGCAACACCTATGTTGTGCCCGCCAATCTGACGGATCTGACCTCGATGATGGCGCTCGCAACCGATATCGCGAAGAAAAAGACCGGGGGTCCAGGCGCTGCGGTGTAGGAGGGCCTTCAGGCCCGAAAGAGAGCGACCAAGCCCGAATCAAACGCGACGACTGACTGCTACGACATTCGGGATTTGTTCGAGCCGGGTTATCGCAGCACTCAGTGTCGGCAAGTCCTGTATTTCGATGCTGATATCCATAACGGACTGCATCGACTTCTTGTCCACGTGTGTCGTCAGTTCGGTGACGTTCGCATTTTCGTCGGCCAGGACCGCGCTGATGTCACGCAGTAATCCGCTGCGATCCATGGCTCTGAGTCGCAAGTCGACCGGGTAGGTCGCCGATTCTGAGCTACCCCAACTAACCTCGATAATGCGTTCCGGGTACCGCTGATTCAATCCGAGGAAATTTCCGCAGTCTGCACGATGAATGCTGATCCCTCTGCCCTGTGTGATGTAGCCGACGACGCCCTCAGGTGGTACCGGCCTGCAACAGCGCGCAAAGTTTGACAACAGATCACCGACGCCACTGACGGCTACCGCATCATCGCTTTTTTTCCTGCGCCGCACGGCGCGTTTCGGACGAATCCTGTCGGGTATGTCAGTGCCGCGCATATGCTGCAGCGCGGTTGCGATGGACGCCGAGGTCAGATCGCCGGCTCCGAGCGCAACACACAATGCTTCAGTTGTCTTGTGTTTTAGCTGCTTCGCGATGTCGTCTATTGCGACATCACGAACATTGAGACGGGCGAGTTCTCGCTCAAGTACCTCACGCCCCTGGCGTTGGTGCTGATCGCGGTCCTGTTGGCGAAACCAGTTTCGTACCTTCGCGCGTGCCCTCGCGCTGGCAAGGTAACCGAGTTTCGGGCTCAGCCAGTCCCGGCTGGGCTGAGCTTGGCTGCCAGTGATGATTTCAATCTGATCGCCGTTTTGAACGCAGTACGTCAGTGGCACAATTCGCCCGTTGGCCTTTGCACCACGGCAGCGATGCCCAACCTGGGTGTGAACGTGATACGCAAAATCGAGGGGCGTTGCTTTCGCCGCGAGTTCCACGACATCGCCTTTCGGGCTTACCGCATATACGCGATCCTCGAAAACGTCGTCACGAATCTGTGCGAGTAAATCCTCTGTGTCATTTGTTGGTTCGAGTATCTGGCGCAGAAAACGTATTTTTTCATCAAACGCGGCAGTTGAACTGCCGCCTTCTTTATATCGCCAGTGCGCGGCAACGCCGAGTTCCGCCTGGCGGTGCATTTCGTGTGAGCGAATTTGAATTTCGACCGTCTTGCCAGCTGGCCCGACGACCGCGGTATGCAGGGAGCGATAGTTGTTGTCCTTGGGATTTGCGATGTAATCGTCGAATTCGCCCGGCAGATACGACCACAGATTGTGCACGGCCCCAAGTGCCGCATAACACTCTTTAACATCGCTAACGAGCAGGCGAACGGCACGAATGTCATACAACGATTCGAGGCCGCGTTCTGTACGCTGCATTTTTCGCCAAATACTGTAGATATGCTTGGGTCGACCAGATATCTCCGCGTCAATTGCCTGTTTATCGAGCTCAGTCTGCAACGAGGACTTCACCTGGTCGATAAATTGCTCCCGTTCAAAGCGTTTTTCCTTTAATGCCGAGGCTATCGACTGATAGGTATCCGGATCCAGGTAGCGAAATGCGAGGTCCTCAAGCTCCCATTTGAGTTGCCAGACGCCGAGTCGACTTGCGAGCGCGGCGTAGATCTCCCGGGTCTCAATCGCGATGCTTGTTTGTTCCTTTCTCGAGGCATTCTTCGCGCGTCGCAATCGATGCAATTGTTCCGCAATACGTATGAGCACGAGTCGGACGTCCGCCACCACGGCGAGCAGCATTTTGCGCAATGCTTCGGATTGCTTAACAGCGAGTACTTCGCCAGGCTGCCAGTCGGCAGGCAACGAAAAGTGTCCCAATTGCACCAATTCGAGAATTATTCGAGATAAACTGCTTAACTCATTGTTATTTAAAATATTAATATTGACAAGATCGTCTCGAACGAGTGGATAGATTTGGGCAGCAGCGAGCAGATCGGCCGGCAAACCCAGCGACGCAACGATGGTCGCAATCTCCCGCCCCTCATTAATTGACGCCTGTGTTTTCGAATCAGGCGGCAGGCCGTCGAGAAATCGCTGCGCCGCCGCTTCTATGCCGTCTGAATCGACGTAGGGGGCAGTATTTTCGGTATTAAGAGATGACATCTGGCCGAGCTTCAATGGTGTGCCTGCACTAGCAATAACCGTTATCATACGCGCAGTCTTTGGCCTCCGGATGGTCAGATAATGTTTGGGCAAAGCAGCGATCATGGCAGGACACAGTAAGTGGGCAAACATCCAGCACCGAAAAGGTGCCCAGGATAAGAAGCGCGGCAAGCTATTTACCAAGCTGATTCGCGAGATCACGGTTGCGGCTCGTATGGGCGGCGGAGATATTGTGGCGAACCCGCGACTGCGCCTGGCGGTTGATAAGGCCAAGGCGCAAAGCATGCCGAAAGACAATATCGAACGGGCAATAAAGCGCGGTTCAGGCGATCTGGATGGCGCGGATTACCAGGAGATTCGATACGAGGGTTATGGGCCGGGTGGCACCGCCGTCATGGTTGATTGCCTGACGGACAATCGAAATCGCACGGTTGCCGAGGTGCGGCATGCGTTTGCAAAGTTCGGTGGAAATCTCGGCGCCGATGGTTCGGTCAATTACCTGTTTAATCAAGTCGGTCAGTTGATGTTCGCCGCTGGAAGCGATGAGGATGTGGTCATGGAGGCGGCGATAGACGCCGGGGCCGAAGATGTGGTCGTTGACGACGATCAATCAATTGAAGTTTTGACTGAGCCATCAGAATTTGAAGGAGTGCGTGACAAGATAGTATCTACGGGCCTCACGCCCGAAAGTGCCAGTTTGACGATGAGGGCATCAACCAATGCGGAACTGGATGCGAAGGAAGCCGCGTCGATGATCAAAATGCTTGAAATGCTCGATGACATCGACGACGTACAACAGGTCTACAGCAATGCAGACATATCAGATGAAATACTCGAGCAACTCTGAGACAGACATTGACCAATAAGCGACGCATACTCGGAATTGACCCAGGTTCCCGACTGACAGGTTTCGGGGTTCTCGATTTCGTGGGCGATCAGCCAAGCTACGTGGCAAGCGGTACCGTGAAAAGCCCCGATGGGACATTCCCAGATCGACTTAAGACAATATTCGTGGCGATGGGTGAAATTGTCGATGAATACCGGCCGGACATCGTCGCAATCGAGAGCGTATTCATGTCGCGAAACGCCGGTAGTGCGCTCAAACTCGGCCACGCCAGATCGGCGGCGCTCTGCGCGACGTTCGCGTTCGACGTTGAGGTGTTTGAATACGCGCCGCGCGAAATCAAACAAGCGGTCGTGGGTACCGGTTCGGCCAGTAAATCGCAGGTGCAGCATATGGTCGTATCGTTGCTGCAATTGAGCACGACGCCGTCTACCGATGCCTCGGACGCCCTGGCAGCTGCGATATGCCATGGCAATCAACGCGCGCTGAGAACCCGGCTCAGCGATCGAGCGATCGTGGCGAACTTACGATGATCGGGTCGCTGCGAGGACGCTTGATGTCGAAACAGGCGCCGCAGATCGTCATTGAGTGCGACGGTGTCGGCTACGAGGTCGAAACTCCAATGTCGACCTTTCTCGAATTACCGGCCGTTGGGGATGAGTTGTTCTTGCACACACACCTGCTCGTTCGAGAGGACGCGCAATTGCTGTTCGGATTTGCGACCGACGGTGAGCGGGTGTTGTTTCGAACGCTTTTGAAGATATCCGGCGTAGGGGCGAAGATGGGTCTCGCGATTTTGTCAGCGATGGGCACGGTTGATTTTCGGCGTTGTGTCGAATACGAAGACACGGCGATGCTGGTCAAGATCCCAGGTGTGGGCAAGAAGACGGCCGAACGCCTGATCATCGAAATGCGAGATAAGTTCGATCACACACTGGCGGTATCGGGATCAGGCAAAGTGGCGACTGTTGCAAGCCCGAAATCAGAGGCGGTGGATGCGCTGGTCTCACTCGGCTACAAGGTCAATGAAGTCAACAAACTCATTGGCAATTTAGAGGTCGATGGCCAGTCTGCTGAAGACATCATAAGACTGGCACTTCGACAGGCGGTGCATTAGACCATGGCCAGTATCGAACACGATCGTCTCGCGAGTGCCGAGGCCGGTACGGAAGATCGGGCATTTGATCGCGCAATTCGACCCAAGACGTTGGTTGATTACGTTGGCCAGGTCAGTGTCAAACAACAAATGGGCATCTTTATCGAAGCTGCGCGGCGCCGTAGTGAAGCGCTCGATCACGTTCTTATTTTCGGTCCGCCCGGGCTCGGCAAGACAACATTGGCACACATAATTGCAAACGAGATGGACGTAAATCTCCGGCAGACGTCGGGACCGGTGTTGGAGAGACCCGGCGATCTCGCCGCGATTCTTACCAACCTCGAACCCAATGACGTGCTGTTCGTCGACGAGATTCACCGCCTGAGCCCGGTTGTCGAAGAAGTACTGTATCCGGCGATGGAGGACTTTCAACTCGATATCATGATTGGGGAAGGCCCGGCTGCCCGTTCGATCAAGCTCGATGTGCCACCGTTTACGTTAGTCGGGGCGACCACTCGTGCAGGCCTTTTGACGTCACCCTTGCGCGACCGCTTTGGCATCGTACAGCGGCTTGAGTTTTATTCGCCCGAAGAACTCGAAGCGATCGTACGACGGTCTGCCGGCATTTTGAATCTGCCTACAGAGGATCAGGGGGCCGTTGAAATCGCGAAGCGCGCCCGGGGAACGCCGCGAATCGCAAACCGCTTGTTGCGCCGGGTTCGCGATTTCGCGGAAGTGGAGGGCGATGGTGTAGTCACAGGCCAGGTTGCGATAAGTGCCATGGACATGTTGCAGGTGGATCCCAATGGGTTCGACGCGATGGACAGGCGCGTATTGCGGACAATCATCGAGAAATTCGATGGCGGACCTGTCGGCATCGAAAGTCTCGCCGCAGCTATTGGCGAGGAGCGAGGCACAATCGAGGATGTTATCGAGCCGTTCCTGATTCAACAGGGTTTCATGATGCGTACTGCACGCGGCAGGGTCGCGACGAAGAATTCGTATCTACATCTTGGCCTAACACCCCCGGTGCGTGATTTTCCCGCTGAACTGCCGTTGTTTGACGAGGATTGATTGACGCATGACTGTTGTGGAAAACGTAAAGCCGTTTGAGTGGCCTATTCGCGTGTATTACGAAGATACGGACGCTCAGGGCGTCGTGTACTACGCCAATTATTTTCGTTATATGGAGCGTGCGCGTACTGAATGGCTGCGTTCGCTCGGTGTCGATCAGGTACACCTGCTCAACGACGAACGTCGGATGTTCGTCGTTACCGAAACGACTGCCGAATTTGTCGCGCCTGCAAAATTTAATGATGAGGTCGTTGTTACGGCGCGTCTTTCAGCACTGGCGCGTGCGACATTCGACATCGAACAATATGTTTATCTCAACAATTCGCAAGGAACGTTGCTGTTGCGCGGTGGCGTCAAAGCAGCATTCCTGAACGCCGATACGTTGCGGCCAATGCGCGTGCCAGCTTCCATATTTGAGGATCCAATGAAATGACCGCTGATATGTCCGTAATCGGACTTCTAATTGAAGCCAGTATGCCTGTGCAGATCGTGATGCTTTTGTTAGTGATCGCATCGCTGATGTCGTGGAGCATTATTTTTACGAAGCGCCGCCTGATCCGGCGTACGAAAGATGCCTCGGACGAATTTGAAGCGAGCTTCTGGTCTGGCGGTGATCTCAACAACTTGTACGAGACTACATCGAGTCAACGGGGGGGCAGCGTCGGGATATCGAGCATTTTCGAGGCCGGTTTTCGCGAATTCAATCGAGCGATGCAGCAAGGCGGCATTGACGCGGAGAAAGTCGTTGAAGAGTGCCGGCGGGCGATGCGCGTCGCCCAGATGCGTGAAGTGGACCAGTTGGAGCAGGGCCTGGCGACATTGGCGACCATTGGCTCAACCAGCCCGTATGTTGGCCTGTTCGGCACAGTGTGGGGCATCATGAACGCGTTCATTGGTCTCGCGAACGTCCAGTCGGCCACACTGGCAGTGGTTGCACCGCCCATCGCTGAGGCGCTGATCGCGACAGCAATGGGCCTGTTCGCGGCGATCCCTGCAGTTATCGCGTACAACCGCTATGCCGATAAGGTCGTTCGTATCGAGTATCGTTACGACGGATTTAGCGAAGAATTCTCGAGCATCCTGCAGCGACACGCGCGTAGCAAACAGGGGATCTGATATGCCTGCGCCAATGCAGAAGCGAAAGCTCATGGGCGAAATCAACGTCGTCCCGTACATCGATGTCATGCTCGTGCTGCTCGTTATTTTCATGGTGACGGCACCGCTGCTGACGCAGGGCGTCAAAGTCGAACTCCCCAAGGCGGGCGCGGAGCCGATCGATGACGTACCCGATCATCTGCCACTGATTGTTAGTGTCGATGCTGAAGGCAATCTGTACATCAATGTCGGCGACGACGAAGAGGAACCGGCATCGGGCAAGGAAATCGTCGCACGTGTCAGCGCTGTGTTACGGAATCGTCCGGACACGCCCGTGCTCGTCAAGGCAGATCGAATGGTGCCGTATGGCAATGTCATTGGGGCAATGGTTTTGTTGCAACAAAGCGGTGCCGAATCGGTCGGGTTCGTAACCGACCCGCTGGATTCTTATCCCGTACCTGAGTGAAGCAATTTGTTCGTGATTCAAAACAGGGAAAATTTGCTGCCGATTGCGCTCGCGGTGCTGCTGCACGTCGTGCTGTTTGGCTCGCTCGTGGCGGTGTTCGATTTTGGTCGTGAGTCGCAATTGGCGATACCCCTTGCCATCAAGGGTACGTTAGTCACGGAAAACGCCGTGTTCATTCCCCCGAAAGTGGAGGACACGCCGCCGAAACCCGATACGCGCGAGCAGGAACGGCTGGACCAGCTTCGGGAGGAAGCCGCAGAGCAAAGAAGAATCGACGCAAAGGTCGAGCGCGAGCGTGTCGCGGCCGTTGAGGAAAGACGAGAACGAGAACGAATCGAAGCCGATCGGCAGCGAGACATTGAAATTGAGCGGCAGCGGCTGGAGAACGAGCGACTGCGCAAAGAGGCTGAGAGTGCGGCTCGACAACAGGAGCTGGACAACGAGGCCGAACGGATCGCGGCGGCAGGTGCGAACGCTAAAGCCGCGTATATGTTTGCAATTCAGCAGAACATCGAGCGCAACTGGGTCAGGCCAGCAAACGCCGAAGTGGGGCTCGAATGCGTCGTGAATGTCCGGCAATCGCCAGGAGGTGTGGTCGCTGACGTCAGTATTGGACGTTGCAATGGCGATGAAACGATTAAACGATCTATCGTGGCTGCGGTCTACAGGGCATCACCATTGCCGGAACCGCGCGACCCCAGCGTATTCGATCGCAGTTTGACGCTAATTTTTAAACCGACAGAGTAAGAGACTTACGTGCTTAGACAAATTTGCAAATTATTCCTATTGGCGGTGCTGTTGAGCGGTTCCGCCTATGCGGATCTCGTTATCGAAATTACCGAGGGAATCAAGCGGCGACCGATTGCGGTTGTTCCGTTCGGCTGGGAGGGAAACTCGCCCGGTGCGCCATTGGATGTGGCCCAGGTTATTAGCGCCGACCTGACCCGCAGTGGCCGCTTTGCGCCGATAGACAAGGACGACATGCTGCAGAAGCCGACAAACGGCAAAGACCTGGACTTTGATGACTGGTCGATCCTCGGTGTCGAGGCTGTTGTTGTCGGTAGCATCACCCAGACCGGCGCCAATGCGTACAACGTGCAATTTCAGCTGTTTGATATTTTCGGGCGGGATCAGCTCGTCGGTTACAAGATGCCGGCAAGTCGCGGGACGATACGCCGCGTTGCCCACCGTGCGGCCGATATGATTTACGAAAAGCTGACGGGAATTGATGGCGTCTTTGATACCAAGGTTGCCTATGTTACGGCGCAACGACGCAATTCAGGCAACTTATTTTCACTGGTTGTGTCAGATCAAGATGGCGAAAATGAACACACGATCATGGAAAGTACGGACCCGATAATGTCACCGGCATGGTCGCCTGACAGCCGGCGGTTAGCTTACGTCTCGTTTGAGGGCAACCGCTCATCGGTCTTTATTCAGACGCTCAGAACCGGTAATCGCATCCAGGTGTCCAACAAGCCCGGTATTAACGGGGCGCCCGCGTTTTCGCCTGACGGGCGCAAGCTGGTACTGACACTTGGGGGTATAGATGGCAACCTCGACATCCATATTCTGGATATCAATTCCCGGCAAACTCGTCGAGTGACGACACACCGCGCGATCGATACTGAAGGCAGCTGGTCGCCAGATGGCCGCCACATCTACTTCACATCTGATCGCAGCGGCGGACCACAAATTTATCGTGTGGCGGCTAACGGTGGAACTCCCGAGCGAATTACGTTCGAGGGGAGTTATAATGCGCGACCGCGGTTGTCGCCGGATGGGTCGAGGCTCGCGATGGTGCACGTCGATCGGGGCAATTACCGAATTGCAGTAATGGATATTGCGCGAAAAGACCTGTTGGTGTTGTCGGTAGGTAGCCAGGACGAATCGCCGAGTTTTGCCCCGAACAGTGACACGTTGATTTACGCAACGCGGCAAGGCCGGGACGGCGTCCTTGAAACGGTAACGGCTGATGGCCTTATTCGGCAGAGGCTTGCCTCGGGTAAGGGCGACGTCCGCGAACCGGTGTGGTCGCCGTTTCAACGATTTTAGTTAAGAATTTGGTTTAAGTTTATTGGTTAAGTAGTTATTTTAATTACACTTTGCGTATAAGCGCTTTACAAGGACATTCGAAATGCCTCAGTACAAACTAGTTTTCGTCAGCCTGCTGGTCTTCCTCCTGGCGGGCTGCAGTTCTCCAACCGTTCCTGACCCAGAACCTTCTGAGCCGGTCGCCAGCAATGACCCTGTTACGGACAGTTATGACGACGAATCCAGCATGGGTGGGGGCGAAACCATTCCCTATGACCCGTCGGCTGGGGAATTAACCTACGTTATTTATTTCGATTTCGATTCCTCGGAGCTTCGTCCCGAGGACACCGATACCGTGGCGCGGCATGCGATGCAGCTTGCGCAAGATGGCGGTATGCAAGTGCGTCTCGAAGGCCATGCCGATGAGCGCGGCTCGCGCGAATATAACATCGGTCTCGGTGAGCGGCGCTCGCAGACCGTTCGTCGAATGCTACTGATCCAGGGCGCAACAACGTCGCAGATTTCGACGGTCAGTTTTGGTGAGGAGCGACCCGTGGCAGACGGCAGTGACGAACATTCGTACGCGCAAAATCGTCGTGTTGAGATCAAGTACACGAATTGAGATTCCGGCCGATGGCAAATTGCGGCTCTAAGTCGATATTGCTAGCTGTGTTGCCGGCGATTAACCTCGCCGGTTGTTCCCTGCTGACGCCAGCCGCGGATGACCCGGTGCAGATCAAGCTCGAGGAACTCGATCAACGCCTACAGCACATCGAACGGCTCGTCGAAAGTCAGGGCCTGGTACAACTGTCACAGCAAGTGGACGGTCTTGAGCGCCGCGCTGACACCTTGCAGGGCCGTGCCGAGACGCTGGAACACGATGCCAGTACCACGGCCGAGCGACAACGGCGGCTGTACGCAGATCTCGATGCAAGGATTCAGAGCCTCGCGGCCAGCTTGACGCCCAGTGTCATGGACGGCGGTGAGCTGCCACAAGGTCAGTTACCAGTCCCGGGTGGCTCTGATCGCGACAATTATCAAGTTGCCCTGGAATTGCTCCGGGACGAACGCTACGATCAATCAGCGGCCTCGTTCCAGCAATTCCTCGTGGCATTCCCAAACAGTGAGTTGGCCGACAATGCGCAGTACTGGCTAGCAGAATCCTATTATGCGTCTGATAAGTTTGAGCAAGCGCTGCAGGACTTCAAAATCGTGATCGACGATTATCCCAGGTCGCGAAAAGTGCCCGACGCGCTGCTCAAGATGGGCTACTGCAACTACAGCCTGCAGCGCTGGGATGACGCCCGCGAAACGTTGTCGCGAGTCCAGGTCGATTATCCTGAAACCACGGCTGCCCGCCTGGCAGACCAATACCTGAAACGAATGGAGTCAGAAGGGGTGTGAAATTTGCAGGCGGTTCGGTATGATGCCGCCCGCTG
>Ga0255051_10000511_pt1 | contig 14168 bp, 10 predicted proteins | sample JV7_2_9_MG_FD_181719 | JGI IMG/M metagenome (GOLD analysis project Ga0255051, IMG submission 181719) | Seawater microbial communities from Jervis Inlet, British Columbia, Canada - JV7_2_9 | ecosystem: Environmental > Aquatic > Marine > Inlet | place: Canada: British Columbia | collected 2016-10-06
ATGCGTCACGACAAGGCGCGGCCGGGCAGCACTGAATTCGCGCAAAAACATGTTGCCGCCCAACAACTCGTCGTATTTTCGCATCGATGAAAAAACGCCGAGGCGTTTTATCAACGTTCAACTTGTACCTCATGACTCCGTAACGACGTGCTGCACATTGGTCATGCGGCGTTTTTTATACGCGTAAAAAACGCCGAAGCACAAACGCCGCGTAACTCTTATTGCGTCATATTCACAACACTTATCTCAAATGCTCAGATCAGCACATGTACCACGCCCGTCGGGCGTGGTGTTCATGTCAAATCTAGCAAGAGGGGAGCATTACGAAATGAATAATCAACCTACTATGCGCCGACTTATCAGGTCGGCCGTGCTAGCGGGGGTGGTCGCTGTACTGACTGCGCCTGCACTGGCACAGGACGACGATGATGACGAAGGAACGCTCGAGGAAATCATCGCTACCGGCACTCGCATTACGAACGAAAACGTAATTGCAGCAAGTCCGGTCATGTCGATTGGCAGCCAGGAGATCGGACTTAATCTAACGCCAAACATTGAACGCGTTTTCCGCGACTTGCCCATGACAATTCCGGGCGATGGCGAAAACGTAAACAATGGAACATCCGGTCAGGCGACGCTTGACCTGCGAGGCCTCGGCCCAGAACGTTCGCTGATCATGATCGACGGCAAGCGGCTGGCACCTTACGACATTAACGGCATTGTTACGACCGATGTCATACCCGTCAATATGCTTAAGCGCGTTGACATAGTCACCGGTGGTGCATCAGCGGTCTATGGATCGGATGCGATGTCTGGTGCAGTAAACTTCATATTGCGCGACGACTTCGAAGGCGTTGAATTTGATATCGGCTACTCGTCGACTGACTCAGGTGAGGCGACCGCCGGCGGTGGTGAAGACACGTATTACCAATCCGTACTGTTGGGCGTAAGTCTTGACGACGGTCGCGGACACCTGGTACTTGGCGCCAGCCACACCGATCGAGGCTCCATACTGCTCTCCGAAAGACAATTCGGCTTGTTCGGTGTTTCGTCGTCCAGCGGTTCCGGACTGGGCTCACCACCTCCCGAACCAGCGGCAGACTGCTCAGGCAATACCGAATTCACGACCGCGCATTCGTCAGGTGTTGGTTCAACTACAGCGATTCCTGCAACTCTCAATCTTCGTAGCGGCAACTCGTACCAGTTCCGCGACAACGGGGATCTTACTCTCGGAGAGTGTGCCCGGTTCAATTTCAACCCGTTCAACTACTATCAAACACCGCAAGAGCGGTGGCAAGCGACGACCATTGCGTCGTATGACGTCACTGACAGTGTCGAGGTCTACGCCCGGGCCACATTCTCGAGCAACAGATCGGCATTCCAGATCGCTCCGTCAGGCACGTTCGGTACGGCTTTCACTATTCCTGTCGGAAACCCGTTCTTTAATGGCGCAGCGCAAACAACAATCGTCGACGATTTGAATACTGGAGCGGCGTTGTTCGTGACTACCCAGGAGGATGAGATCGCCAGGCTGAACGGCCTGCCGATGCCGCTGGGCACGGATGACCAGGCGGCGCTGGACGCTACCATGGCCGCGCTGGCGGGTGACCCGCTGGGCTTTACGTCGGTCGGCATTCAGGACCTCAATGGCGACGGTGTCTTCGATGCCACTGATTCGTTCACGTCGACCGCCCGCCGTCGTACGCTCGAACTTGGCCCACGCACAGGTATATACGACACAGACTATTACCAGTATGTGCTGGGAGTCAGAGGCAGCCTGATGGGGGCCATGGAGGCCTGGAACTATGACGTTTCCTACCAGTACGCCGAATCCGATTTCGTGGAAACTCGTGATGGATTTACGAACCTGGACAATCTCGCAGTCGGCATCAATACGGTTGATCCGGATACCTGTATCACTCCGGGGGGTGTCGTAACAGCAGCGCCCTGTACGCCGATTAATATATTCGGCCCGGTTGGATCGATTACCGATCAGCAGCGCGACGATGGATACTTCATCGCGATTGCCAGCGACCTGCGGTTAACCACGCAAGAGATTTTCCACGCATCCATGGACGGAACTATTGACGCGATCAGGATTCCGTGGGCGGATGATGGTCTTTCCCTTGCCTTTGGAGTGGAACACAGTGAGCTATCGGCGAGCTCGTCTCCAGACGAGTGTCTGAAGAAAGCACCCGCCAGTTGTCAGGGCGGTGCCGGCGGCAACCGCCTCCCGGTGCAGGGTGAGTATGATTCGGACGAATTCTTCGTTGAAGCAATCTTACCTATCGTAAGCGGCGTTTCTGGTATCGAAAACCTGAGCGTCGAACTCGGGTTTCGCAGTGCGGACTACAGTGTGCAAGGTAGCACCGAGTCATGGAAGGCGGGCATCAGCTGGGAACTCTTTGATGGCTTCCGGTTCCGGGCCATGCAACAGCAGGCCGTGCGCGTGGCTAATGTGGGTGAGTTGTTCCGTCCGGTCACGACTGGATTGGATAACGCGACACTGGATCCATGCTCGATTGGACCAACGGGCCATGTCCCACCGGCCCCGGGTAGCGATCTGTACAACCTGTGCATAAGCGCGGGTACCGGCATGCTGCCTAGTCAGGTCGGCACGGTGGCTGATATTATCTCGGGCCAGATCAACATCTTCCAGGGCACAAACCCGAATGCACTACCGAGACCGGAAGAGGCAAATACCACCACGTTCGGTGTTGTTTGGGAAACCGATTTCATAGAGGCGCTATCAGGACTGTCAGTCTCGCTCGATTACTACAACATCGAGATTGAGGATTACATTGATTCTCCGACCGGGCAGGAATCGCTGGATCTGTGTTACGTCCTTCAGGATCCGGTGACTTGCGCAGGCATCGTTAGAATCGGCGGCTCATTTGGCGAGACCGCAACGGGAACACCGTCATTCTTCACGAACTTCGTGGCCTTCGAGGCAGAGGGTATCGATCTCGTGGTGAATACCGGTTTCGAAGCGGGCAGTGTGGGTGATTTTGCATTTTCGTGGACCGCGCACAAGTACTTGACGAACCAGTTCCAGACAACGGCGCTGTCGCCAATAGTTGATTGTAAAGGTCGCTACGGCACGTCATGCGATCCAGTGCCGGATTTCCGCTCTGTTCTTCGCACTAGCTGGGTTCGCAACGACTTCGATGCGTCACTGTTATGGCGCCATATCGCTGGTATGGATGCTCAGACGGAAGAAGCTGGTGCGCTATTTGCAGAGTTTCAAAGTGTTAGCTCGCACGACTATCTGGATCTGAACCTTGGCTACTCATACAAGGATTGGGCTCGATTCTCGTTCCTCGTACGCAATATTACGGACGAAGATCCACCCATCCTCGGCAACGCAACCGGTTCGACATCGTTTAACTCCGGTAATACGTTCCCGAGTCTGTACGACACGATGGGACGGACTTACACAGTCAATCTGAAGGTAACGTTCCAGTAAATTCTTCAGGATTGATTGACCTGAACAGGGAGAGGGCCGCATTCGCGGCCCTTTTCTTTTGGAACTGTTCGAGGCTGGCTGGTATCGAATACAGGTATTGTTCGCGTCGTAAACAGCGAGCCCGCAATTATCAGAAGAGTTGTTAGATCGGCTGGCGATCATGTCGAAAAAGGGGACCCGCTTATCTACCTTTCAACCGACTCGGTGTTGCCGGACGGGACTGGCAAGAGTGAACAAGTGTTAGTGCAGCTGCGGCGGGGTATGAGACGAATAAAGGGCCTTTTCCATCACACCCACCGGCATTGAAACGCTGTTGAGCCCACTTTGCATCCCGAGCACCCCTGCTTCTACGGTGAAATGACACAGAAAGAGCTCGAGAAACTTGTCGACGTGAGCCGCCAGACAATCTGTGCAATCGAGCGCGGAAAATACTCACCCTCGCTGGAAGTGGCATTCAGGATTGCCAACATCCTCTGTTCGTTGATAGAAGACGTGTTCTACTACGAACGCGATTAGGCGCATTGGAAAAAGTATGAGATACGTATTTGGGTTGCTTTTAATTCTGTTGGGTGTCGGCGCCGCACACGCCGATAAGCTTCCGAACATCGTCTTCATCATGGCCGATGACCTGGGCTACGGTGACCTGTCGTCCTATGGTGCGACGGATGTACGGACGCCGCACATCGACAGTATTGCCGGAAGAGGTGTGCGGCTGACCAATTACTACGCGAATTCAACCGTTTGCTCGCCGACACGCGCAGCGTTGATGACGGGGCGGTTTTCCGATCTCGCGGGCGTGCCGGGTGTGGTGCGGCCCGATACCGATGACTCCTACGGCTACCTGAATCCGGCGCTGGACCTGATGCCGCACTATCTAAAGAAGAAGGGGTATGCGACCGCGTTGATCGGCAAGTGGCACCTGGGGCTGTCCTCCCCGAACCTGCCTAACGATCGCGGCTTCGATCTGTTTCGAGGCCACCTGAGCGGCATGATGGACTACTACAGCCATGAGCATAACGGCGTCAGCTATTTGCGTCATGACGAGGCGCCGATTACCACCAAGGGTCATGCGACGGATTTGTTCTCGGACTGGGCCGTCGATTACCTGCATGAAACGCAAGGTTCGGATACGCCGTTTTTCCTATACCTTGCCTACACTGCGCCCCATGATCCCATTCAACCGCCCGATGATTCTGTCACGCGAGTAAAAGCCCGTGATCCGGATTTGGACGACACGCGCGCCGCATTCGCAGCGCTCGTCGAGCACATGGATGACGGCGTCGGGAGGGTGCTGGATGCGCTTGCACAAACCGGGCAGACGAAAGACACGCTGGTCGTGTTTGTGTCCGACAATGGCGGTTTGGAGCGGTTTGGCGCAGATAACGGCCCTTTGCGTGGTGGCAAACAGGACTTGTTCGAAGGGGGCATCCGGGTACCCGGCATGGCCATGTGGCCCGGGCGAATCGAGCCGGGGACGACCCGCGACGATGTACTTCTCACAATGGACTGGTTGCCGACATTCGCCTCGCTTGCCGGCCTGGAAGTCGCACACGAGATGGACGGGCGAAACATGTCGGCGGTTCTGCTTGGATGGGATGCACCTGCCAATGACCGAGCTCTCGTCTGGGTGCGTCGAGAAGGGGGGGGCATGATGGGCATGCCTCATTACGCTGTCCGACAGGGTGACCACAAGCTCGTCGTCAATCACCCATTCGAGCGACCGCTGCTGTTCAATGTGGCCAGGGATCCTGGCGAGGAAAGCCCGCTCGAGATGAAAAATAATCCGATCGCAAGACAACTCGAGGACCTGCTGCAGGTCCATATCATCGAAAGCGGACGTATTCCGTGGCGAGACCCGGAATCTCGAGACCACGGCTTGCCCGACTAGCGTGATTCTTGGCTTTTGTTTGGTTTGGCGATACTATACGCCAGATAAATGCTACCGGTAGCAAACCGAAGGAAAACAAGACATGAAAAGCAAAACTCTGATTCAGCTAGCGATCGTTTGTCTGACCGGGGTACTGGTCGGATCAGTGCAGGCCGCAGAGTGGCAGACCTTGATCAACGGCGCCGACCTGTCCGACTGGCAGCAAGAAGGCGGTGATGCCCGCTACGAAATTCACAATGGCGAGATCGTCGGTCAAACCGTGGCAAATACGCCCAATAGTTTCCTGGTGACCAGGAAGAGCTATTCCGATTTCATCCTGGAATACGAGACGCGCCTCGACGCACCGACCAATTCGGGCATGCAGATCCGCAGTAGTGTCAGCGACAAAGGAATCGTGCAGGGATACCAGATCGAGGTTGATCCGACGGACCGTCGCTTTAGCGGCGGCATCTACGACGAAAAGCGTCGCAAGTGGATGTATCCCCTGACGCGTAATGAGAAGGGTCGCGACGCATTTCAAAATGGCGACTGGAATCACTTCCGCGTCGAAGCGATCGGCAATTCGCTACGCGTGTGGGTGAATGGCATACAGACGGCTGACATGGTTGACGACTTGACAGCCAAGGGCTTCTTTGGACTGCAAGTGCACAGCATCAGGGATGCCGAACATGCGGGCATAAAAGTACGTTGGCGGAACATCCGTATCCTCACCGACAATCTCGAGGCCAACCGGATGAAGCGCGATCCCGATGTTACGCAAATCAGTTATCTGCAAAACCAGTTGACGGACTACGAGGAACGGCAGGGCTGGCGGCTGTTGTGGGACGGCAAGACCAGCGCGGGCTGGCGAGGCGCCAAGTTGGATCACTATCCTGAGTCGGGCTGGAATATGTCGGACGGTGTTTTGTCGGTCGACGAGACCGAAGGCCTCGAATCCGCGGGCCCCGGCGATATTGTCACCCTGGACAGCTTCAGCAATTTCGAACTGCAGTTCGAATTTCTAGTCAGCGAGGGCGCGAACAGCGGCGTGAAGTACTTCGTCGATCCGGATCTCAACCTGGGACCGGGATCAGCGATCGGCTGCGAATTCCAGATCCTCGACGATGCGGTACACCCGGATGCCAAACTAGGCGTGAGCGGGAATCGGACCATGGGGTCGTTGTACGACATGATCACGGCCGAAAATCTCCAGACCGAGGGGCGCGCCAAACAATTCAAGGGCATTGGGCAATGGAACCAGGGCCGTATCGTGTCAAATAACGGGCATGTGGAGCACTGGCTGAATAATGAGAGAGTGGTCGAGTTCGATCGATTCAGCCAAACGTTCCGGGCGCTGGTCGCCTATAGCAAATACGAACAGTGGGACGGTTTTTGCCAGTGGCCGGACGGGCACATCCTGTTGCAGGACCACGGAAACGCGGTGAGCTATCGGAGCATCAAAGTTCGAGAGTGGTGAGCGCACGAGTTAAGGATTAAACAATGGCAAAGAATAATCGTTTTATCGACCGACGAACATTCATAAAGTCTGCGTCCGGTGCAACAGCTACCGCTATGATCGGATTTCCACATATCGTATCCGGGCAGTCGGGAGGACTCTCGCCCAATGACAAGCTCAACCTTGCTTTCGTGGGAGTCGGTGGGAAAGGCACTACTTCGATCTTGCCGATTAACGATCTGGGCCATAACATTATCGGTCTGTGCGATGTGGACGAGCGTCGCATCGCAAGGTCTATCGAACGACGTGGTAGTGAGTTCTCGGACATTTTGGACAATGCTGTGTCCAGAGGAGGCCGATGGTACAAGGACTACCGCACAATGATCGAAGACCTGGGCGAAAAGCTGGACGGCATCGTGATCTCCACTCCGGACCACATGCATTTTCCAATTGCGATGTCCGCACTAAATCTCGGCATCAATGTTTACTGCGAAAAACCATTGACGCACACGGTCGATGAAGCTCGCCGTCTTGCAGCTGCAGCAAAAGCACAGAATGTAGTTACGCAAATGGGTAACCAGGGTCACTCAAACGATGGCGTTCGCCAGGTGAAAGAGTGGATTGCGGCGGGTGTGATCGGTCAGGTACGCGAAGTCTATTCGTGGACGAATCGACCGATATGGCCGCAAGGACTCAAGAAGCCGAAACACGACGAGTTTATGCCGGTCATCCCCGATGAGTTGGACTGGGAACTGTGGCAGGGCATAGCGCCACGCAGGGAATATGACCCGGCTTATCTTCCGTTTAGCTGGCGAAACTGGTGGGACTACGGCTGCGGTGCTGTTGGCGACATGGCATGCCACGTGATGGATGCCGCCTACTATAGCCTCGACCTGGGGCTTCCGGATTCCGTCGAGGCGATAGCCACGAATGTGAACAGCCAGAGCGCACCCACTGCCTCAGCGATTACGTATCAATTCCCTGCACGAGGCAAGTTCGCAGCGGTAACTTATCATTGGCTCGATGGCGGTTTGTTGCCACCGATACCCGAAGGCATGACCAAAGAGGACATGTTTGGGGGCGATCACAGCGGTACGCTATTCGTCGGAGACGACGGCCAATTGCTGACAGATACCTATACAGAGACAGTCCGGGTTTTCCCGGAATCCCGAGCTGAGGCGATCCGGCTGAACCCGCCAGCACAAACCATTGAGCGTGTCGTCGGTACTCACCAGGCTGATTGGACACGAGCCATATCAGAGGGCCGAAAAGCATGCTCCGACTGGGATTACGCAGCTGGACTTACTGAGGTTGGATTGCTGGGGAATGTAGCGATTCGCGCGGGGACTCGTATTGACTACGATTCGCAAAAAATGCAGGTACGGAACTTTCCCGAGGCGAATAAGTTTCTGAGTAAAGAGTATCCGAAGGGCTGGATATTGTCGTAATTCTCTGGAGTGCAACATCGAACAAGCCGGCAAGCGCTTTGATCGTGCATACGTTACGAATCACGAGTAGGATTTTTTCATATCGATTGTCGCCTCGCGAATGGTGCGGGCTCGTGCAGGGCTCGTCGCTATTTTCTCATTCAAAGCTGATTCGTAAGCCGCACTGTCCAAAGGCAGATTTATCTCACTGCTGGTCCAGGCTGAATACACCATCGCGTTGGCCAGTTCGACCGACTTCAGTCCTTCCCGGGCGTCTGTGAGCAACGCCGCCTTGCCTTTTATTGCGTCGGCAAAGTTACTTAGGACTCCTGAGTGCGAAGGGTTCTCTTCACCCGCAGGAAATGCTTCCTGCGTTGCTTCCGGAGTGCCAAATGCATTGTCCGTAGAAGCTGAGTATTCTCTTGAATCAACTTCGTTCCGATGCACGGTCAGGGTATCGGCTTCCAGAACGATAAGACCTTTGGTCCCGGCAATCTCGAGGCGATTGACGCCTGGTGCTTCGCCCGTCGAGGTTGAAAACACTCCGCTGGCACCGTTAGGGAACTCGAGGCAAGATGTTACGCGGTCCTCGACCTCGATGTCGTGATCGTTACCGAAATGGCAGAAGGCCCGTAGACTTTTCGGCATCCCACAAAACCATTGCAACAGATCGAGATTATGCAGCGCCTGATTAATGAGGACTCCGCCGCCTTCACCTTTCCAGGTTGCCCGCCACTCGCTTGACGCGTAGTAGGCTTCACTGCGAAACCAGTTGGTGATTGTCCACTGTAACCGCTGGATTTCACCCAGTTGGCCGCCGTCTAACAAGCCCTTGATTCGCTGCACTTGCGGGCGAACGCGAAGGTTCATCATCACACCAAATTGCTGCCCGTCTTGTAGCGGTATTGCAAGCAGCCGTTCAGCGTCCTGCTTGGTTGCCGTCAGTGGTTTTTCCATCATCAGATGAAGTCCCCGCCCTAATACCTTCTCGCCGATTTCCCGGTGTGAAAAATGTGGGGTAGCCACAATAACAGCGTCGACTTCGCCGGAATCAAGCATCGCATCAACGTCGTCGAAAACGCGCACGTCGTCCGGGAGTTCAATCGAAGGAGGCCGTCTGCTGCAGACTGCCGTCAGACACCCACCGCGCACCTTGCCCGCAGAAAGGTTACGGACATGGACTCTGCCGATATTGCCGAGTCCAACGAGTCCAAAACGAATCAGTTTGTTATTCAGTTCTCGTTCTCTATGACTCAATTCGACTAATTTCATAAGTCATGCCACCGGAACTATTGCCGAGCGAACCGCGTTGCGAGCTGAAGTACAATCTTTGAAAACTCGGGTCGAAAGCGGGTCCGGTTATTTCAGATCTCTCGTGACCGACGATCTGCAAAAAAGGAATGACTTTGTCATCCGGCGTTAGTACAACCAGCTGCATATCACCATGATCTTCAGCGACCATTACGTCACCCGATGGTGTGATCGTGAGGTTATCAACCCCTTTCAAGATCGGATTGTAACTGCTTGCAACGTCGTAAATTATTTCCAGTTGTTGACTGTTGGTGTTGTATTGCCAGACGCGGTTATCGTGCTTCGTGGAAAAATATACTTTGTCATCATGGATCGCTATTCCTTCACCGCCAGCAAATTTCTCATAGCCGGCTACCTGGCGTCTGGTTGCAACGTTTTGAGCCAGGGGGTCGGGGACAACCTGCCACTCAACCAGTTTCTTTCCGTCTTTTTCGATTACCGAGGCGATCTCCAACTGGCCTTCGCTTAGATCAGGCAGGCCGTGAGTGGGACGGAATCGATACCATCCGCCGTCGGGGGCGTCTTCAGTCAGGTACACGCACTGATTTACAGTATCGACTGCCGCAGCTTCATGTATGAAGGTACCGAGAGCCGGTCTTACTTTTGCCGGTTGGATACCCAAAGGGTCGCATTCATACACCTGTCCCGTTGGTACCTCTTCGCACGATAGCCAGGTGCCCCAGGGAGTCGCCCCTCCGGCACAGTTATTCATGGTGTTATCCAGAATACGATAGGCGTCCACGATTTCAGCATTCGCGTTAAATCGTAGTGCACCAACGCCGCCCTTGTTCTCTCTTACTTCAGAATTGGATACATAAATCCATCCGCCGTCATCGGCAGCAAAGGTGGCCCCACCATCCGGTGCGGGGTGCCAAGTATATTCTGAACTGGCAATGGGTGATTCACCGGTTCGGGCAATTACGCGAGACTTGAAACCCGCTGGCAGCATTACGCCATTCTCATCGGCCGGTAGGAGTTCGCCGATAGTATTCAGTGAGTGAGAAACTTCAGCAGGGGACAGATTCTTTCGCAGCAGATAGCCGGCAGCAAAAAGACCGATGCCTGCAATCCCCATAGTGAGGAAATTACGTCGATTCAACGTCTTCCGACCTGGGTCTTTCCGCCCGCAATTCGTAATCTCCGATCGCACCAAGCACGCCATTGTGGACGATCGATTCAAGTGACGCAACGAGGCTGTTCCGAAAGACAGAACTGCTTGCCGCTCTCGGTTCGAAAATATCGGCAAGGCCGAGTGCGGCGTCGACCACGTCACTGGCACTGTTCGTCGTCGATGACGGCAGATTAGCCAATTGATAGCCCATCGGATCATCAAGCACACGCCGCAGACCGTGTTCATCTTCACCGCTGACGTAACGAATCCATGCGGCGATCGCCAGTGAAATGGCACTAACGGACTGACCGGCGTCCATCCGATCTATAGCTGACGCGATCAATCGCTGCGGCAGTTTCTGCGATCCGTCCATCGCGACCTGCGCTGTGCGATAAGGCATTGACGCGTTCCTGAATCTTGCGAGAATACTCCCTATGTACTCGGCGATATCGAAACCGTCGGGCACAGACAAAGTTGACAGGACTTCCTTTTTCATGAGGTGTCTGATGAACGCCGCAACGCTGTCATCGCTCAACGCTTCATGGATGAATTCATGGCCTTCCAGGCAACCGATGTAGGCTAACGCCGAGTGGCTGCCGTTTAAAAGGCGCAGTTTTGCCGTTTCATAAGGAGCGACATCCGTGACCATCTCGGCCCCAACATCTTCCCACTGTGGTCGGCCGTTGCAAAACTCATCCTCTATAACCCATTGACTGAATGGTTCGGCGACGACCAGTCCCAAGTCGTTCAGACCGAGCACATTGGCGGCTTTTTCACGATCAGCTGCTGTGGTGGCTGGACAGATTCGATCGACCATTGACGATGGAAACGTCACGTTGTTTTCAATCCACCGGGACAAGTCCTTGTCCAGCAATGCAGAATACTCGAGGACTACCTGACGTGCGGCCGCACCATTGTTCGGGAGATTGTCACAACTCAAGACGGTAAATCCTCCGAGACCGCATTCATGACGTCTTCTGAGTGCCTCAACAATGTAGCCGACGGCGGTTCCCGGACTCCGCGGATCATTCAGGTCCGCCTTGATTCCCGGATGTTCAATCGCGAGGTGCCCGGTTGACGCATCGCGGCAATAGCCTTTTTCGGTAATTGTTAACGAGACAATTTTCGTTGCCGAAGTCGCCATTAGTTCGATAGCCTCATGCGGGTCCGCTGCAGCTGCAATCACCCGTTCGATGCCCGCGATAACACGATATTCAGAGGCGTCTGCTCCAATACTTGCGACTGTGTACAGGCCGCTCTGAGGATTGAGTTGATCGGCGACGATCGGGCTGCGAAGGGAAACGCCGGTTATACGCCAGTCGCCGCCGTGTAAAGCGAGGGCTTCATCGGTGTAGACGGCCTGATGTGCACGATGAAATGCACCGACGCCGAGGTGCACGATGCCCGTGCCATGATGCGACGGCACGTAGCCAGGCAGCACGATGCCCTCGTTGAGTTCGGCCAACGTCGATAGCGACAGGCGTGCCGGAGCTGTATCGACGTCGATCATTGTGAGTACCCCTGCCATTCGAGCGTGCGAATGACACCACGCAACTCAGCAAGGCCTTTGAGTCTGCCGACATAGGAATAGCCCGGACCGAACCATCTCCAGCACTGCTCCATTACGGCGTCCTCATGAGGCTACTTTGTAGTTGTGTTCCGCGCTCCACGGAATGACTTTCTTGCCGTCCATAGCGTCAATCGCTGATTGCACCATTACGGAAATTTTCGCACCGCTCCCAACATTCGTGACGGGCTGCCGCCGGTCTCGTATCGCTTCCCCGAATTTTTGCAGAGCAACTGGCGTAGGGTCGTCGTCCGGCGCGTCAATACGCAACGCGGATCCTTCGTTCGCTCTCTTATAAGCATTCTCCGGTCCGACATCGACAGACGCACCCGATACCAGATCAACGCCGGCAGACGCCGCGACAGCGTCGCCTTCCGGTACCCACCAGCCTTGGCGGGATGTCAGAATCACGGTCCCGTTCTTGCCCAGTACGGATATACGGAACCCGTCGAGGCTGTTCGTCGTCTGACTGGAATAGGTTGCAGTTACACCGGACTTGTAGCGAGTGACAACGTGTACGTTGTCGTAGGTTTCTCGTCCATCGTCCCAGAAGTCAATGCCTCCAGCGCCCTGGATGTGCTCCAACTCACCGTCGATCACCCAGTCGCAAAACCCCATCTGATGCGAGCACAGTTCGGCAACCAGTCCGCCGGAATATTCGCGATACATGCGCCAATTGACCTGCCGCTCCCATTTGGGATCCGGCACCGGGCGACGCCAATTGCCGTTGCGGTTCCACTGGCAGTTAACCGCGGTTATCCGCCCAATATCGCCATTCGCGATCAAACTGGCCGCTGCTTCGTACAACGGCGACGTACGGTATTGAAATCCCGTCTGAAAAATCTGGCCCGGACGTTTCTGCGCCGCGTCAAATACTTCCCGGGTTTTGTCGATACCTTTGATCATCGTCTTTTCGCAATAGACATGCTTGCCGGCGTCGAGGGCGGCGAGCACGACAGGATGGTGTTCGCTGAAGTGCGTTGACACGATAACCGCATCAACGTCTTTGTCGTCGAGCAACTGACGATAATCGGAGTACGCTCGCGCACCCGGCTCTTTCGGCTTGGCCTCGTCAAGTCGAAACGGCAACACGTCGCAAATGGCGACGACTTCGAACATCGGAACCTTCTTCAGGAAATTGAAATGATGCTTTCCACGAGTGCCAACGCCAATTATGCCGATACCGATTCGATCCGTGGGAGATCGGGTGCTCGCCAGTGCCGGACCCAGTCCAACGCTCGCCGCTATCGCCCCGCCTGTCTTCAAAAAGTCTCTTCTTTTCATGAAATAGTTGCCGCCGTTGGTTTTAGTCAATACAATGCTACCGGTAGCATGACAATAACAAATTGTGCCTCCGATGCCAATAAATTGCCAAGATAGACTCGATAGGAATTTTCTTGATACTCGAATCATCCAGAGGAGTTACCAAGCTGATGGGGTTCGCAACGCTTGCCGTTGTTAACTTTGTCTGTGGTTCGATATTTTTGCTACCTCTGGAAAACGCATTTGCACAACGCTCCACCGAATCATCGGTCCCTGCAAACACCGTCCTGATCGTTCACGACGAGCTGCCACAAACGGAAGTTCTGGCGACGTTCTTACGCGAGGAAGGCGGACTTGACGTTGCAGTCGTGGACCAATCTCAGTTGCCGAAGGACTGGTCGGGCTACCGCGCCGTTATCGCCTATATTCATCGGGTGCTCGAAGTGCCCACGGAAAATGCGATTATTGCTTATACCGAAAATGGCGGACGATATATTGCTCTGCACCATTCCATCAGCAGCAAGAAAGCGCTCAACGAATTCTATTTCGATTTTCTCGGCATCCGGCTCGATAATCCTGGGGCCGCAAAGAACCCGGTGATACCCGGCGAAGGCTATGGATACCGACATGAAGCGACCCTGACCCTGGTCAATCTGAACCCCTCACATTACATCACCAGCCACAGCGTGACCTGGGGCGA
>Ga0255051_10000512_pt1 | contig 14160 bp, 15 predicted proteins | sample JV7_2_9_MG_FD_181719 | JGI IMG/M metagenome (GOLD analysis project Ga0255051, IMG submission 181719) | Seawater microbial communities from Jervis Inlet, British Columbia, Canada - JV7_2_9 | ecosystem: Environmental > Aquatic > Marine > Inlet | place: Canada: British Columbia | collected 2016-10-06
GGCCCCGATATTCGCGACTCGAGGGTCCCTATAGTGATACTTTTTTATAATTAGTTGCAAATAAGGACTTTTCGGACCAACCTCATTTCATTCTTGTTCCGGCTGTATGTGGCTAAGCGGATTTACCGGGATAAAAAAAAGAAAATGGGGTATGAGAAAATGTCTTACATAATTACTTCCTTACCGCGCTTCACCCTTCTGTCTTTCACACTGCTACTAGTACTCTTCGCGGGCTGTAGCAGCACCACGACGCCCAAACTTTCAACTTCTGCAAACCCGCCTGAAGAGATGAATCGCCAAATGGGCTATCTTGATGATCCCGACCAGGTCGATCGTTCATCGCGGTCGAACACGACCATTGAAAGTAGCGTGGGCCTGGCAGGTAAGACCCTGCTGGTCGATCCGCTGGTACGACCGGTTTCGACGATCAAGGCCCTGTATGGCGTTACCCTGAAATCGGTTACAGGCTATATTGAGCGCAGTTTCATTGAGCAAGTTCGGCTCCCCAGCCTGGAAAACAAGCCGGTCCCGCCACTGGCGCACGCCGCACCGATGGATATCGTTGCCTGGGAGCAGGAACTCGATGGACTGGTGTCACGCAGCGCTTCCAGTGGTGAAATTCAATTCCTGGTCGATGGCGAAGCGTATTTCGATCGCCTGACCAACGCCATCGACACGGCACAGGAATCGATTGACATACGCACCTACATTTTCGATAACGACGATGTCGCCCTGGACGTAGCCGATCTGCTGCGTGAAAAGTCGGATGAGGTCGAGGTCCGGATCCTGGTTGATGGCCTCGCCGACCTGTTCGCCGCGAACCTGGATTCGGACAGCTTACCGGCGGATACGCAACTACCGGCTTCGATGTCCCACTACCTGACTTACGAAAGCAAGGTGCAGTTTCGCAAGCAGTCCAATCCCTGGTTTACCGGCGATCACGCCAAAATCACGGTCATCGATGACGATCTTGCCTTTGTCGGTGGCATGAACATAGGCCGCGAGTATCGTCACGACTGGCATGACCTGATGATGGAAGTCAGCGGTCCCGTTGTTAGCCAGTTGCAATACGAATTTGATCAATCCTGGGCCAAATCGAGCATGCTCGGTGATTTCGCCTGGTTCGCCAGTGCATTTAATCGCCCGCAAGCGCAAGATTCAGATCAGGCTTACCCGATCAGAATACTGTCCACCTCGGTACACAATTCGGAACTCTACCGTGCACAGGTGGCCGCAATTCGACGCGCACGGCACCACATATTTATCGAAAACACTTATTTTTCGGACGACAGGATCCTGCTTGAACTTGTGGCGGCGCGTCGTCGCGGGGTCGACGTACGTGTCGTACTGGCGTCAAGCGGGGACAACGGCATGCTCGACCTCAGTAACCAGACGGCGATAAACACCATGTTGCGTAATGGCATTCGCGTATTTCGCTACCCCGGGATGACGCACGTCAAGGCAGCCGTCTACGACGGCTGGGCCTGCCTGGGATCGGCCAACTTCGACAAGCTGAGCCTGGAGGTGAACCATGAAATCAACCTTGGGACTTCGCATCCGGCGACCGTGGAAAATTTACTGGAAAAGTTGTTTTATCCCGATTTCGAAAAATCGGAAGAGTTGTTCGAGGCGCTTCCGATCGGCACAAGGCATCATGTTGCCGAGTGGATCGCGGACGGATTTTTTTAAAGCACCGAAATTCGGTGGTATCATTATTCGGACTTAACCGGGCTTGAGGTAAAAATCATGACACAAACCAGACCCTTGATTGATACTTTAAAGCAGGAACTGAGAAAACAGCGCATCACTTACAAACAGGTCTCCGAGGCTTTGGATTTGTCGGAAACCAGCGTCAAGCGTCTTTTTTCGGAAGAGGCATTTTCGATAAAACGTCTCGAAACAGTCTGTGCTTTGCTGAACCTGGATATCAGCGACCTGGTTCATTTGATGGAAAAGAATATAGAACTGACAACCCAGTTAACCTATGAGCAGGAGCAGGAACTGGTTTCGGACGTCAAGTTGCTGCTGATCGCAATGTTGTTGATGAACAAGCTCCAGTTCGTTGAAATCATCCGCATCTACGACATCTCTGAAACCGAAGGCATACAATTACTGGCGCGACTGGATCGCATGAAGATGATTGAATTGCAGCCGGGCAATCGCGTAAAACTGATGATGGCGCAAAACTTCGAGTGGATAGCGAATGGTCCCATTCAACAGTTTTTTGAAAGCAGGGTACAGCTCGAGTTCCTCGATTCATCCTTCAATGGAGCGGGTGAGTGCAGGGTTTTTGCGTCGGGCATGATTTCGCGCAATGCAAATGCTGAAATAATCAGGAAAATACAACATCTGGCCAAGGAGTTGAGTGACATGAACATCGAATCTGAATCGCTGCCGTTGGAGCAACGTTTCGGCACCAGCCTGATGATGGCGATCCGGCCGTGGGAAATCGAGGTTTTCAGAGATTTGCGTCGCGTCGCGGATATCCGGGTATTCGGATGAGATCACAATGTACCGTTTATCCCACCTGGTTCGCGCCTAAATGATCAAGATACTGACCTATAACATTCACAAGGGATTCGATCGTTACAACCGTGACTTCGTGTTACACAAAATCAAGGATCACCTGCAAAATGCCGAGGTGGACGTGGTCTTGCTGCAGGAAATTCAGGGGCGCCACTTCCATCACGAAAACCAGATATCCTCCTGGCCCGATGTCAGTCAGTTTGAATTCCTCGCCGACAGTATCTGGCCGCACTACGCTTACGGCAAAAATGCAATCTACCGTAAGGGGCACCATGGCAATGCGATATTAAGCAAGTTCAACATCGTCGAATGGAACAATCTCAATCTGTCCCGTTTCCAGCGCGCCAGCCGCAGCATGTTGCACGGCAGGCTGGAACTACCCGACTCGAACTCCCATATTCACCTGCTTTGCGTACATCTCGATTTGATTGGATTCGAACGCAAGCGCCAGATTCGTGAGCTTAAGTCCTACATCGACAGCAGCATCGACAGTTCCGAGCCGATAATACTCGGCGGTGATTTCAACGACTGGAGCGGTAGCCTCGGCAAGGCGCTGGAATCGCAACTGGGTATGCACGAGGCATTCCGCCAGCTTCATGGATGCTATGCCAAGACTTTCCCGTCGAACCGGCCGATGTTGCGCATGGACAGGATTTATTTTCGCGGCGTTAATTTGATTGAATCGGGATGTCTCGAGCGACAGCCCTGGAGCGAACTTTCAGACCATTTACCCCTGTTTGCCAATTTCACGCTCGAGTGACCGGGACGATGCAGGTCAGCAACCGGTTATATTTTACCCCACAAGAGTACTTCGGCGGCCTGATCGGCGATATCGATCGGGCGCACCGGCAGATCAGGATGGAAATCTATATTTTCAAACTCGACGAGACCGGTAGATTAGTCCTGGCCGCGCTTGAAAACGCCATCGCCAGGGGCGTTAGCCTGCAGTTACTGATCGATGGCGTCGGCTCCTACCGCGATGCCGGCGTCATTGCTGAGCGGCTCAGGTCGGCGATCAGTGAGGTGCGTGTTTTCCATCCCTTACCCTGGGATTTTTCCCTGTATCGGCGCGCTCTCTACGCGGGACGTTGGTACTCCCGGCTTTTCTACCTGATCGCGTCGATCAATCATCGTGATCATCGCAAGTTGTGCCTGATTGACGCGCAAGTCGCCTGGCTCGGCAGTTACAACATTACTTCCGATCATGCTAATCCAGAGTCACTCGGCGCCGCCGATTACTGGCACGATACCGGCCTGCGCGCAACCGGTTCGGTGGTGTCGGCGCTGGATACCAATTTTAACCAGGTCTGGCATCGTAAAATCAATAGCATCGGGGTGCGCTCGCGTCGCTTCCTGGCCAGCGAGGCAATCACGCAACGGCGCCAGTTACGTCTGCAATTGATGAAAGTGCTTGAAACCGCAAGTCAGCGTATCTACATCACCAACGCCTATTTCAATCCTTCGAATCAGGTCCTGAAAATGCTAAAACGCAAGGCCGGGGAGGGGGTTGCAGTACGGTTGATCGTACCGGCGCGATCCGATATTGTTTTCTTTCCACTGTTATCGCGCAGCTTTTACGCCGACCTGCTGCAAGCCAGAATCCGTGTCTTCGAATATGGCCATCGCGTCCTGCATTCGAAGACCATGATCATCGACGACCAACTGCTGGTCGGTAGCACCAACCTGAACTATCGCAGCCTGTTGCACGATCTGGAACTCGATCTGCTGTCCGCTGATGCCGCTATTGTTGCGCAAATGGAGCAACGCTTCGATGACGATATTTGCGCCAGTACCGAAATTACGCTGCGCAACTGGCAGCAGCACCCCTGGCTACTCAGGCTGCTGGGCCTGTTGTCCCGCTTCCTGCGTTACTGGTTATAATCAAGTTGCTGGTGATTATTCTCGCTGACTGTGGAATTATCTAGAAATGCCTGAAATCAAACGCAGCGCCCTGATGCCGTACCCGGCCCAGATCATGTACGACATCGTCAACGACGTGCAATGCTATCCCGAATTTCTGCCCTGGTGCGGCGGCGTCAAGGTTCACCATGCGGATAGCCACTCGATGGAGGCAGCCATCCTGATGCAGGCCGCTGGTTTAAATCACTGGTTCAAGACCCGCAACGCGATGGTGCCCGGCGAGTCGATTGAAATTGCCTTGCTCGAGGGGCCATTCAGCCAGCTGGAAGGAAGCTGGAAATTCACCTCTCTCAGTGGTGATGGTTGTAAAATCGAACTGATGCTGAAATATGAAATCAAACATAACCTCGCGGCTGCTATTATTGCGCCCGCGTTTTCGCGCATAGCGAATACGATGGTCGAGTCGTTTTGTAACCGCGCCAGAGATTTGCATGAAACATAAAACCCTGATTGAAGTCGCCTATGCCACGCCGCAGAAGCAGCTTATCCTCGCGCACGAAGTCGAGGCCGGCAGCCTGGCCAGGGAAGTGGTCAGAAGCTGCGGTATAGACCAGCAATTCCCGGAAATCGACCTGGAAAGCTGTGATATTGGAATCTTTGGTAAAGCGGTCGCCGATGATTACCAGTTGAATGATGGCGATCGTATCGAGATTTACCGGCCCTTGATCGCAGACCCCAAGGAGATACGCCGGCAGCGAGCCGCCAGGGGCTTAAAAATGAAAAAAGGCGGTGCTGCGATCAACCCGGATTGAGCGATCCCTCGATCGCGGACAGTAAATCATTCTTGAAATGAAGCGTCATGCGGCGCTTCTCGATACTCCCGTCTTTACCGGTTTTATAGTAGTAGATGTAGTGCCACCGATCCGGATGGTAGAGGTCGTCCACCGCGGGTGAGCCAAGCAGGTATTGGACCTGGTTGCGCGACATGCCGATCTTAAGTTCTTCGACCAGTCCGGCATCGATGCGATTACCCTGGGGGACATCCATTCGATACACGCAGCCCGGGAATGTTACAATAAAGAGCGCTGCAACAAGGATTGATTGTAAAAGCCTGAAATTCATTTTGCGAATAATTGCCGTTGAGGGCGCGATAATACTGTCCCACTCGGATTGCTGCAAACACTGTGAGAACTTTCTATGGAAACAACCGATATAAAAAATGCCGGATTAAAGGTCACGCTGCCGCGCATGAAAATCCTGCAGCTGTTGGAGAGTTCGCCCGATAGCCACCTCAAGGCGGAAGATATCTATAAAATTCTGCTCGATTCTGGTGAAGAGATCGCACTGGCAACGGTGTACCGGGTCCTGACGCAGTTTGAAACCGCAGGCCTGGTAACGCGCCATCATTTTGACGGCGGGCACGCGGTTTTCGAAATAAACGATGGTGAACATCATGATCACCTGGTGGATATTTCGTCCGGCAGGGTCGTCGAGTTTTACGACGAAGTCATCGAGCAACGCCAGAAAGAGATCGCGGCTAAATATAATTTCACTATTTCAGAGCACACCATGGTGCTCTACGGCCATTTCAACGAATAAAAGTAGATCCTGAGGCCAATGGCACTTACCTGTACGTCATTGCGAGGAGCGTAGCGACGCGGCAATCTCCAGACGACCTGTAAACCCTCGAGAGATTGCTTCGCTACAGCCAAAGCATTCGCTGCGCTCATGGGCTGGGCCCCGCTCGCAATGACGGCGGTCATTAGTCACCGGCAGCGATCATTTCACTTGCATGTGCCCGGGTTTGCTCGGTAATCGTGACACCGCCGAGCATTCGCGCGACTTCTTCGAGGCGTTCACCATCGTCCAGCGCGAGTACCGCGGTCGAGGTCTGGTTGTGCTGGCTGGATTTTTCGACACGGAAATGGTGATGTGCCTGTGAAGCGACCTGGGGCAGATGGGTAACGCAAAGCACCTGTCGTTCGCGGCCCAGCAGGCGCAGTTTTTTACCCACGATCTCGGCTATTCCACCACCGACTCCACTATCGACCTCGTCGAAAATCAGTGTCGATATTTGTGATGATTCACTCATGATGACCTGTATCGCGAGGCTGATTCGCGACAGTTCGCCGCCCGAGGCTACCCTTGCGAGGGATTTCGGCGCATGCCCCGGGTTTGCGCTAACCAGGTAACGAATCTCGTCGATGCCATGCGCGGCAGGCGCGCTGGCGTCCTGAATGTCGATAACGAAACTACCGCCCTCCATCCCCAGTTCCTGCATGACCCGGGTAATCTGCTCGGATAGTATGGCCGCGGTCTGCTGGCGTTTGCGCGATAATTCACCTGCGCTGAACAGGTAATCATCGCGCAGCTTGTCAAGCTCCGCCTGCATGCTGTCGATATCGAAATTGTCGCCCTGCAGGTCTTCCAGCTCGCGATTGAGTCGCTCGCTTAGCTCGATGATTTGGGTAATTTCGACACGGTGCTTGCGCGCCAGGTTCTGGGCGGTCGCGATTCGCTGATTTATCGTTTCCAGGCGCGCACCATCGAGTTCGATGCCGTCGCGGTAACTACGCAGCTCCGAGCTGGCTTCCTGTACCTGTATCAGGGCGGCACTGATCAATTCATGGCTGGGGGCAAGCGCATTGTCTGTCTCGAGGAGTTCCCCCAATTGCTGCGCGCACAGACCCAAAGCCGCTTGAATATTATGCTCCTCATCGTCGTACAACCTGGCCAGCACGGCGCCGCTGCCGTCGAGTAACCGACCGGCGTTGGAGAGGCGTTTATACTCATCCTGCAGTGCTTCAAACTCACCCTCAGCAAGGTTCAGCTGGTTGAGCTCCTCGCAATAAAGCCCGAGCAGATCGATACGTTGTTCACGCTCCCGGGTGCCGGATTGCGCCTCATCCAGACGCCGCTGCAGGGACCGGTAGGCGTCGAATTTTTGCCGTACTTCATCAAGCAGGGCGGGTTCGCCGAGTAAGGCATCAAGCAGTTGCCGCTGTACCTGGGGGAGTTGTAGTGACTGATGTTCGTGCTGGCCATGTATATCGAGCAGCCGGTCGCAAAGCGCGCGCAGCTGCATCAGGGTTGCGTTGCATCCATTGATAAAGGCTCTGCTGCGGCCGTTAGCGTGCAACACTCGCCGCAGAACACACTCGCCCTCGGCATCCATTTCGTGTTGCGCGAGCCAGTCGTGGGCCGTAGCGGAGTCCTGCAATCTGAAACAGACGCTGATTTCCGCCTTTTCACAACCGCTGCGAATGCTATCGCTCTCGGCGCGATCACCGGCGACCAGCTTGATCGCATCCAGCAATATCGATTTTCCGGCCCCGGTTTCGCCTGTCAACACGCTCATGCCGGTGTTGAACTCGAGTTGCACCGAATCGATAATGGCGAAGTTCCTGATCTGGATCGATTCGAGCATTAGTAGCTTGTGCTCCAGTAGAGCTTGGCCCGCAGAACCCTGAAATAATCGTAATCCTCAGGATGAAGCAATGTCAGCGGCTTCGGGTAACGAGTTATCCGCACCCGGTTTTCGTTGCCGACCCGGGTCGTCGAATGCCCGTCGTAACTGACCTTGGCCATCGTCGAATCCTGGCCCAGGCGGACTTCGATCGGCTGGTCCGCCGGCAACACGATTGGACGGTTACTCAGCGTATGCGGGCAGATGGGTACGATGGCAAGCGTATCCAGCGAAGGGTGCATGATCGGGCCGCCACCAGATAAGGCATAGGCTGTCGAGCCGGTTGGCGTTGTGACGATAACGCCGTCGGAGCGCTGAATATGGATCAGGTCGCCGCCACTGGATATCTCGTATTCGATCATGCTGGCAGGTTCATAGCTGTGCAAAATGATATCGTTAAGCGCGACGTTGGTGCTCAGCAGTTCATCTTCCCGGTAAAACTCGCCCTGGATTAAAAAACGCTCTTCGACACTGTAGCGACCATCCATCACGGCATCCAGGTAAGATTCGAAACGATCGAAGGAGACATCGGCAAGAAAGCCGAGGCGGCCCAGGTTGATCCCGAGCAGGGGCGTATTGAAATCCACCAGCGCGCGCGCCGTGGTCAGCATCGTGCCGTCACCGCCGAGAGAGATCACAAGGTCTGCCTCGCTGACCAGTTGCTTCATTGATACCGGCGACAGGTCCGCTATCGGCTGGTCGAAATCAAGACAGTGCACCAACACCCTGGCGCGACGGGTGAGAACGGTGACAACCTGCTGGATGCTTTGCTGGCGCGACTGCATGTCACTGCGCACCACCAGGCCAATTATTTTGAAGTTTGCTGACATTACCAGTCGATTGTCCGTGATTCCTTGATTTCGGAAGGATTAGTATATAGCTTGTGTTTCACTGTTATAAATATGTCGCTAAACTATCGAGCATCAACAATATATCAGACCCGATGACTGAAAAATACGAACTTGATGAGCGTGCCCAGCTTTTGCTAAAGCAATTGATCAACTCGTACACGCGCGATGCGCAACCGGTTGGGTCCAGGCACCTGGCCGAACATTCGGGTCTCGATGTCAGTTCGGCGACGATCCGCAATATCATGGCGAAACTCGAGGATATGGGGTTGGTGGATTCACCGCATACCTCCGCGGGCCGCATTCCGACCGAGGCCGGGTATCGGTTTTTCATCGACAGCCTGCTGGAGGTCGACAACCTGGAGACATCCGCGCAACAGTTTATTTCTCGCAGCTTCAGTTCCGACAAGACATCCAGCGACCTCATACACAGCGCCAGTAATATTCTCTCGCGAGTAACCCAGTTGGCCGGTATCGTCAGCCTGACGCACACCGCACCCGCGGAGGTGAGGCATATCGAATTCATGAAGCTGAGCGATCGACGTGTGCTCGTCATCCTCGTCATCAACAAGGACGACGTGCACAACAAGGTGATTCACGTGGAGCGCGACTACAGCGATCTGGAACTGCAACAGGCGGCGCAAACCCTGAGTCACTACCTGATCGGACGCAGTTTCGAAAGTGCTCGCCAGGTTCTGCTGGAAGAACTTTCCGAGTTACGTAGTGACGTCAATTCCATCATGGAAACGGTACTCGATGCGATGCAGGAGGTGTGCAACCTGAGCGTGCATGACGACCTCATGACGAGCGGTGAATCCAACCTGCTGCATTACGCTGAGCTCACTGATATCAATAAGTTACGTAACCTTTTTAATGTCTTTAATGAGAAAACAGACTTGCTCAAATTACTCGACGGCTGCACCTCGGCAAAGGGCGTTGAAATTTTTATCGGCAGCGAATCGGGTTATTCGGTTTTGCGCGATTGCAGCATCATCGGTGCACCCTACCAGGTCAAGGGAGAGATCGTTGGCGTACTCGGCGTGATCGGGCCGACGCGTATCGCCTACGAACAGGTGATTCCGATGGTCGATATCACTGCAAAATTATTGACTTCCGCCTTGAATAGTCAGAAATAACCCTTAAATTGTAGCCCACTCGAAGCCCGGTCGACCCTGGTCGGCTGTTATTAGACTCACACAGTTATTTCGTACCAATCGGAGCAGTAAATGTCCCCACAACAAAACAATGTCGAGACCGACGACGAGCATACTCTCGCTACCGAAGCCGAGGAAACGGCGCATCTCGAGGACGTAGTACCCGCAGCCAGGGAGTCCGGCGAGGATTCTGACGAGCCGATCGAGGAACAACTCGAAAAGGCGCAGGCGACGATAAAGGATTACTGGGAGCAGATGATGCGCTTGCGCGCCGAAATCGATAATAATTGGAAACGAGCGGAACGCGATCTTGAAAATGCACATAAGTACGCGTTGAAGAATTTTGTCGAAAGCCTGTTGCCCATCGTCGATAGCATGGAAATGGGGCAGGTAGCCGCTGACGCAGACAACGCGACGCTGGATAGTATTCGAGAAGGCTCCGAGTTGACCATGAGTATGTTCATCCAGGTCTTGCAGAAAAACGGGCTGGAAGCGGTCGATCCGATGGGTGAAAAGTTCGACCCCGAAAAGCACCAGGCAATCAGCATGATCGAGGTCGAAGGCGCAGAATCCGGCAGCGTCGTCGAAGTCGTGCAAAAGGGTTTCCTGCTGAACGATCGCCTGATCAGGCCGGCCATGGTCGTGGTCGCGAAGTAAACCCTGAAAAAAATACCGGAATTACCTTGAAAGCGGTAAATATACCCCTACATCGGGTGTAAGTTTCACTTTAGAACAGTTTTTGGAGCATAAACATGGGCAGAATCATAGGTATAGACCTAGGTACCACGAATTCCTGCGTGGCGGTAATGGAGGGCGGTAAGCCCAGGATTATCGAGAACGCAGAGGGCGATCGTACCACCCCTTCGATCGTTGCATTTGGCGCCGATGAAGAAGTGCTGGTAGGCCAGCCGGCAAAACGCCAGGCCGTCACCAACCCCAGCGACACGCTTTACGCGGTAAAACGTCTGATCGGACGCCGTTTCGACGAGTCCGCGGTACAGAAAGACATCGACCTGGTTCCTTACAAGATTCTCAAGGCCGACAATGGCGATGCCTGGGTCGAAGCCAAGGGCAAGAAAATGGCTCCGCCCGAAATTTCGGCGCGTGTACTGCAGAAAATGAAGAAAACCGCGGAAGACTATCTCGGCGAAGAAGTTACCGAAGCAGTGGTCACGGTACCGGCTTATTTCAACGATTCGCAGCGCCAGGCAACCAAGGACGCGGGCAAGATAGCCGGCCTCGAAGTCAAGCGCATCATCAACGAACCGACGGCGGCGGCGCTCGCCTACGGCATGGATAAATCTACCGGTGACAAGAAGATCGCGGTTTACGACCTCGGTGGCGGTACCTTCGATATTTCGATTATCGAGGTTGCCGAAGTCGACGGTGAGCACCAGTTTGAAGTGCTTGCAACCAACGGCGATACTTTTCTTGGTGGTGAAGACTTCGACATGCGCATGATCGATCACCTCGCCGATGCTTTCAAGAAAGAGCAGGGCATGGACTTGCGCGGCGATCCGCTGGCAATGCAGCGTCTCAAGGAAGCGGCCGAAAAAGCGAAAATCGAACTGTCTTCGAGCCAGCAAACCGATGTCAACCTGCCGTACATTACCGCGGATGCATCCGGGCCCAAGCACCTCAATTTGAAAATCACCCGCGCCAAGCTTGAATCGCTGGTTGATGACCTGATTGCTCGCACCATCGATCCGCTCAAGGTGGCCATCGACGATGCCGAATTATCGGTATCTGAAATCGATGACATTATTCTCGTCGGCGGTCAGACGCGCATGCCCAAGGTGCAGGAAGTCGTCAAGAATTTCTTCGGCAAGGATCCGCGTCGCGACGTCAATCCCGACGAAGCGGTAGCCAGCGGCGCTGCTATCCAGGGCGGCGTACTCGGCGGCGACGTGAAAAACGTGTTGCTGCTCGACGTAACCCCGCTGTCACTGGGTATCGAAACCCTGGGCGGAGTGATGACCAAGCTGATCGAGAAGAACACCACGATCCCGACCAAGGCGTCGCAGACCTTCTCTACCGCTGAAGACAACCAGACCGCTGTCACCGTGCACGTGTTGCAGGGCGAGCGCGAAGTCGCAACCGCCAACAAATCGCTAGGACGCTTTGACCTGTCGGATATACCGCCGGCCTCTCGTGGCGTACCACAGATCGAAGTCACCTTCGACATCGACGCTAACGGTATCCTCAACGTTTCGGCGAAAGACAAGGCGACCGGCAAGGAACAGAAAATCGTGATCAAGGCTTCCAGTGGACTCTCCGATAATGAAGTCGATGCGATGATCAAGGATGCCGAGGCGCATGCCGAGGAAGATCGTAAACATCGTGAAACCGTCGAAGTCCGCAACCAGGCCGATGCAATGATACACTCGGCCGAGAAGTCGCTCACCGATCTGAGTGACCAGGTTGAAGACGATGACAAGGCCAGCATCGAATCCGCGATTGCGGATCTGAAACAGGCCCTGGAAGGTTCGGACAAGGATGATATCGAAGGCAAGACCCAGGCGTTGGCGATGGCTTCCAGCAAACTCGCTGAAAAAGCTTATTCGGCGAATGCTGGCGAAGGTGGTCCTGAGCCCGTCGATGCCAATGCATCGCCACAAGCAGACGCTAATGATGATGTTGTCGATGCCGAGTTTGAAGAAGTAAAAGAAGACGATAAAAAATAGCGGTTCTGTTGTGACCGCCGGAAACCTGGTGCGATTTATCGCGCCAGGTTTTTGCTGTTTATAAGATTAAGAGTAAATGTCAAAACGCGACTACTACGAGGTTCTCGAGGTCTCAAACAGCGCTCCGGATGCCGAAATCAAGAAGGCGTTCCGGCGCCTGGCGATGAAGTACCATCCTGACCGTAATCCTGACGATGCCGAGGCGGAAACGAACTTCAAGGAAGCCAAGGAGGCTTTCGAGGTGCTTTCCAATGCCAACAAGCGCGCCGCTTATGATCAATTCGGTCATGCCGGAGTCGATCAGTCCGCCGGTGCCGGGGGTTTCGGTGGCGGTGGTTTTGGCGATGCTTTCAGTGATATCTTCGGCGACATCTTCGGCGCTGGCGGGCGCTCGCGTGTACGCAAGGGCGCGGATCTGCAGTACAACCTGGAACTCAGTCTGGAAGATGCGGTCAGCGGCACCACCGTCAAGATTCGTGTACCAACCCTGAAGCACTGCACCACCTGTTCCGGTACCGGAGCCAGGGCTGGTTCATCACCCGAAACCTGCGACACATGCGGCGGTCACGGCCAGGTTCGCATGCAGCAAGGTTTCTTCTCGGTCCAGCAAACCTGTCCTAACTGCCGTGGTAAGGGCACCACTATCAGCGATCCCTGCCACAGCTGTCACGGCGTCGGTCGCGTCAAGGAGCATAAATCGCTGTCGGTGGAAGTGCCCGGTGGCGTCGATACCGGTGATCGCATACGCCTGTCCGGCGAGGGTGAAGTTGGCGAAAGCGGGGCGCCCCCGGGCGACCTGTTCGTTCAGGTGCATGTCAAACCTCACCCGATTTTCGAACGCGACAACGCTGATTTGTACTGCGAGGTGCCCATTGGCATCGTGCTCGCGGCGCTCGGCGGTGAAATCGAAGTGCCCAGTCTGTTGGGCAGGTTGAACCTGAAGATTCCATCGGGTACCCAGTCTCACAAACTGTTTCGCATGCGCGGCAAGGGCATCAAGCCGGTACGCGGCGGTCCGGTCGGGGATTTAATATGCCGCATTGTGGTTGAAACCCCTGTAAGATTGAATTCCGAACAGAAAGAGTTACTGGAAAAATTCGGGCAATCGATGGGCAAGGCGGTAAAAAAACACAGCCCGAACGAAAATTCCTGGATAGACAACGTAAAAAAATTCTTTGAAGACATGAAATCCTGACCGGGGGAGTCTCGAATGACGCGAATCGCAATCGCCGGCTCGGCTGGCCGTATGGGCAGAAATCTCGTTCTGGCCTGCAGCGAAACCGACGATCTCGAGCTGACCCTGGCGCTTGAACGCGAGCAAAGCCCGGCCCTGGGTAGCGATAGCGGCATGCTGGCCGGGATTGCCGAAAACGGCATCCCGATCGTCGATCGCATCGAACCCCAGGCATTCGATGTTCTCATCGATTTCACCCACCCCAGCGCAACCACCCAACACGTCGACTTTTGCCGCCAGCACGGCAAGAAAATGGTCATCGGCACGACCGGTTGTGACACCGAACTCGAACGCAAGTTGAGCGACGCCGGTGAAGAAATCGCCATTCTGTATGCGCCCAATATGAGCATTGGCGTCAACCTCTGTCTCAAGCTATTGCAAACCGCCG
>Ga0255051_10000516_pt1 | contig 14129 bp, 17 predicted proteins | sample JV7_2_9_MG_FD_181719 | JGI IMG/M metagenome (GOLD analysis project Ga0255051, IMG submission 181719) | Seawater microbial communities from Jervis Inlet, British Columbia, Canada - JV7_2_9 | ecosystem: Environmental > Aquatic > Marine > Inlet | place: Canada: British Columbia | collected 2016-10-06
TATTCGCGCTACGCGGTGAAATCAGTATTTTGCACAGCAGCTGGTATGTCATCATGCAAGTAATTGGTGGTCTGGTGGGCATGCTCGCCGCACACCTGATGTTCGATGAAACCCTGATCCAGTTTTCTCAACAGGTCCGAACCGGCGGCCCGCAATGGTTTGCCGAGGGCATCGCTGCTTTCGGGCTGGTATTTACGATTCTCGCCACCTTGAAAGTCAGGCCAAATGCCGTCGCAATGATGGTCGGCCTGTATATTACCGCAGCCTACTGGTTTACCGCCTCCACGTCATTCGCCAACCCGGCAGTCACCATTGCGCGTAGTTTTTCCGATACTTTCTCGGGTATCAGGCCACTCGACGCCCCGGCTTTTATTATCGCGCAAATAATTGGCGCCATGATAGCCTGGATTGTCTGTGACTGGCTGCTCAAAAAAACCGCAGGACCCGGCTGACCCCGGGTAAATAATTCCGGTAAATCGAGCAAAAGTCTTTTATAGTGGCTGGCAATCATCTGTAATATCCATTTTAGTTCTCGTTAGGCGCCAGCTACCGGAAAATAGCATGAAGGCATTAGTCAAATCTCAACCCGACGAGGGAATCTGGATGCAACAGGTTCCCGAACCCGATATGGGTATCAATGATGTTCTGATCCGCATTAACAAAACAGCGATTTGCGGCACCGACATTCATATCTACAACTGGAATGAATGGGCACAAAACACTATTTCGGTACCGATGGTAGTGGGCCACGAATTTGTCGGCGAAATTGTCCGGGTCGGTGACAATGTCAACGATTTCACAGCGGGACAACTGGTTTCCGGTGAAGGCCATGTGGTTTGCGGTCGGTGCCGAAACTGTATGGCCGGTCGTCGGCACATGTGTGCGCATACCAGCGGCATCGGGGTGAACCGCACCGGTGCATTTGCCGAATACATCAGCTTGCCGATGGCCAATGTCTGGGTTCACGATCCAGATATCGATCGACGGGTCGCGGCTATTTTTGACCCGTTTGGCAATGCGACTCATGCCGCGCTCCAGTACGATCTACTGGGCGAGGATGTATTAATTACCGGCGCCGGGCCGATCGGATGTATGGCGGCTGCTATCTGTCAACACGCTGGCGCGCGCCATGTGGTTGTTACCGACATGAACCCCTATCGACTCGATCTGGCGATCAAATTGGGTGCCACGCGGGCGGTCGATGTGTCGAGGCAATCGTTAACCGATGTGATGAAAGAGCTGGATATGAAAGAAGGATTCGACGTCGGCCTGGAAATGTCCGGCAGTGAGGCTGCGTTTAATCAAATGCTCGCCAGCCTGTCACACGGCGGCAAGATTTCGATGCTCGGATTACCTTCGAACGAGATGCGCATCGACTGGAACCGGGTAGTTTTCAATATGCTGACGATCAAGGGTATCTACGGACGTGAAATGTATGAGAGCTGGTACAAGATGGCGGTAATGATCCAGAACGGCCTCGATCTGTCACCGGTAATTACGCACGAGTATGGCATCGATGATTTTCAGCAGGGATTCGACGTGATGCGCTCGGGCCAATCGGGTAAGGTGATCCTGAACTGGGCATAGTTCTCTATCAGTCATGTATAGTAAATTTAAACATCACATCGAGCTGCAACTCGACGATATTGAGCAGCAGGGTTTGACCAAGTCCGAGCGCATTTTGCAATCGGCGCAGGGTGAAAGCGTGCAGGTGAACGACAAAAAAATGCTGAACCTGTGTGCGAATAATTATCTCGGGCTGGCGCAGCATCCTGATGTCATTGCGGCCGCCAGGTCCGCGCTGGACCGCTGGGGTTACGGCCTCGCCTCGGTGCGCTTTATCTGCGGGACGCAATCGATTCATAAGGAACTGGAGAACAGACTTTCTGATTTCCTCGGGATGGAAGATACGATACTCTACCCCTCCTGCTTTGACGCCAATGGTGGCCTGTTCGAAACCCTGCTCGGCGAAGAAGACGCGGTCATCTCGGACGAACTGAATCATGCGTCGATAATCGATGGCGTGCGCCTGTGCAAGGCCAAACGTTATCGCTACCGGAATAGCGACATGGCTGATCTGGAGCTGCAACTGGTTGAAGCCGATAAAAACGGAGCTCGATTCAAGCTGATTACCACCGATGGCGTATTCTCGATGGACGGTTATATCGCCAGACTCGACCAGATTTGCGATCTTGCCGACCGACACAATGCGCTGGTACATTTTGATGACAGCCACGCGGTAGGCTTCGTTGGCAAACGGGGCCGCGGAACTCACGAACTATGCGATTGCATGGAACGCGTGGATATCACTACCGGCACACTGGGAAAGGCACTCGGCGGAGCCGGCGGCGGCTACACCAGTGGATACAAGGAAATCGTGGCATTGCTGAGGCAACGTTCTCGCCCCTATTTATTTTCCAACTCGGTAGCGCCACCGGTGGTCGCCGGTGCCATCAAGGCGCTCGACCTTTTGACCGAATCCACCGAACTGCGTGACCGGCTTGAGAGCAATACCCGGTTTTTCCGCGAGGGCATTCAAAAGATTGGTCTCACGGTACTGGAAGGTGTCCATGCAATCGTACCGGTGATGTTATACGAGGCTCAGCTCGCTACCCGCTACGCGAGCCTGATGCTGGAAAAAGGGATCTATGTTATCCCCTTCTCTTACCCCGTAGTGCCAAAAGGAAAGGCCCGTATTCGCACTCAAATCTCGGCGGCGCATTCAATCGCAGATTTGCAAATGGCGCTCGATGCATTTGCCGAGACAAAACGGGAGATTGGCGCCTAGCCAGTAGTACCATTGCAATGACGGTTTTATTCCTTCTCCCCTTTGGGGAGAAGGTTAGGATGAGGGGTCTGCACCGAAGTTACTTTAATATCTTAATTTTCCGCTAACTTTTAACCCTCACCCTAACCCTCTCCCAAAATTGGGAGAGGGGACTAGTAGGGTTGATCCCCCCGTAGTAATTCCTCGCCAATTTCGGGCATCGGTTATCCGTGATATGCTCATTGCTACGATAGAGCACTTTGGGTAGCAATAGATTATGCACTGGCAAAAGCAACGCGAGCGTTTCAGGTCCCATCTGGACGGCGATCAATGTATCCACCCGGGATCGGTGTTTGACCCGATTTCGGCCAGGATCGCCGAGCATATTGGTTTCGAAGTCGGCATGTTTGCCGGGTCAGTGGCTTCGCTGACAGTACTCGGTGATCCTGACCATATTGTTTTGAGCCTGAGTGAGTTTGCCCAGCAGGCCTACCGAATTTGCCGCGCCAGTGAGCTGCCGATATTAGTCGATGCGGATCACGGCTATGGCAATGCGTTAAACGTGCGGCGTACGGTTGAAGAGCTGGAAACTGCCGGCGTTTCGGCGCTGTCTATCGAAGATACCGAATTGCCCCGATCATTTGGTGCCGGCAATAAAACCAACCTGATTTCGATCGCCGAAGGCGTCGGCAAGATGCGCGCGGCCGTATCGGCACGACAAGATCCCGGCCTGGTGATTGCGGCCCGTACCAGTGCGGTATCGGCGACCGATCTAGAAGACGCTTTATCGCGTATCACGGCTTACCAGGAAACCGGCGTCGATGCTATATTTCTGGTTGGCGTGAACAAGAAACAGGAAATTGAAGCGATAGCCAACATTTGCAGCCTGCCCCTGATCCTCGGCGGTGCCGGGTCGGATATAATAGATCTCGAATACCTCGGCTCCCTGGGTGTTCGAATCTGTTTGCAAAGTCATCAACCTGTGATGGCTGCGATTATGGCGACATACGATACGCTGATGGCCCTGCGCGAGGGTGTTCAACCAGCTGATATAGAGATAATGCTCGACACGGATTTACTCAACAAGCTCAGCCGGGTCGATGATTATGATCGTTGGATACAGGAATATCTCGAATAACTAACCATCACTGTGAGCGATTAAATGAGACTGATGAATAAAATCCCGTTTGTGTTGATTGCCACGGTTTTGGTTGGCTATGCCAGCCAGACTGCGGCAGCCGGCAGCGCGAAAATTCACGACCCGATCAAAAATGAAGGGGTCGCCTGCTTGAAAGACCTGAAATGATTCGATACCAGCTGGGAAACTAACCCTTATTTATCATGCAAAACCCATTGCTTAATACTCCATCGGGTGCACCCAGGGCCCGATCCATACCGGTAGCTTTTGACGGTGAGCCCGGAAACTATAACGCAATCACCGATGTCGACGGCGTTAAGGTCGGTTATACCACCTTAATCGAAGGCGACGGTCCTCTGATCGTTGGTAAGGGGCCGATTCGCACCGGCGTTACCGCAATTTTGCCGCGACCTCACAAGGATCTGGCGCAGCCCGTGTTTGCTGGATATCACTCGTTCAACGGTAATGGCGAATTAACAGGCATGCACTGGATCGAGGAAGCTGGAGAAATGCTCTGGCCGATTACGCTCACCAATACCCACGCCTGCGGGCTGGCGCGGGATGCTACCATCAAGTGGGCCACGAGACAGTCATATAAAAATATTTCTGACTGGTCATTGCCGGTAGCAGGTGAAACCTACGATGGTGACCTGAATGACATCAATGGATTCCATGTTAACGATCAGCATGTGTATGATGCGATCGACAATGCACAATCCGGTCCAATCGAACAGGGTAGTGTGGGTGGCGGTACCGGGATGATCTGTTACGATTTTAACGCCGGTTCAGGCACCGCCTCTCGTCGAACTGAAATCGCCGGAAAACGCTATACCGTCGGCACATTTGTACAGGCTAATTTTGGCCGCCGTCCTGAATTGGTAATTGCAGGTGTACCGGTCGGCCGCCATCTACCCGGTGGTGAGGTGCGCGGCAAGAGCGCAGGGTCGATTATTGCCGTGATCGCAACCGATGCACCGTTATTACCGAACCAGTTAAAACGCCTGGCTCGACGCGCGAGCCTGGGAATTGCCCGCTCCGGGACCTGTGGTGGCAATGGCTCAGGTGATATATTCCTCGCCTTTTCTACCCAGTCCATCGCTGCACCCGGACTGGAATCCCCGTTAAACACGGTAGACTACCTGTCTCATGAATCACTCGACCCCCTTTTCTCCGCGGTAGTTCAGGCTATCGATGAAGCCATCATCGATTCGATAGTAACCAATGTCGATCTGACCGGGCGAGACGGCATTACCGCGGTCGGCATTCCACTCGAGGGGTTACGCAAATTAATGGCCTCCGGCGCTTGAGGCACCTCCAGACAAACCTGGTGTTGATGGTTCTATCGATAAATTCCCCGGGGAGTTCCAGACATTTTTGTATTTGAACCGATGTTTTATGCCGTCGCTATCGCGGCGGTAATCCTTACCGGGATTTCGAAAAGCGGGCTGGGAGGGGGACTGGGACAGTTGTCGGTACCGCTAATGGCAATGTTCATATCACCTGTGGCCGCGGCAGCCATCATGCTGCCGATCCTCTGCCTGATTGATGTTTTCAATCTCTGGGGATATCGCAGGGACTGGAACCGCGGCGACGTCGCACTCATGTTACCCGGCGCCGTGATTGGCATTACCGTCGGCGCAATGACTTACCGCTACGTCGATGACAATGCGATCCGGTTACTGCTCGGCGTGGTAACGATTATTTTTGCCACATCTCTATTTCTACAGAACTCGCCGGGTGGCGAAGGCCGCAAACCGGGTAAGCTGACAGGCATCATATGCGGCACTATTTCGGGCTTTACCAGCTTCGTCGCCCATGCCGGGGGACCACCAATAAAATTTTACCTGTTGCCACAAAAACTGTCGAAAAAGGTGTTTGTCGGCACCCACGTATTCTTTTTCTTCGCGGTTAACCAGATCAAATTATGGCCCTATTTCTGGCTGGGGATGTTTTCGACGGAAAATCTGGCTACCAGCCTGGTGCTTACACCGGTTGTGCCGATTGGCGTAGTCATTGGCTGGTGGCTGGTCAAGGTCGTACCAATCGAGCAATTCTACCGTATCATCTATATCCTGCTGTTTTTCGCCGGCGGCAAGCTAATCTGGGATGGGTTGGCTGGCTAGTGATTCAGGATGTCGGCTGCCATGAAAGCCTGTGAGCAGCCAGGTATAATGACAATCCGACGAAAGACAACCCGATCAATAAAGGCAGTACCAGGTCATATCCCCCGAGATCCCAGATCAGCGATCCGACATAGGGAGCCGAGGCACCACCAACCAGGTAGAACAGCGCCATGGCGCCAAATTTTGCGCCAAAATTGTTACCCCCGAGTATTTCCCTGGCGATCAACGGCCGCACAATACTGATCATACCGTGACCCGCCCCGAACAGGATGACGAAACCGACCAGCAGTGTCGGCGTTGAAGTTGTATTCAACAGAAGAAAAATTGAGATTCCCGCCACGATAAAACAGCTAATACTGATTTCATGTGTCGTCACATGGCGTTCCGCCGCCATCATCGCCAGTCTGCCGGCGACCTGCATGGGCCCGATGAATGACGCCGCAATGACTGCCACATCGGCTGGTATGCCGCGGTCGGAAAGAATCGGGAACAGGTGATGTATCGTGACCCCCTGCACCATGGCTGCGAACGCAAATCCTATAGCCAGCAGCCAGAATACAGGCCTTTTCAGGAAGGCCTGGCGATGGACTACTTCCGCTGGCGGTTGGCTGCGTTCCGCATTACCAGTTTGTTCTACCGAATGCGCACCCAGCCACATCAGCGGTGTAGCGATAAATATCATTACCGCGGCGAAAATCTGGACCGCCAGGTTCCAGCCGAAAGCCTCGCTCAATGCATGGGCGCTGGGAAAACCTATGGTGCTGGCAAACCCGGCGACCAGGGTAACAAGGATAATACCTTGCTTGGCATTCGCGCCCCTGGCGTGGGTAATCAACGCAAAACAGGGTTCGTACAGGCAACCGGCCATCATTACGCCGATCAGGCCCCAGACCAGGTAAAATTCACCCAGTTCGGTAACCATCGACAGCGCAATCAGGCAGAAGCCACCCAACAAGCTACTGCCTGCCATCATCAACGCGCCCTTACCCGCGTCGATCAGCCGCCCGGCTACCGGCGCAACCAGAGCGGATACGAAAATTGCCAGGGTTATCGCGGCAGTGAGATCAGCCTTCGACCAGCCAAGCGACTGCTCCCATCGAAGCAGCAGGGCCGGGAACAGGTAATAAAGCCCGGCCCAGACCAGGGTTTGTCCCACTGCAAGATAGAGGATAGCTCGGTCTCTGATCATGATTTATATTAACTATTAGGATGATTAAAATCTGCTGCGTTCAATATCATATACCTTAAATCCACAATTGAGGCCAGATCCTGTTGTCTAAATTGCTAAAAAACGCCCGCAGGGCGGGGCTTCAACTCGGTGATGGAAACCGGCTTAACCTTTGACTACAGGGGCCTTTACCCGTAGCATTGCGGCCCTGTTGATGGATAGCGTACGGGTCAGTAGATGAACAACGTCAAGGTGAAAAATTTCAGTGTCGGCAAGGGTGAAAAACTCTGCGTAATCGCCGGTCCCTGCCTACTGGAAAATGTGGATCTGGGTATGCTTGTCGCCGAACATATGGTCAAACTATCAGAGAAAATCGGCTTCAATTACGTCTTCAAATCGTCTTATGAAAAAGATAACCGGGGTGCCGCCAGTAACCATCGCGGACTCGGTATTGATGAAGGCCTCAAGGCACACCAGGCCATCGGTAAGGAATTCAATATCCCGTTACTCAGCGATGTTCATCGTGATGCTGACTGCGCTGTTGCGGCCGAGGTGCTGGATATCCTGCAGATACCCGCCTACCTGTGTCAGCAAACATCATTGCTGATCGCCGCTGGTGAAACCGGAAAGGTGATCAACGTGAAAAAGGGGCAGTTCCTGGCACCCGAAGACATGTCTTCGGCAATCGATAAGCTCGAGTCGGTCAACAACAAAAACATTTTACTGTGCGAGCGCGGCGCCAGCTTCGGATATCATCGACTGGTATCCGACATGCGGTCTATTCCGATCATGTCTGACCTGGGCTACCCGGTAGTTTTCGATGCGGGCCATATCGTACGCATCTATGGTATCAGCTCCAAGGACCCGCGTGGTGGTGAGCCACAGTTCATCCCTGCCCTGTCGCGTTCAGGTATGGCAGCGGGCGCTCACGGCCTGTTCGTGGAAACCCACCCGCGACCGATGGAAGGATTGTGCGATGCCGCCTCGATGTACAAGCTCGACGAAATGGAAGACCTGCTCTCGAAAGCCGTTCAAATTCACGATCTGGTTCAGTCCTGGGATATCAGTTAATCAGTGCCCGAATTATCCGAAGAGCTAAGGCATAAACTACAGGGTATCAGGCTCATCGTACTGGATGTCGACGGCGTACTCACCGATGGCGCTATCATCCTCGGCGGTAAGGATTCCGATACCAAGCAATTTCATGTACAGGATGGTTTCGGTATCACGCTGGCGAGACAGGCGGGGATACGTTTTGGCATACTCACCGGCAGAACTTCCGATGCAGTAAAGCGCCGCGTCGATGAACTCAAAATAGATTATTACGAATGCGGTCATTTTTACAAACAGAAGGCACTACAGGCGATCACCAGCGGTGCCGGTTTAACCGCCGCACAGGTACTCTACATGGGCGATGATGTTCTCGACCTGGTGTGCAAGCCGCATGTTGGTGTTTTTGTTGCACCGGCAAATGCAACCACCCGCGTGCAGCAGGACGCTGACTGGGTGACCAACCGCGAGGGCGGTGATACCGCGGTGAGAGAAATGATCGAAATCCTGCTCGATGCGCAGGGCCTACTCAAATCTACAGAAGACTTTTTTATCGGAGCTAAACAATGAAAATTTACGTCGACAGTGCCGACATGGCTGAAATTCAAAACGGTCTCGACCTCGGCCTTTGTGATGGCGTTACCACCAACCCAACCCTGATTGCAAGAACGGGCAAGTCCATGAACGATGCGATCAAGGACATTTGCTCTGTGGTTGAAGGCGATGTACACGCCGAAGTCCTGTCGCTGGATGCAGAGGGAATTTATAAAGAAGGTAAAGAACTGGCAAAAATTTCCGGAAATATCGTGGTCAAGATTCCAATGTGCCACGAAGGTCTTAAGGCCGTTAAACGCTTCAGCGACGAGGGTATAAAAACCAACGTTACATTAATATTTTCCACCAGTCAGGCGATTCTGGCCGCCAAGGCGGGCGCCTCGAATGTCTGTCCGTTTGTTGGTCGGCTGGATGATCTATCCAGTCCGGGTACCGAGCTGATTCATGAAATTGTCACGGTGTTTGATAATTACCCCGAAATCACTTCGGAAATTATCGTTGCTTCGATCCGCAATCCCCTGCACGTGATTGAACCCGCGCTGGTAGGCGCACACATCTTTACTATTCCCGGTGGCGTGTTGAAGCAGATGGAAAAGCATCCGCTCACCGATATCGGAATTGCCGCTTTCCTGGAAGACGCTAAAAAGTTCACCTGATACCAATTTTACCTGAGCGGAATTAATCCATGAAAGTCACGGGCTGTATTCCGAGTCGATATGCATCAACGCGGCTACCCGGGAAACCGCTATGCGACATCGGTGGCAAGCCGATGGTAATTCGTGTTGTCGAGCAGGCCATGCAAGCCGGAAGTCTAGACCACGTGGTCGTTCTAACCGACGATGAACGCATCCTCGATACGGTCAAAAACGCAGGCTATCAGGCAGTCATGACTTCGGAGTATTGTGCCTCGGGTACCGATCGAATTGCCGAATATATGCAACAGGACCCATCCACCGATGTTTTTGTCAACATGCAGGGCGACGAGGTGTTACTGAATCCTGAACACATCGATCAACTGGTGGATGATTTCGTCGGGCGCCAGGATGCCGAAATGGGGACCCTGGCACACTGGGAATCCCGTGCCGAAGTGCTCCGGGATCCGAGTACGGCTAAAGTGGTCACCCGGCCAGACAACCAGGCACTGTATTTTTCAAGAAACTGTATCCCGGTACTGCAAAATGGGGATCTACCTGAAAAGGCACTGGTACAGATCGGTGTCTATATTTATACCCGCAATGCCCTGGAAAAACTCAGCCAACTCGAACACGCGCCCCTCGAGAGTTCCGAGAAACTAGAACAGCTCAGGGCGTTGGAGCATGGTATCAATATCGCTGTCAGCATCGTTGATGACTATAAAAGTCTTTCGGTCGATACCGATCAGGATTTAGCGCAGGCACGCAAGATATTTGGATCTTGATCAGTAGTCCTAAACATGTGTGCCGTTAAGAAAAACTGCTTATAAAAGAAATCAGGCATGCCAATGAGAGAATTTCTTTTTGGTCCTTGCAATATAACGCCGGTTTATTATGTGAGGCACTCTTGTGCACCGACTCATTGATCTGGCTGCCTAACCTCGCCAAACCAGTATCTCTGCAATTTCCACTAGTTCCCGCTTGAACTCGAACCAGCCAAGCGCATAGAATGTCCGACTTATTTTCAATACTATTTGGAGGAGATCTAATGGCTGAGTGCCCTGTCTGTGCCGGGGAAATCGAACTGGCAGACGATGCAATGGTGGGTGAATTAGTAGTCTGCAATGAATGTGGTGCAGAACTCGAAATAACCGGGCTCGATCCGGTCAAACTCGATGAAGCGCCTTCCGCCGAGGAGGACTGGGGCCAGTGAAAATTGGCCTGCTGCACTCGCTGATTCGTAAGGAAGAAAAGCTGCTGATCGAGGCGTTTCGAAATGCCGGGGTCGAGCCAGTCATGATCGACGACCGCAAGCTGATTCTGGATTTCCATACCGCGCCCGAAATCGACATCCTGGTCGAGCGTTCGATTAATCACTCGCGCGCATTACACGCGTTGCGGTTGTTCGAGAGTGCCGGAATTCCCTGTGTCAATTCACACCATGTCTCGCAAATTTGCGGCGACAAGCTGCTGACAACCGCCGCCCTCAAGGACTGCGGCATCGCGCAACCGAAATGCCGGGTGGCCTTTACCGAGGAATCGGCGTTACAGGCAATCGAAGAACTCGGCTACCCGGTGGTACTCAAACCGGCGGTCGGTTCCTGGGGACGGCTACTTTCCAAGATCAATGATCGCGATGCGGCCGAAACCGTGCTCGAACACAAATCCGTCCTCGGCAGCTATCATCATTCTATTTTTTACATCCAGCAGTACATCGAGAAAGGCGGCCGCGATATACGCAGCTTCGTCGTCGGTGACGAATGCATCGCAGCTATCTACCGTACTTCCGATCACTGGATTACGAATACCGCGCGCGGCGCACAAGCAAGCAAATGCGAAGTGACCGACGACGTGGCGCAAATATCTGTGGCCGCGGCTACGGCTGTTGGTGGTGGCATTGTCGCGGTTGACCTGTTCGAAAGCGACGGCGGATTACTCGTCAACGAGGTTAACTATACGATGGAATTTCGCAATAGTATCGATACCACCGGCATCGATATTCCGGCAGTAGTCGCCAGTTACGTGATCGAGCAAGCCGGGAAATAGCCCATGATTCGAGTATCCATTGTCGGCGCATCGGGATATACCGGGGGAGATCTATTACGCATCCTGCTATTTCACCCCGAGGTCGAAATCCAGCAGGCCACCTCCGAGCGACACGCGGGCAAGCTGGTTTCGAGCTTGCATCCTAACCTGCGCAAAATATGCAAACTTAAATTTGTGCCGATTGCCGAACTCGAACCCTGCGACGTGTTATTTCTGGGATTACCGCACGGGCAGATGATGAATCGGATTAATGAATTCGAGGCGCTCGCTGACAACCTGATCGATCTGTCGGCAGACTTTCGAATCCACGATGCGCAGTCATTTGAAACCTGGTATGGCAAGCCCCATGCCTGCCCCGGGCGATTGGAAGATTTTGTCTACGGAATCCCCGAGTTGCACCGCGACCAGATGAAGGGCGCAAAACGCATTTCGGGTGCGGGTTGCAATGCCACCGCAACGATACTGGCGTTGCACCCGCTCTACCAGGCCGGGGTGGTCGAATCAGCCGTGGTCGAAGTCAAAGCCGGTTCGAGTCAGGGTGGCAACGCGGTCAACGAAGGCAGTCATCATCCCGAGCGTAGCGGTGCTGTGCGGTCATACAAGCCGACCGGACATCGGCACCTGGGCGAGATTCGCCAGGAACTGAATGCCGATAATATTCATTTATCTGCCACTTCAATTGAAATGGTGCGCGGTATTCTCGCTACCTGCCATGTATTCCTGAATACGGCACTGGAAGAAAAAGATATCTGGAAAATCTACCGCAGCGCCTACGGCGACGAACCCTTCATCCGCATCGTTAAAGAACGCAGTGGCATTCACCGTTATCCCGAGCCCAAGTTACTCGCCGGCAGTAATTACTGCGACATCGGTTTCGAACGCGATCCGCACAGCAATCGCCTGGTGGTGATCAGCGCGATAGACAACCTGATGAAGGGGGCCGCGGGACAGGCGGTGCAGGCGTTTAATATTGCCCAGGGCTTTGATGAGACCACCGGCCTCGAATTCCCTGGGTTGCATCCGGCCTGAGCCAATGTGTCGACTATTATTTGCACGGTCTGAAAATGACTTCAGCCTGTCCAGTCTGCTGGAACCTTTTGCGCAGGTCGCTCAAACCAGTCCTGAATACCAGGGCCACGGCTGGGGGTGCTCGTGGCGCGAGGGTGATGAATGGCGGCACTATCACAATATCCAGCCGATCTGGGAAGATGATTTATCACAGTTTGACAAAACTTCGCTGCTACTGGTACACGCGCGCAGCGCTTTTCGTGACGAGGGGATTATCATCGAAAATAATATGCCATTTAGCGATGGTGAGTCGGTATTCATATTCAATGGCGAATTGCGCGGCGTACGCATTAATTCCGAGGGGCGCATCGGTGCCGAAAAGATTTACAATTATATCCGGCGCTTCGACAGGGGCGACAAGTTAGCCGCACTCGACAAGGGAACGAGTATCATTGCCAGGCGCAGTACCTATGTGCGCGCGATGAATATTATTCTGTGCGATGGAAAACAGGCATGTCTGTCAACGCGATATAACGAAAACCCAGACTATTTTCAGATGTACCGAAAACAGGATAACGACCTCAAACTGGTTTGCTCACATCCGTTTAAAAATGAATCCGGCTGGGCCCCAATCGAGAATAATGCGACCCTGAACTTATGAATATTTGTACCGAATATTTCGTCTTTCCGACCCCCGGATTACTCCTCATTCCGGCATCACTCGTCATTCCGGCCCCCGAGCCGGAATCTGAAGACAACGGCCGGCTGCAAGATTCCGGGACACCGGACCGCTGCTTGCGCAGGAATGACAGTCTTCAGGAAGGTTTATTTTGTTACTAGTTAAAATTGGCGGTGGCGAAGCGATAAGCCTTGAGGCTGTCGTCGCCGACCTGGCCGGACTCGACGGGCCATTTATTATCGTCCACGGCGCAAATGTACTGCGCGACCAGATTGCCGCGAAACTCGGTTTTGAAAAGACCGTGCTGACTTCGGTATCGGGTTACAGCAGCGTGTTTTCAGATCAGGAGGCGATCGATGTAATCATGATGAGTTACGCCGGGCTGCGTAACAAACGCATTGTCGAACTCTGTCAACGCAGCGGCATCAACGCGGTCGGATTAACCGGCCTCGATGGACGCCTGGTGCAGGGGGAACGCAACAAGGGTATTCGCGTACGCGAGAATGGCAAAACCCTGATTAAACGCGATTTATCCGGTAAACCGCGGGCTATTAATACCGGGTTACTAGGACTCCTGCTCGATAATGACTACCGTCCGGTTGTGACGATTCCTATCGTCGATGAAAATGGCTTCGCGATCAATTCGGAAAATGACGATATCATCACGCAACTGGCAGCAGCACTCGATATTGAAACCGTGATCCAGCTCATCGAGGCCCCGGGGTTTCTGGGCGACCCGGACGATGAAACATCGCTGGTCGAACGCATGAACCTGGCCGATCTGGATGCCCGCGAAGCACAGGTTGAGGGGCGCATCAAACGAAAACTGCTGGCGCTCAAGCGATTGTGCTCCGATGGCAAGACTCGCGTGATCATTAGCGACGGTCGCGGCGACCATCCAATTAAAGATGCGTTAAAGGGTAAAGGCACACATATAGGATAAAAAGCGATGACGACAGACTA
>Ga0255051_10000522_pt1 | contig 14059 bp, 14 predicted proteins | sample JV7_2_9_MG_FD_181719 | JGI IMG/M metagenome (GOLD analysis project Ga0255051, IMG submission 181719) | Seawater microbial communities from Jervis Inlet, British Columbia, Canada - JV7_2_9 | ecosystem: Environmental > Aquatic > Marine > Inlet | place: Canada: British Columbia | collected 2016-10-06
TTTTTCCCTTGCTCCGCGGAATGGCGCTGATTCAGATTGGTAATTGTCTTGCTGCCGAACTCATCCGGTCCTTCGCCGCGTATGGCCCGTCGCACCCTCTGGGTAAAATCCGTCAATTCTGTATTATCGGAGGAGAAAAGGGTGGCCATCTCCTGGGTGTCTGATTCTGCCCCGGATTTATCTTTATCAGAAGTAGGTTTATCTTTCTTCATAGTTATCCTGCACTGAAAATTAACTACCTAGACCTATCATATAGCATACATATTGGCGTTTAGTGGTATTTTTTGCGGCACAGGATATTTTGAAGTTTCTGATTTTAACCAGGCGGGGCGGGGAATAATGGTTGGCAAAACTGCTAAATGCTCGGGATGTAAGCCGGTTTAGAATTTGACCGGAAAACCAAATATCGATTCTGAAAATGGGAGAAGCTAGATTAATTTAAGCCTATAAAATTCAGGATTTTTTGCTTGATAGACAAGGGTCGGGTTTTTTCGGCAGCGATATATTCCCTTACCTGATCCGCTTTTATTTCACGGATTTTAGCCTCCTCTGTCTTATCAGAAAAGGCGCAACTGGCAACCAGGGTGAAATCGGTTACGACGATGTCATCGGACGACAGAGTTTTTGAATCTTTATCCCGGTGGAAATCGAAAAAAGCTGCTTTGTTGCCCATACTCTACGAACTCTAGTTATTTGTACTAAATTAGCATAGCTCAAATTTGTAGTAACAGATCGGAGAATTATCATTCGAGCACTTGTGTACCTGATATTCTTCAAAGAATGTGAGTTGTGTCACACAATTAAGGTACGTTAAGACGCGAATGGTGGAAGGTTTGTTATTAAAAACCCAGTTCAACTAATATTCTAAATTTGCGCAAAATAGTGGGGAATCTATCGGTCCCAATTAGGCGGTTGGTGCTGGAAGTCCCTCGATCTGCACGTTAATGCAGGCCGGTAACTGGCTATCTATGGCGCGTGCCAGGGCCGCATCAAGTTGTTCAGGTTTATCTACAAACTCTCCGTAACCACCGAGGCTGCTGACTACCTGGTCGTAGCGAGTTTCCCCCAACTCACAGCCTGACAACCGATCGGGTCCATATTCTCTGAGCTGGATTTGATATTCTGCATTCCAGCGTGAATCGTTCCCTATCACAGCGACGAATGCTGCTCCATGACGAATCGCTGTCTCAAACTCACTGAGATGGAATCCCGCGGTACCATCGCCCATTAGTACAAATACGCTGTTCTCGGGGTTGCTGATCTTTGCCGCAATCGCATAGCAGATACCGCCCCCGATTGCCCCGGCGGGGCCATTTATAATTCGTTTTTCGGCAGCGATTGTCGCTTGAACCCATTGGCCAAACTCACCGCCGTCGGAGATCAGCACAGGATTACTGGATGATTCGAGTGCTCGCTGTACCGATTGGCACAGGGTTGCAGGATGTATGGCCGTCGATGAACTTCCATGGTTGCCTAAATAGGGGCGCGCGGCACAGGCGCCGGTGATCTCATTACGCCAGTCTTCGTGCCGGTGAGATTGTTGTGCTCGATACCGCGATAGCGCTTTTGTTGCTTCATCGGCATCCGCCTGGTGGCTTATAAGCAGCTTATCGTTTAATGCTCGTTTCGCCTGTTCGAGCAGGGCTTGTTCCGGATCAATGGCGAGAAATTGGCAGCTGGGATGAAAAGCCGGTGGCTGGCCAAAATTTACGGTGAAATCAACAGCTTTGCCAAGGAAAAGGATAACGTCAGTTTTTCTCAGAACTCCCTTCAGGTTGCCTAGAGCTGGATCGTTGAGCCCCCTTGGACTTTCCATTGAGATAACCGGTATGCCTAGATTTTCCTCTAACGCTAATATCATAATGCCTGCACGAGTTTTGTTTAACATGGGGCCTGTGAAAATAACGGGTCTCTGGGCAGAATCGAGTATATTCGCTATCCGTTCGATAACCTGGGCTTTCGGGGCGTTTATCTCACGCTCAAATAGCTCATTTGAATGACCCGCATGCGGTGAAAATTCCATACTTAATAGATCGAAGGGGAGCGCCAGATGGACTGGTCCTGGACGACCTGACCGGGCGATTCTGATTGCTTTTGCCAGATCGTCTAAAATTTGCTCCACGGTTTGTGGGCGACTGGAAAATCGGGTTAGCGGTTTCGAGATCGAGATTTGGTCGAGTTCCTGAAACGCTCCCATTGAATCCTGATGCAGGGGGGAATCCCCGCTGAGGAGTAGTACCGGGCTCTCTGATGCCCTGGCGCTATAAAGTGGTGATAGGCCGTTCGCGAAGCCAGGCGCAGCGGCAACTAGCGCCACACCGATATCCCCATTTAACTGTGCCCAGGCTTCGGCCATGTAGACGGCCGCGGCTTCATGTCGTACGTGCACGAGCTTGATGTCAGCGTCGATACAGGCGTCGAAGATGGGCATAATCTGATTACCCGATAAGGTAAATATCGTACGCACGTCATTAGCGCTTAGAGCCGATACTAGAAGGTTTGCACCGTTCTTGCTCATAATATTTTGCCCTGCGCCTAAAAACCTGTTAACAGCAGATATCCGATTGAGGTAATTATCTTCACAAAACAAATTTAATAAAAGCTATATTTATTTTGCGTTAAGTTAAGTAAAATTTAACTAATTCATCAGGGCATAGCTATGTCAATTCGCCGGTTAAAGACGCTTATCGCCGTCGCCGAGTGCGGATCTTTTATCGGCGCCGCTAATTCCACCTTCCTGACACCCGCTGCAGTGAGTCAGCAAATGAAAATTCTGGAACAGGAATTGGGCATTGCGCTGTTCGATCGAAAAAATAGAACACCAGGTTTAACCCCAGTTGGTAGTGCCCTGGTTTCGAAAGCTCGTGAGATAGTTCAGGCTTATGAAAACATGGTGCGCTCGGTTACCGGCGAAGGTGCGCTGGTGGACGACCTTATCATTGGTGCGGTGCCAACGACGATGACGGGCTTGATTCCCAAAGCAATAAAATCCTTGAGAGATACCTATACCGGTCTGCACATTCGAATTATGCCAGGACTCTCTTCTGAACTTTATTCACTGGTAGACCGGGGATTCCTCGATGCCGCTTTACTCAGCGAACCCGTTCATGTTTACGAACACCTGCGCTGGCAGCCTATTGTCGACGAGCCGCTTATTGTCCTGGCTCCCGAGGATTCACCGAGTGATAATGTAAAAGAGTTGCTCGAGAGTTACCCTTTCATACGATTTAACAGTCGTGCCTGGGTAGGGCAGTTAATCGACCGATGGCTGAAATCCCAACAGCTGAAAATTAGTGAAGGTATGGAGCTGGATACACTGGAGTCGATATCCGCCATGGTTTTTCACGGCCTGGGTGTATCGATTGTACCCATGCGTTGTGTACCATCGCCGCGCCCTTTGGCGTTAAAGCGGATACCTATCGAGCCGCCGGCCAGTCCGCGAAGACTGGGAATTTTATCTCGTCATGACAACGCAAAATTTAAGTTAATCAATATCGTATTTCACGAGCTGTCCTGTGTCGTAAAGCTATGCGGCCTATTGCCAGCCCTGATCACCCCTGGTGCTGGGCCTGATTTAAAGGACATTTGATTGGCCGTATCGAACGTTATAGCCTTAAGACAATACGGCGTTATTGGCATTATTTAATTCAGTTAAATATTTATTAACACACACCTTATATTTATTTGCTTTCATATAGTTTTTTTTAATTATTTAATAGGTTCATGTTTCTCTTCCAGCCCGGCTTGATCGGGCGATGGCTAAAAATACAGGCTTGAATAACTTGCAGGAATCGACAGACTTTCTCGAGGTGGGCATATGGCGTGGCGATAGCTCGGGTGGTCGTCTTGTGACCTACCAGGTGCCCCAGCAGCCGAGTCAAACCATACTTGATGTCGTGACCTGGATTCAGCGTGAGCAAGATCCGGGTTTGTCTTACCGGTTTGCCTGCCGTGTTGGCATGTGCGGATCATGTGCGATGATGGTCAATAGAATTCCACGCTGGACTTGTCGTACCCATGTTCAAAAAGTAGTGCAGGACAATCACCTGACGATTGAACCACTACGCAATTTGCCGGTGATCAAGGATCTCGCCTGCGATATGAGCGAATTTTTTGCGAAATGGAAGCAGGCCGAAGGTCAGTTCAAACCACGTAAAGCCCGTGAAGACCCAATCGAACAACTGTTGCCGGATACGCCGAAAAGAGCGGCCGCCAATGCAGCGATCGAATGCATTAACTGTGCGATCTGTTACGCCGCCTGCGATGTGGTTAGCTGGAATCCCGCATACCTGGGTCCCGCTGCGTTGAATCGTGCGTGGAGCCTGCTAAACGATGAACGCGATAGTGGGCAACAATCCCGACTGAGAGCTGTCGCTTCCGATGCAGGTTGCCATAACTGTCATTCGCATCAAAACTGTGCGGCCTATTGTCCCAACGAACTGAATCCAACTGCATCGATTGCCGGTTTGAAGCGAATGGCCTCGATGGCGGTGATCAGAGGAAAATTATAATGTTGGATACGCGCCTGTATTTATTGCAACGAATCAGCGCCTTGATCATGGCGCCGCTGGTGCTGTTGCATCTGGGTGTTATGATTGTTGCGATTCAGGGTGGACTGGATAGTGCAGAAATACTGTCGCGCACTCAGGGAAGCCTGTTCTGGGGAGGTGCTTATGGTCTGTTTGTAATTGCGGTATCGATCCATGCTGCTATCGGAATCAGGGTCGTAATGTTCGAGTGGTTGTCTATCCAGGGCATCCGCCTCAACCTTGTCAGCTGGCTGATATTTACAGTGCTATTGATGATGGGGGCGCGAGCTGTGTACGCGGTGGTCGCCTTATGATCAAGCCACACCGGGGGCAACCGCTCTGGACTGCTTTCTTATTACACCGAATTTCCGGCCTCGGCCTGGCAATTTTTCTGCCGTTTCATTTTTACCTGCTCGGGCTGGCCCTGGAACGTAGTGGAACCATGGATGGCCTGCTGCGCTGGAGCGATTATCCACTGGTCAAGTTTGCCGAATTTAACCTGGTATTTTTGCTGGCAATACACCTGTTCGGCGGCCTGCGCCTGCTCGCACTGGAATTCCTGCCGTGGAACGACCGACAAAAGACATTGGCCGCGATTGCCGTAGCAGGGTCATTTCTGGTGGCCTGTAGTTTCCTGTTGCGCGCGATATAAAGGCGGACTGAATGCGTTATAAAAACTATCAGACGGATATATTAATACTCGGCAGTGGCGGTGCGGGTTTATTTGCCGCTTTGCATGCTAAAAAAGCCAATTCTGATCTACAGGTGATTATGGCCGCCAAAGGCCTTGTTGGAAAGTGTGGCTGTACGCGCATGGTGCAGGGTGGTTACAACGTGGCGCTCAGCCCGGGCGATTCGATCGAGCGGCATTTCATGGACACGATCAACGGCGGTAAATGGCTACCCGATCAGGACATGGCGATGAAACTCTGCGAAACCGCGGTTATTCGCGTTCAGGAACTGGAAAACGAGCTTGGCTGTTTCTTCGATCGCAAGGCCGACGGGTCGCTGCATCATAAGGCGTTTGCGGGTCAAACCTTTGACCGCACGGTGCACAAGGGTGATCTCACCGGCATCGAAATTATCAGCCGCTTGATGGAACAGGTGCGTGCATCGTCGGTAGAGTTGATGGAGGAGCACCGAGCCATGGCGTTGATTCCAAATCGTGATAACGATGCACTGGCTGCCGTGTTAATGGTCGATATGCGCAATGGTGAGTTTAGCCTGGTACGTGCCAAGGCTATTTTACTTGCCACCGGCGGTGGTCCGACGATGTACCGCTATCACACACCATCGGGTGAGAAATCGATGGATGGCCTGGCAATGGCTTTGCGTTTGGGTTTACCACTGCGCGATATGGAAATGGTGCAGTTTCATCCAACCGGATTACTCGCCGGGCGTGACACGCGCATGACCGGAACCGTGCTCGAGGAAGGTTTGCGTGGAGCTGGTGGTTATTTGCTAAACGGCGCCGGTGAGCGTTTCATGTCGAAATACGATGCAGCGGGCGAGCGCGCGACTCGCGATATCGTTAGCCGCGGGATTTACGCTGAAATGCGTGGTGGCAATACAACGCCCAACGGAGGTGTTTATATCGCAATGAGTCACCTCGGTCCGAAAAACGTAGTGCGACAGTTTCCCGGTATGGTCAAACGCTGTGCCGATTGCGGTTTTGATCTGGCTGGTGGGCGGGTCGAGGTAGTGCCGACAGCGCATTATTTTATGGGTGGAGTCGTGGTCGATGTCGACACCCGCAGTGCTTTGCCCGGTCTCTATGTTGCCGGAGAAGATGCGGGTGGTGCTCATGGCGCCAATCGCCTGGGTGGTAACGGCGTAGCAAATTCTACCGTGTTCGGCGGTATTGCCGGTGATGTAATGGCCAGTGAAGTCGCTAATCTACAATCCTGGCAAGAACCGGATGGCGAGATAGTAGAGCGTGAAATCGAACGCACACTACTGCCTTTTACACGGAAGGCAGGCGATATAAACTCGATTCGTAATCGTTTGATGGATGTCATGTGGGACCAGGTGGGTGTATTGAGGAGCGATCAGCAATTACGAAACGGGCTGCAACAATTGAAAAGTCTCAAACAGGAATTGCTCGGCACCGGCCTTGCCGACGACAATCGGGTATTCAATTTGAGCTGGCACGACTGGCTCAATCTGCAAAATCAGATCGAAATGTCGCAAGTCATAGCCAGCGCGGCACTGGCACGCGAGAATTCTCGCGGTGCGCATTATCGGGAAGACTTTACCGATACCGGTAGTCTTCAGGACTCGTATTTCACGGTTGCAAAACTTGAACAACAAGAGGTCAGGGTTAATCGGCAGGCGGTTAATTTTTCAATCGTCAAACCGGGAGAGTCTCTACTCGAAGATGATCCATAAACGATATTAGGTGTCGGAGTCAGTTAATCTGACTCCGACACCTAATTTATTTAATGGTAAACTCGACAACCGGGATAATCTAATGATCAACGACAAACAAATTGAACAGGCTGCCTGTCAGATTATGGCAAACGCAGCGATTGATATCCCCGAGGATTATCGGCAGGGCATAGAAGATATGGCGAAATGGGAAGAGGGCGAGCTTTCCTGTTTTGTGCTGCAAACCATGATCGATAACTGGGATGCAGCGAGCGAAGATCGGCGACCGATGTGCGCCGATACCGGATTGCCGCGCTACTATGTCAAGCTGGGTAATAACGCGCGGCTGAAGGGTGGTTTCATCGGTCTCGAACGTGCGCTGCGCTCGGCTACTGCACGCGCAACCCACGATATCCCGTTACGCCCGAATCGTGTCCATCCGCTGTGGCGCACCGATCACAATAATAATGTAGGCATCAATGCCCCTGAAATCGACTGGAGTTTCGAACCCGATGTTGACTGGATCGATATTACCACCGTGCATAAGGGCGGCCTGTTTGGTTCAGATTACCGCATGCTTTTTCCCGGTGATGGCATCGATGGCATCAAGCGTTTTTTCCTCGACACCCTGATCGCTTTCGGTAAACGCGGGCTCGCCTGCCAGCCGGCGATTGTCGGCGTGGGTCTGGGAGGTTCGAAGGATACGACAATGGTATTGGGTAAGCAGGCGGCTTGTCTGCGTGTGGTCGGTGATCGGCATCCCGACCCGAAAATAGCCGAGCTCGAATTGGAATTGAAAAAACTCGGTAATAGTATCGGCATGGGGGCCATGGGGTTTGTCGGTAACTCAATGGTCGCCGATTGCCATATAGAGGCCGGTTTCACCCACACCGGGGGAATGCCGGTGAGTGTGCACACATTCTGCCTCTCGTCACGGCGCGCGACGGTGCGCATTCACGCCGATGGTAAGACCGAATTCCGCAGTGATCCTCAGTGGTTCACACCTTATATGAGACGAGAAACAATCGAATGGCCAGCGAAGCAGCAGGACGAAACACAGTCCGTTTAAAGGTTCCGGTAAAGGCGGAGGATCTGGCGGGTCTAAAAATTGGCACCGTGGTTTACCTCGATGGCGTGATTTATACCGGGCGCGAAGGTGTCTATAAAAAAGTGATTGAAAACGGTGATCCTCTACCCGAAGGATTGACCGACTTGAGCAATGCCAATTTTCACTGCTCGCCGGCGGCATCGGTGGAGGCCGACGGTTCGTATAGAGTCGGGGGAGTGACCGCGACCGCGAGCTTTCGGTTTTCAAAGTGGATGTCCGACTGGTTTAAACTATCAAATGCCAGACTGATCATCGGCAAGGGCGGTATGTCGGTGCAGGATTATCGTCACCTGTTCGTGCCGGTCGGGGCCATTTATCTGACCACGGTCGGCTATGGAACCGGCGCTTTACTCGGACGTGGTATCAAGCGTGTGCGCGAGGTGTACTGGCTCGAAGAGCTCGGCAATGCACAGGCAATGTGGGTATTTGAAGTAGAGAATTTGGGTCCGTTTCTGGTTGAGAGTGATCTGCATGGAAATAGTTTGTTCGAGCAGCAGGGCAGGAAAATTAACGCTAATCTGGAAAAGTTATACGAGGGTTTGAAAGCACCGGCCCTGAGCCGATTTGGCGAAACCGATGATCGCAAGGATGAGTTGATATAATTCGCCAGCAAAGCCTGATGGTTGATCCCAAAGTTTACCTCGTTTGCCAAATACTCATATTGGTTTGGCTCCTGCCCGCGACAGGCTGGGCCCAATCAGACCTTCGCGTGGATATCGGGCTATTTTCAAAAAATGATACCAGTGGCTGGGAAATCAGGGAGTTTGCGGGTACTACCGATTACTCGTTTACACTCGTTGATGGCCAGCAGGTTCTTGTCGCCGATAGTCGGCAGTCGGCGTCGGCATTTTATAAAAAGATCAGGGTAGACCTCGAAAAAACACCGATACTCAACTGGTCGTGGCGAAAAGAACAGTCAATCGATCCCGGCAACGAATTCGATAAAAATGGTGACGATTTCGTCGCCAGAATCTACGTGGTGAAAAGTGGCGGATTGTTTTTCTGGAATACCGTGGCCTTGAACTATGTGTGGAGCTATCAGCATAAAAGGAACGATACCTGGAATAATCCTTTCGCTGGGGACAAGGGCAAAATGCTGGCCCAACGCGATGCCTCCGACCCGCAAGCTACCTGGTTTAAAGAGCAAAGAAATGTGGCGATGGATTTTAAAGCGCTACTCGGCAAAGATATCCGCCAAATAGATGGCGTTGCGATCATGACCGATAGCGATAATAGCGGATTAAGCGCGAGGGCCCTGTATGGAGATATATTTTTTAGTGCGCGCCAGGAATAACCAACGAATCCAGTTTTTGCTTATATCCCCTTAGATACTGGTGACTTACCTGTTTTTATTGCATACTATTGGGTTCATGGATGAATCATTCAGAACCCTGTTTTAATTAAACGGACAAGGTTGCCATAAAAAGAATGTATCGATTGTGTCAATGTTTTTAAAAACTCAATCGTGGAACTGCATCAATTAACCGGAGAGAGAAAAATGAAAAGAATTACCCTACTAACGAGCCTGATGGCTGCTGTTGCGATGCTATTCTCGCAGGTTGGCCTCGCGGCCAGCTGTGGCGAGATAACAATTGGTTCGGCAATTTCGTTAACAGGCAAATACGCGACCAATGGTGTCCACGCCCAAAAAGGATACGAATATGCAATTTCCAAAATTGCGGAAAATGGGGGCGTCAAAGTCGATGGCAAGTGTTACAACTTTAAAGTTATTTATTACGATGACGAATCCAAGGGTGACCGTGGTGCAACACTGGCCGAACGTTTGATCAGCCAGGATAAAGTTCAGTATATGCTTGGGCCTTATTCCTCGGGCATGACCAAAGCAATCGCGCCGGTCACCGAGAAGTACAAAATTCCAATGGTGGAAGCAGAAGGTGCGTCACGTTCGCTGTTTAACAAAGGCTACAAGTATATCTTTGCGGTATTGTCGACTTCGGAGCAGTATCTCGCTTCGGCGGTTACTCTGGCGGCAGAAAAAGCCGTGGAAAGTGGCAAATCTGCCTCTTCAGTTAAAGTAGCCATAGCGGTTGAAAACGATCCCTTCTCGCTGGATATTCGGGCTGGCGTATCTGAGGACGCGGCCAGACTCGGTATGAAGGTGATAATCGACGAGAAATTACCGCGCGACCTGTCGGATATGAGTGCGATTCTGACCAAGGTCAAATTGCTCAAGCCCGATTTACTCATCATCAGCGGCCACTCGAAAGGTGCGGTGACAGCGGTACGTCAAATTGGCGAGAAAAACATCAAGGTGCCGATGATAGCGATTACTCACTGCGAAGCAGCAGACGTCACTGGCAAATTTGGTGCTACAGCCAATGATATTTTGTGTTCGACCCAGTGGTCCGAAACCCTGTCCTATGAAGATCCGATTTTTGGAACCGCCGCAGAATATGAAATGGGCTTTAAATCCGCATATCCTGAGTATAAAAGCAAGAAAGTACCTTACCAGACAGCCCAGGCAACGGCGGCTGTTTATGTATTCAAGGATGCGTTCGAAAGAGCCAATTCTCTCGACAAGGAAAAGGTGCGTGATGCGCTTTCGGCGACTAATTTGAAGACTTTTTACGGAGATATCAGGTTTTCTGCCGCGGGCAATAACATCGCCAAACCGATGGTTTTACGCCAGATCCAGGACGGTAAATACAACGTGGTAGCACCCTCGGCCTTTGCTTCTCACAAGTTGAACTGGCCGCGTATGTAGGTGGTGACACAGTAAACCCCAACTAATCAGGATGTTAGCTTCGCTAGCATCCTGTTTTTTTTACCACTCAAAGTAAAGCCACATTCTCATGGATCAAATTCTAGGCAATATCTCGCTGTTATTTGAATTTCCGATCGTGAATCTGAAAATCATTCTCGATGGAGTGATGATCGGTGCGTTGTTTGTACTGGTGGCCTATGGCCTCGCGTTGGTATGGGGCGTGATGAACGTGAAGAATCTGGCCCAGGGTGATTTAGTGATCTCCGGAGGATATGTATCCTGGTGGCTGGTGCAGCAGGGATTCCCGGCTTTGCTTGGGGTGCCGGTTGCTTTCATCGTCATGTGGGGTATCGGCTGGGTGGCTTACAAGCTGGTCATTTCGCGTGTAATTGAGCGTGATTTATTCACCTCGTTGCTGGCTACCTTTGGTCTCGCGATCATGATGGCGCAAATTCTCAATCTGTTGTTCGGTTCAGATACGCAAAGCGTCGATCTCGGTTATGACACGCTTTATTTCGCCGATGGATTAATCGACGTGCCGATAGCCAAATTGATCGGCGTAATGATGGCTGCCGCATTGGCGGCAGGTGTTATTATTTTCATGAAAATTAGCCGTATGGGTCAGGCGATTCGCGCGACCGCACAAGATGCCCGCGCGGCACGCGTGATGGGCATCGACACCGAGAAGGTATATGCATTCACCTTTTCATTGAACTCAGGCATTTGTGGCGCAGCCGGGGCGATCATCGTCATGGTCTGGTTGATCCAGCCGTTTTATGGTATTGCCTATGCAATCCGCGCCTTTGTCATTGTGACTGCAGCCGGCCTCGGTAATCTGCCCGGCGTTATTGCTGCGGGGCTTGGTATTGGGGCGCTCGAACAATACGGCGCGCATATATTCGGCATCGGTTATCAGCAGGCTATTGCGGTGCTGTTGCTACTGATCGTGTTAATCATTCGCCTGATTCAGCAGCGGCGCAATCGGCAGGTATTAAAGTAGACAATGAATATGTCTAAAAACAAAATCATTTTCTACGCACTGATTCTGGCAGCTACCTTTATTGCGCCATTTCTATTTCCGAATTTTGGTACCCAGCTGGCAACCATGTGGTTAATGATCATCGTCGCATTGACCTGGGATATGACCGGTGGGCAAATGGGTTATAACTCGCTCGGTAATATATTCTTTTACGGAACCGGTATGTATGTCGCAGCGGTGATTTCGATTGGACTGGTCTACGATGTTGGCGACTATACCAATGCCGCGGGTGGTGGTATTTACGCGTTTACCGATGCCCAGTATTTTAGCGGACTATTGCTTGGTGTGGTCGGGGCCGGGATTTTCTGTTCCATTACGGCAGTGTTAATTGGCTATGTTACTTTCGGTCTGCGAGGACCGTATTTCGCGATCGGCACGTTGGGTGTGGCCATCGCTGCCGGTGAACTGGTGTCCAACTGGGAGTGGGTCGGCGGTGGACAGGGTATCGCCTTGCCGGTATACCCGGGCGATCTGGATGTAGGCAAGATCTTCTTTTACTTTTTGTTTGCTGCTATAGGCATCAGCGTGTTCGTTTTCGCCAGGTGGCTTTACGGCACACGATTTGGCGCCGCGATAAACGCGATTCGCGACGACGAGGAAAAGGCCGATGCAATGGGCATACATGCCCTGCGTTATAAACTCATCACCTGGGCGATGGCTGCTTTTTTTGTCGGTATGGCCGGTGGTGTCTCGGCTTTTCAATTGATCCATTTCGAACCCCTGGAATCCGCTTACCAGACTATCAATCTGGGTATTTTTATGGTGGTGTGTGTATTGCTCGGCGGTAAGGGCACGCTCTGGGGGCCCGTCGTCGGCGCAGTTCTATTCCACTTGTTCAAGGAGGTTACCTGGAATTATTTTCTGGGGTGGCAATGGGTTGCGCTCGGCGCGCTAATCGTCGTTACAGTGGTTTATTTCCAGGATGGCGTGATGGGCTGGTTAACGCATAAACGCCCTGAGTGGTTTGGCATCAAGGTGGAAGCAAAAGTGGCAGGAGAGACGGAATGAGCTCGATTATTGAAGTTCAGGGTGTATCCAAAGCCTACGGTGGTGTTATCGCTAACAGGGAAGTCTCGATCTCGGTCAAGCAGGGCGGAATCACCGGGCTGATCGGTCCGAATGGTTCGGGCAAAACCACGTTGTTTAATTCCGTCGTCGGCTATCATCCGATCGATGCGGGATCGATCAAGTTCGAGGGCAAAGAGATTTCGAAGTTGCCGGTGCAGGAAATTGCCCGCCTTGGGCTACTGCGCACTTTCCAGCAGACGCGCATTTATGGCAAGATGAATGGTATTGAGAATATGCTGATATCGCTGCCACACCGCAAGATGAGCATTTGGGATGCTCTAAAAACCTATTCCAGGGCAGATTACGAAAAGGCTGATCGTCTACTCGAGTTTGTCGGGCTTTACGAAAAAAGAATGCTGAAAAGTGGAGACCTGTCGTTTGGCCAGCAAAAGCTGCTCGAATTTGCGATGGCCCTGATGAACGAACCCACCTGTCTTTTGCTCGATGAACCAACCGCGGGAATCAACCCAACCCTGATCAATGGTTTGATCGAACGGCTTAAACGCGCCAATTCGGAATTCGGCATTACCCTGTTCATCATTGAACATAACATGCGCGTGATCATGAATATAGCCGAGACCATTTACTGTATGGCGCATGGAGAAATGCTGGCCCAGGGTACACCGGATGAAATACAGAATGATCAGCGCGTCATCGATGCCTACCTGGGGGCCCATTAAATGGGCAATAACGAAAAAACCCGCGGCTACCATGGTGGCGATGTCGACTCAGTAATATCAGTCGAAGAAGTCACTCGCCGGGCAGCGGCAATTGCCGAGGACATTAGCCTCAAACAACTCGATGAACTCGCCGGAAATGCATCCCATGTGTCGATTAACAACCTGGTTGCCGGTTACGGGCAGATGGAAATCCTGCACAACTTCAATCTGCGCGTGGGCAAGGCGCAATCCCTGTGCCTGATCGGCCCTAATGGCGCAGGGAAGTCGACCATACTGCATGCGATTTTCGGTTTTAATCGGATTTTTTCCGGTTCGATTGAGATCGGATCGGGTAGTGACAAGATGGACGTCACCGGCATGACGCCGAATCAGAAACTCGCCCAGGCAGGCATCGCCTACATCCTGCAGGACAAGTCAATTTTCCCAGGCATGACAGTCGAAGAAAACCTGTGGATGGGTGGTTTCCTGAAGGATAAACCGCAGCAAGCCAAGGACGCTGCCGAAAAGGTTTTCGATAAGTACTCACGACTTGCCGATCGGCGA
>Ga0255051_10000524_pt1 | contig 14050 bp, 12 predicted proteins | sample JV7_2_9_MG_FD_181719 | JGI IMG/M metagenome (GOLD analysis project Ga0255051, IMG submission 181719) | Seawater microbial communities from Jervis Inlet, British Columbia, Canada - JV7_2_9 | ecosystem: Environmental > Aquatic > Marine > Inlet | place: Canada: British Columbia | collected 2016-10-06
GTACTGTGACCATGACCGAGTAACCAACCAAGGCCATGAACACGGCAAAGGAAATCGAACGCCAGCCGTCAAATATGATGGGGGTGGCGCCGCTAGCGGGCGCGTCGTTGCTCATAATTACCCCTTGAGTTCTGATCGATTAATACCATAGGGTGATAGACAGAGCCATTCTTCCGCGCTTACACGCTATTGAATAGATTTGCCCCTGGCCTCTAAATGCGCCCCGGTTCCATGACCGCTTGCACTTCTCTGCTCAGTGCAGGCAACAGCGATTCCGCGAACCACGGATTTTTTTTGAGCCAGATGTTGTTTCTCGGACTGGGGTGCGGCAGAGGGAAGATGCTCGGTGCATAGTCCTGCCAAGCACGTACGGTCTCGGTCAGGTTTTTTCCTGTGTGTGGCAGGTGCCACTTTTGCGCGTACTGGCCGACAACGAGCGTTAGCCTGACCTGGGGTAAATGTTGCAACAGTTGCCTTCGCCAGGCTTTCTCACATTCAGGCCTTGGCGGAAGGTCACCTGATTTTCCCGTACCGGGGTAGCAAAAGCCCATTGGCAGGATCGCGACACTTGTTGCGTCGTAAAACAAATCTTTTGAGATCCCCAACCACTCCCGCAACCTGTCACCACTTGGATCATCAAATGGCACGCCACTTTCGTGGACACGCCGACCAGGTGCTTGGCCAGCAATCAATATCCTCGCTCGAGGGTCCAATTGCACAACCGGTCTCGGACCCAGCGGTAGAAATTCCTCGCACAATCGACACTGCGTCACGTACTTGAGAAGGACGTCGAATGTTAGTTCTCCCGAGTTTTCACCGCTCATTCTGAGATTGCCTCAACTTGTTCGGAGTGCGTTCGAAACGGCGTTGGAACGCCCGACCGGATATCGCGACTGGGTATATACAGAGGCCTATTCGACTTTGAGTAAGTAGTAGCGGCAACAGCTGTAAGTTTCCAGGAGCCATATCCGACAACGACAACAAGCTCGACGAGCATATCGTTTAGTATAGTAGAAGAAAAACAACGCGCGCTTTTGTGCTGATAACGGCGAATATTCGTGACTGAAAAATCCTTGATTGAAACCAGTAAATCGACCTGGGCCAAATTCCTGATGGGTTCAAGCATTGGCGCGCTGTGTTTTTTGTTTCCCGTAAAAGACGGCGAGATAGTGACGATTCCGATTGCGCTGGCATCAAACAATCTCACGGACTATCTAGGTGATCTCTTACCGCCGATTGTCGTCGCAATTTGTTTTGTATCGGCAATTTTGTCGTTATGGTTTTCACTACGGACGCCAGAAAGGCAGGAGGCGCCGGGCCGTTTGCGGCAGATCTTCGTGGTCGGTTGGGGATGGTTGGCGTTGCGCTTATTTGGCTGCGCTACTGCCTTTATGATTTTCTTCAAAATTGGTCCGGAATTCATCTGGTCAGCGGCAACAGGTCATATCGTCCTCTATGATCTGGCAGCGGCAATCGTCACGATTTTCATTTTTGCGGCAGCCGTATTACCTCTGCTGACAGACTATGGCCTTATGGAGCTGGTCGGAACATTATTGAGCCGCGTTTTCAAAATAGCGTTCAGGCTGCCGGGACGCTCCTGCATCGATGCCCTGGCGTCTTGGATGGCCGCGGCGCCAGTCGGCGTAATGATTACGTCACAGCAATTCGAAAAAGGAAACTACTCTGGGCGCGAGGCTGCAGTCATTGCGACAAATTTCTCGATTGTGTCGCTACCGTTTTGCGTAATCGTTGCTCAATTCGTAGGACTCTCGCACTATTTTGTTGAGTATTATCTGACCGTGGTTTTCGCCGGTCTCACTGCGGCCCTTATAACACCTCGTATTCCGCCGCTGTCTCGCATAGAGGATTTCTATTCGGAAGCCGGCAAACAATTGCACGAAGATGTTTCGGCGGATGGTGGCCTGTGGAAAGCTGGGCTGGACGTGGCGCTCAAAAAGGCGCATCAGGCGCCGGGGTTCAAACAGTGGACGCAATCCGCGATTCACAATCTGTTTGATATATGGTTCGGGCTGATGCCGCCATTGATGGCAATTGGCACCTTGGGACTCGTCGTTGCCGAATACACACCATTCTTTACGTGGCTGTCCTATCCACTCATACCACTGCTCGAATTTATGGAATTGCCGGAAGCGTCCGCTGCGGCACCGGCACTCCTGGTTGGATTCGCCGAGATGTTCCTTCCAGCTGTTCTGGCCAGCGGCATTGAAAGTGAGCTGACGAGATTCGTCGTGATCGTCGTATCAATTTCGCAGCTAATCTATATGTCAGAAGTGGGTGTGCTAATTATGAAGACGCGTATTCCCCTGAACTTCGGCAATTTGGTGCAGATATTCCTGATACGAACAGCAATTATTTTGCCGATTGCGATCATTGCCGGGCGCTGGTTCGTGTCCTGATCCGGCAATGGGCTCGGTCAATCTCGCCGCGAGTTCAGGCTGTCGGCCACCAGGCACAAAATATCGAACATCAGCGAGGCACCGACCAGCGCGGTGTTTCCGCTCGGATCAAATGGTGGCGCGACTTCGACCACATCGCCGCCGATGAGGTTTAATCCGCGGAGCCCCCTTAGCAGTTGCTGCGCCTCCAGAGTTGTTATTCCGCCGATTTCCGGAGTACCGGTGCCAGGAGCGTATACCGGGTCGAGACCGTCAACATCAAAAGAGATATAGGTCGGCGAATCGCCGACTACTCGACGAGCTTCCTCAATAATCGCGTTCACGCCGCGCTCGGCGAATTCCTCGATGAAGACGACGCGCATGCCACTGGATTGAGAGAACTCGATGCCATCCATGAAATTCTGTCCTCCCCGAATACCAATCTGAATAGTTCGTTTGGGATCGAGAAGCCCCTCTTCAACTGCCAGTCGAAACGGTGCACCGTGATGAAACTTGGATCCCCACACCTCGCCCCATGTGTCGGTATGAGCATCGATGTGAACCATGCCGATCGGCCCATCGGCGGCTATGGCCTTGAAAATCGGGTACGTAATAGAGTGATCACCGCCAGCGGTGACCGGAAGGACTCCTGCCTCATGGATGCGGCGGAAATATGCCTCGATTTCCTCCACCTGATGCTCCAGGTTGTAACGTCCCTTGAACCGAACGTCACCCACATCGGCAATACAACACAATTCGTAGGGGTTGATTCCCATAGCCAGATTACTGGTACGAACGAGGCTTGATGAATTGCGAATCTCGCGGGGTCCGTGCCGTGCGCCGGGGCGGTTTGTTACGCCCAGATCTGTCGGCACACCGATCAGTGCGATGTCCAGACCATCAAGAGAGTCCGCGAGCGGCGCGCGCATGAATGTCGCGATTTCTGCGAATCGCGGCTCCTGCATCGGATCATATTTCTCACCGTCGGTTGGTGACACTTTGCTGTAATGCTTATCGCTCATGTGAATCCCTCAACGTTGCATTCAGAGGACGACAACCGTACCTGCGACCAGGCCGAAAAGGCCAAGATATGCCCACCGGGCGATGGCGTTTATCCGCAGCGCCTCATCCATACGGCCCGCGTTGGCCATACGGCTGCCGATAACCGCCACGCCCAGCGCCAGGAAGACCATCAGCGTGCAGCCAATAACGAACACATCCGCAATCGTCAGATACGAGACGCGGGGCAAACTCAATCGGATACTGAAGCCAAATGCGATCAACGAAAAAATCGACGCCGTCGATATTGCAATTCGCGCGGGCACAATGTCTGGCTGCAGCCAGAATACGGTCCAGGACATGAAGATGATCAAGGACATCGGCAGAAATAATGTCAGCAAGTAATATTGAAATTCACGCTCGGCTTCGATCCGATAAGTCAGACGCGGCCGGGGGAGACCCGCATTCGGAATCGAAAATTCGCCGAATTCGGGAGCGAGTACTCGAAAATTCCAGCCTTCCGCATTGATTGATGAGGGGTCGCCTATGATGCCGGAATCCTCTGACCAGATAACTTCGTCGGGCGAATACGCATAGGACACAATGTCGAGCGGTAAGGTCTGAGTGTCGAATGGGAAGCGCTGCAATTGCGACTCGAACGACAGGTTACCTGTGGCCCGTTGTCGGTAGCGAACGTTACCGAGATCGTCGACTTCGACAACGAGCGGTAACTGCAGCCGTAAACCTCGGTCGTTAGTGATCAGTCCCTTCGGGTTCCAAACTTTGTCTCGCGGCACCGTGCGGACTTGTCCGAACCGCTGATCTTCAGGCAGGGCGAGCCTCGTGTCTTGCCAGGTGATCCTGACAAACATATCGACGCTGAACTGTTGCTTGACGTCGTCAATCTCATCGACATCAAAAAAGTAGACATTAAGCGTAACCGGTGTCGGCCCGGCAGAGGCGTTCGGCCGTTCCGAGACCAGTGGATTTGGTGGCGGACCCAGACCTTGGGCAAATACCATACTGTGGCTACTAACGACCAACAGCAGCAACAGTAAACGGCGGCTGGATGCAAACATTCGATACTCCGTTTATGAGGCGGGTTTCGGTCGCAGTATGTCGTGGGACAAAAAGCGTAACGCGAGTTTATTTGCTATACGGCTTGTAGTTGTACTTGACACCCGACGCGGAGAACTCGGCCATCAGCCCGAGCTTGGTTAGCGGAATAATGGCAACACCCGCGCTGTAGCCCGGGGTCCCGTGCGCCCCCATCGTGAGCAAGTCGACACCCGCCTGTCCCGCGAATTGCATCTCGCCTCGTTGTAGTGACTCGAGTGACTCTTTGTCCTTGAAGAACACGATCATGCTGAAATTCTTGGCACCTGCCTGAATACCGGAACTGAACTGCCAGTACTTGACGGTACCTACTGCCTTGTCCTGTTCGACAACCAGCCCCTTGCCGTAAGCACCGCCGAAACCGACAGCGACGCGGATAATGCCGGGCCATATCGCATAGGCATAGGCATCCTCGAAAAACGGATGGCTGCGTTCAACCTTTGTCTTGATGTTGTCGATGGCCTGGGCGGCTTTGACTTGCAGCTTGTCGTCAGAATCCGCCTGCCACTGGGCACTAGCAATCGGATGCAAGCCGATGATGAGGACTACGGTCAGGGTGCGTAGCAATATTGATTTCTTGCGCTTCATTATCCTCGCCCCGCCGCGCACTCGAAGTGTGCGGTTATCCAGTCTGCGCCCCCGGACACATCGCCCAAGAGATCCGACGTTCCGAAGATGCCTGAGCGATGCACGACGGTTACGCCTGCGTAACAGTTGCGCATGGCCTTCGACTCTTTGAACAATCGTCGGAGCGGAAAGTCGAGTTGCAACTCGAGGTAGTTCAGGAAGCGAGACGTGTTGTTGCCTTTTTCTGCCTGCTTGCGTTGTTCGGTGATCGGTACGGTTTCCGCGTACGACATGCCGAAGCCGAAGCCGTAGCGGAATACCTCCTCATTACTCCATGGCGAGTAACCTGTGCCCATCGCCATCACATACGCCGCGTAACTGAAGAAATCGCCATTACCCTCGTCTTCCTCAAAGTGACGAAAGACGGCTAGTTTGCCCTGGAAATCCATGCGGGGTCCGTTGGTGAGTAGCCTGGCGAACGTGACACCACCGATATTGGTGCTAGCAACAGTGCTCTCGCTGAAATCGCCATGATCGACGCCGCTAATGATATTCTCCTCCCCCTGGTAGCCGTAGTTAAGCCGCCACGACCATTCCCCAGCCCGTTCCGAAGAGATAAACCTGTCTGGCTTACGCACGTTGCCGAAGACGTAGGTTCCGCCTGCGAAAAACGCCGATTGCCCATCTTCCTCGACCAGAGGACTGTCGGTAACGACCGTGTCGACACCGCCAAAGCCGACGTTGGCAAAAAACTGGATTCGGTCCGACAGCCACCAGGTCGTATTGAGTCCCAATGCAAGCCATTGGGACTCACCCGGCGCATAGGCAGGACGGTCAGGCGCGGTTGCTTCGGCTTCGCTGACACCGTAGTAATAGTTTGTCAGCTTGTCATCGTTCCAGGCCCAGCTAATAAACGGGGAAAACGTGAAACTGCCGCGATCGAAGTTGTAGCGATAGGCGATCTCGGCGCTTTGTCCCTGGTGACGATCGAGCGTGTCGGTCAGGTAGTTGGCGTTAAGCGCACCCCAACCACCACGCAGCCTGACTTCGACGCCAGCGTCGACCGATTGTTCGCGTTTCTCGAGTCCTTGGTAAAACTCGTTGCGGTCCGGGTCGAGTTTCGTGAAACGGTAACGGCCCATCAGGTTCAGCTCGAAATTCTCCCTGCTGAAAAGATGCGCGCCGCCTGCGGTGCCGCGGAAGAACAAATAATTGCCGTTGTAGAGGTACAGTGGCACGAGGTCGAATTGACGTTGATCGGTGCTGTCATCAAACGCCAGGTACATATCTTGTCCGAGGCGAATTCCGCCTCCGAGCGCGGCCGTGCCTTTGGGCGCGTTGAAAAACGGAATCTCTGCCACCTCGTACTGGGCATGTGCAGGAAACACGCCAGCGCATACGGCGATCAATATGGCTCGAAGCGAGCACGCTAAACTTGTCTCTCTTGTCACTCTATTATTCCCGAACGATGCAATGTCACAGCTGACTCCTTATCGGCATAAACCGTACGAACCCGGCCGCAAAGCGCTGACCCCAGGTAGTATCGGGTTCTTTGTCGTAAATGGTTTCCTGACCGTCCTTGAAACCACGCCAGCGGACCTTGCCCTTTTCGTTCAGGAAGACTTCGTAGGTTTGGGTCTGCAATTTGTCCTCGATCATCGTCGAAAATAGCAGCGCCATTTCAGGATCGCGGATGATCACGCCGAGCTCGGTATTTATGTTGGCGGAGCGCGGGTCGAAATTGAAAGAGCCGATGAATGTCTCCTTGTCATCGACAATAAAAGCCTTCGTGTGCAGTGTTGCCTTGGCGCCGCCCGCGTTGACAAATTCCGTGCCTGATATTTCCGCATCAGGGCGAACCTCGTAAATCTTCACACCCGCCTCGAGCAGTGGTTTGCGCGACGGTGCATATCCACCGTGTACCGTAAACTGGTTATTCGCGGCGAGTGAGTTGGTGATGATCGTTATATCGACGCCGCTCTCCCGGATCTTCGTCAAGCCCTGAATGCCGGCCTTCAACGGCACAAAGTACGGCGACAGAATGATCAATTCTCTTTCGGCGGCACGGAGCGATTCATATAGCGGCGTGGTGATGGACGCGGCTTCTTTCGACTTGGACTTGATACCTTTGTCGGGGGAGTCTACGACCAGTCGGTACGGAGCCCATTCGTACAGCCCGTTGTCGCTACCGATATACTCAAGGACCTTCGAGGTAACAGCTCCGGCGTACTTCGAGTCCACAATATCCTCGCGCGATTGTATGAGACGTGTGCGCAACGCCTCAAGTTGAACGGCGGGATCGTCGAGTTCCTTGACGAACGCGAGTGCCGGCAGCGCCGCCTGGTGATTCCAATAAGTATCGAACATGTTCGACACCTCCTGGACAACGGGTCCGATTGCCACGACATCGAGGTCACCGAACTTGGCATCCTCTCTCGCGCCGAAGTATTCGTCGGCGATATTACGCCCGCCGATGATCGTGATCTGGTTGTCGATGGTGAACGACTTGTTGTGCATGCGGCGGTTGATGCGCCCGAACTCCGTCATTGCACCCAAAGAACGCCCGGCGGAGCCGCGCCGAAACGGATTGAAAATCCGAATTTCGAAGTTGGGATGGGAGTGCAGCGCTGCCAATCCAACGTCATAGCCTTTTGTGAACATGTCGTCGAGTAGCAGGCGCACACGAACACCCCGGTCCGCGGCATCAAGAAGCGAAAGAATGAATGCACGGCCGACAAGATCATTCTTGATCAGGTAGTACTGGACATCAATACTCTTCTCGGCCCGATGAGCGAGCAACAGTCGCGAGGCCAGGGCATCGATCCCGTCACCCATCGGGTAAAAGCCCGACTGGTCCGGCGGCATTTTTGAAACGTCGGGCAGAATTTCGCGACCGAGCATCGTATCTGCCGTATCCGGTAGGAAGTAAGACTCGGTTCTCGGGTAGTCGTAGTCGATGCTTGCGCAGCCGGTGACAAATACAAGCGTGGCTGCAGCGATACAGGTTTTGATTGCTTTACTCACTCAATTCGCATCCTTCTATCCGGGCTCGCCTCGAGGGCCGTTTTGGCATTGTTTTTCTCACCTTATTCTAACACCCAATCGGGTGTTTTTCGGGGTCCGTTCTATTCAGCCATTACGGCTTCCAGCTTATCTGGATCACGCCAGCGTCCACTCTTCAGGCGCAACGCATAAACGAGAGCGATGGCGAGAACCAGTGCGACGAAGGCAATCCACGAGACTCTTGGGCTGAGTTCGAGTACCCGAATGATGAAGAACTGAGCGACGAGCATCGCCCAGTGCAGAGACACCGATGCGACCATCAACCAGCGCGTGTCCCCTGCGCCTCGGAGGATTCCACCGGACGCGATTATCACCGCATCGGCCATCACGTAACTGGACAGGCCGATCATCATGAACGCAGACAATTCCCGAATGGCTGCAAAGTCACCGCTCGGTGGTGCGAACACCTCGACGAGTGGGTATCGAAACGTGCTGTAGAGGATCGCGAGGACAATGCCATAGCCCAAAGCTACAACAAATGCGGCGGTCATGACCTCGTTTACTCGCGCCATGTCACGCGCGCCGACAAAGCGGCCGATGAGGCTGATGATGCCAACGCTCAGCCCGATCATCGGAACGAAGGAAAGAATGTCCCAGTTGAACACGACGGCCGCCGCTGCGCCTGCGGCAATGCCGTAGGACTGGAACATGAGCAAAAACAGGTTGAACGCTGCCACGTTCAGGAACAGTTCCAGCCCGGACGGAAATCCGAGCCGCCAGAAGCGTCGCAGGATTTTGACGTCGAGTGAAAACGAGCGCTGCACAGCAAACGTCTCGCGGTGCTCCTTCTGAAAGTAGAAAGCGACAAAGAGCACGAAGGCAAGGACCGTCGCGACCACGGTGGAAATACCGGCGCCGACGATACCCATTGCCGGAAAACCCAGTTTGCCGAACACCATGACGTAGCAGAGCGGTACGTTGATGATCAGGCCGATTACGTCGCAGATCATGACCACGTGGGTTCGGCCGATACCGGCAAAGTACGACGAGACGCAGGTCTTGGCCAGCGTAATCAGCACGCCGGACATCAGGATCAGGTAGTAGCTACGCTCCAGGAGGATCTGTTCCGGCTCGTGCCCCATGCCCTCGAAAATACCGGCGACGAGAAACGCGATCAGTGTCAGAAACGGCACGCTCATTACTATCATGATCATGCCCTGCGTAACGACCTTCGGACATTTCTCCAGCTCGCCCGCGCCCAGATACTGCGCGGTCAGCGCGTTGGCGTATGTGAGCAGTCCGACGAAAAAGCAAAACGAAAAGAACGACGCCACACCGCCACCGAGCGCCGCTGCCATGTGAACAGGATCGATCTGCGACATGAAGTAACGATCGGTAAATATCATCACTGCGAAAGCGCCCTGTGATACCACCATGGGCAGGGCGAGCCGTAGCAATTCGACCGTCGTTTGTTTTTTGAAGTTGCGAAGAGGTGACAGCATAGATTCTTGCGACGCGAATACAGACCAGGTCAGGCGTAGTTTACGCACTACGTGTTGCGAATGAAATTTGCTGTTGGCCGGGCCTTTTCCTCTTTCAGGGACAGACCTATACGACCTATGTTGTTGGGCAGGAACCGAAGTCGCGTCGTTCGCCGCTCTGGACATATACTATCACAAGGCGACAGCCCTCAGGTTCGTGAAACGGCACGGCTATTTCAAAGCCATCAGCTGACAGGACCGGGAACCCGATATCCTTGTTGTTCGTATTTTTGATAATTGCTACGCAGCCATCATCGAATTCGACATGAACATCGCGATTGACGAGATACGCTCGTTTCGCAACGGCGTGCTCTGACTCCGCCACGTGTTTACCATCCGGCACAGTGGTGCTTTGTGCCATAAACGTTGCGAGCAAACTGATCGCGAAGGCACCAGCAACTTTACCCATGACATTTACGGATCCGCTACCCGGTTGTGGAGAAGCTGCGTAAATCCACTGATAGCCAACGCGCGGTAAGGTGCGAATGAAACTCGGCTGCCTGGAGCTGTCATCAAGCGCATTACGAATCGCCCATATCGACTGATTCAGGCCCTTCTCTCCGGTCCAGGCATTGCCCTGCCAGATAGCGTTAATGATGTGCTGACGGGTGACCGTTGCCGGGGCGTGATTCCGGAGAATGGTGAGAACTTGCCAGGCTTTTTCCTGCAGCACCGTGGTTTGGCCATCCACCGTTACGGCTCGACACTTATCATCAAGTTGCAGTATTGGGCTCTTCATTCCTGCCCCTTATTCTCATGGTTAGCAGATTGGACCAAAAGACAAGAAAAGAGTTGCGCAAGCATTGCGGTCCGAACAGGGTCTCTCAGAATTTTGATTTCCTTATTATGCGTCCTACGGGAGTTGACCAAATGCACCCTAAGCACCTGATTCTGTTTCTTGGACTGGCAAGCGCGGCCCATGCCGATACGAAAATGACCGTCGGCGATGGCCTCATCGAAGGTGCCAGGATCAAGCCGTATCAACTCGAGTGGCATCAATGCAGCTTGCAGGAGGGCCAATGGCAGAATCAGGCGGCTCTTCGCGAAGAACTGGTTGTCATTGGCGATTCCGTTCTTCGCCACCGTCAGTTAGTTTCTCGAAGTGATGGCGTCGTCAGGCGATCAGACACCTATTTCGAGCGCGCCTCATTCGCCCCGCTTCGAACAGAAGCCCAGGCGACGAAAGCGGGCGATCGCCTCGCCTATGGGGAACGCATTCTTGCTGCCGACGGTTATTCCGGATTTTCTGAAAGAGGTGAAACAACCAAGATGCTGCAGGGTACGATCAGCTCAAATATGTTGCATGGAGCTGCCATGGGCCTCCCGATGGCGGCGATGGACTATCAGGACACGCCTGTCGAGTTCGTCGCGTCAATGATTGGTATTGACGGCACCTACGACGTTATTGCCGAATGGGTCGGCAAAGAAGCGATGACCTTCGGCGAAAACGACATTGAAGCCTGGCTCATCGACGTCGAATGGCATCATCGTGAATCCGGTGACGTCTACCCAACCGGGCCCGGATGCTAGCGGCGGCCGTTACTGGGTCGTGCAGAACCCGCCTGATGGCTTTCCCTATGTCCCGCGCTACCAGACGGATACGTACGCCGTTGAGTTTCTCCGCGACGTTTGTCCAGCGCCCGCTGACTAATGGCCTTCCAGTCTGTAATAAGACACCGTATTGAGCGGTCATTCTTAATAGTCCGGCGCGTCCGGAAACTGGAATTGAAAAGAACAGACCATGAAATCGATATTTGTCAGTTTGTACATGATGGCAGCCGTCGCGATCACTGTAATCGCGGGACGGTCACTGTGGTTGACGCATGACTATTTGACCTGGGGTGGCGTGTTGCTGGTTACCGCCCCATTCGTCGTTACTATTGGCTGGCTGATGGTGTTCAAGAACGTCGCCAGAACGAGCGCCCGATTTCCAGCGCTCATAGCGCTGGCGACAACAGGTGTCATGCTGGCATCCTGGGGCTATGTTCGAGGCGGTAGTCCTGAAGCACCGCTTTTGGCGATCGCCGCCTGGATTGGTTTCATGCTGTACTCCTATTGGTACTCCAGCTTGAACCGCCAGGCCAGTGGACAGCTGAAGATTGGTAATACCTTACCGAACTTCGAACTGACGGACGTTGCCGGGCAAGTGGTCAGCGCATCGTCTTTCAGCGACAAACCAACGATCTGGATTTTCTATCGGGGCAACTGGTGCCCGCTTTGCATGGCGCAGATCAAAGAACTCGTTACCCAATACAAAGAGCTTCAGTCGCACGGTGTTCGGGTCGCGCTGGTCTCGCCACAGCCGCACAACAATACGATAGCGCTGGCAAAGCGCTTTGACGCACCGTTCGACTTCCTGACTGATGAAGGCAATCACGCGGCCCGAGCCTTGGGGATTGATCATCCGGGTGGCTTGCCCATGGGTATGCAGGTACTGGGTTACGACAGTGACACAGTGCTGCCAACGGTAATCATTAGCGATACTGGCGGGCGGGTTCTCTGGGCGCACGAAACAGACAATTACAGGGTTCGCCCGGAGCCCGAGAATTACCTGGCCGTTTTGCGCGATAAGGGAATCGTTGATGGTGTCGGCTCTTCTGCGATTACCGCAGGCGAGACACGATGAAAATGCCTGGCCACTCCTTAATACACCCGTGGTTGACTGGCTTTCTGTTATTGATGCTGTCAACGGCGAGCGCGGAATCCATGAACGGTTTTCGTCTTGACGATGCCTTGATTCCGGTCAATGACATCAAGAAGGGCGGGCCACCGCGCGACGGAATTCCGTCACTGGATTATCCCGAATTCATCGCCGCTGATGATGCGAATTACCTGAAAGGCCGTGACCGTGTATTGGGGGTATCAATCAATGGCACCGCCCGCGCGTATCCGATACGAATACTCAACTACCACGAGATCGTCAACGATGTTATCGGTGGCACGCCCGTCGTCGTCACCTACTGCCCCCTCTGCGGCAGCGGCACTGCATTCGAAGCGACAATAGATGGCCGCAGCCATGAATTCGGCGTGTCGGGGTTGTTGTACAACAGCGATGTACTGATGTACGACCGGGAAACCGCATCCCTTTGGTCACAGCTGATGGTTCAGGCCGTTACCGGACCGATGAAGGGCACTCGCCTCCAGCAACTGCCGTTGTCAAACAGCAGTTGGGAGGAATGGGTCGAACGGCATCCCGATACGCGCGTACTCTCGAACGACACCGGGTACTCGCGAAACTACAGGGTGGATCCATATCCCAACTACGGGAGAGACGGCAAACTGTATTTTCCGGTTACGAATTCAAGCAAGAAATACCGCCGCAAAGAAATAGTAATGGGACTTGAGATCGACGGCCGGTTCAAAGCCTATCCCTTCAAGGAATTGAAAAAGGGCGCAGGCCGGTTTGACGACGAGTTTGCGGGTGAAGCCTTCAGTGTTGAGTTCGACGCAAAACATCGGACGGCTCGAGTTCTCGAAGCCGATGGATCGGAGATTCCGACGACAACGGCGTTCTGGTTTGCGTGGTATGCATTCCATCCTGAGACCGATATCCACAAGGCCCCGTGAAGTCCAGCCTGTCGCCGCTTCACCTTTGACGGCGAGAATTGCTACTATGGCGCCTGCCAAACTCACGGACGAAGCCTAATTGTCGCTATTTATTGAACTCAAGCGCCGTAATGTATTCAGGGTAGGGATCGCCTATATGGTCGCGTCCTGGGTCCTGATGCAGATCGTCGATGTTGTATCGTCGGTATTCGAGCTACCTGACTGGGCTCCCAAGCTGATATTTCTCATTATGGCCATCGGACTGATACCGGCATTAGTCATCGCCTGGGCGTTCGAAATGACGCCAGAGGGGCTGAAGAAAGAATCGGAGATCGACCGTTCGAAGCCGGGCGTCAACCAGAGCGGGCGTAAGCTGAATTACATCACAACGGGCTTTCTGGTCCTGGCGGTGGTCATGTTGTTGGCAGAGCGACAGTTGCGTCCGACGTCCGGCGAAGAGGTGCTACCGGAGCAAACTGCAGAGACCTTGGAGGTCGCACCGGAAATCGACAGGTCGATCGCCGTTTTGCCGTTCGTCAATATGAGTTCGGATACCGAACAGGAGTTTTTCTCCGACGGCATAACCGAAGAGATCCTCAACGCGCTGGCATCCGTCAAAGAGCTCAAAGTGGCAGGGCGTACGTCCTCGTTCGCGTTCAAGGGCCAGAACGATGACTTGCGCCGCATTGGCGATTCACTTGGCGTCGCACATATTCTCGAAGGGTCTGTGCGGAAGTCAGGTACGCAGGTGCGTATCACGGCGCAGCTGATCCAGGTCGACGACGGTTTCCATCTTTGGTCTGCGACCTACGATCGTGAATTAACAGACGTCTTTGCCATCCAGGACGAGATCGCTAACGAGATTCTCAAACAGTTGAAAGC
>Ga0255051_10000525_pt1 | contig 14042 bp, 13 predicted proteins | sample JV7_2_9_MG_FD_181719 | JGI IMG/M metagenome (GOLD analysis project Ga0255051, IMG submission 181719) | Seawater microbial communities from Jervis Inlet, British Columbia, Canada - JV7_2_9 | ecosystem: Environmental > Aquatic > Marine > Inlet | place: Canada: British Columbia | collected 2016-10-06
TTTCCAGTCGTCATAGGCCCGTTCCATACGCTCCATCGAGTCGATGAAGTGCATGTCACCGTCCAGTAGCGGGCTGTTTTTCGGCAGGGCAGGGAAGGTTGGCATGCCGTCCAAAGCAATGTTGACTTTTCCGGATGAGCCGCGAATTTTGAAATGCTTGACGCGGTGATAGAAATCGGCCGGCAGGTCGCTTTTGTCCATACATTTCAGGAACGTACGTTTGACATCCATGCCGGAAACAACGATGCGAGCGCTTATCTCTTCACCATTTTCCAACGCTACGCCTTTGACCTTGCCGTTCTTGACGATAATCTGCTCGACACCCGCGTCTCTTCGCAATTCGCCGCCGTAGGATTGAAAGGCACCGGCAATCGCATCGGCTACGGCACCCATGCCGCCGCGGGCGAAGCCCCAGGCACCCATATTGCCGTCGACCTCGCCCATGTAATGGTGCAGGAGCACATAGGCCGTGCCCGGCGAATGGATTCCGAGTGCAGTACCGATGATGCCGCTGCCGGACAATGCGGCTTTGATGACGTCCGTTTCGAAATATTCGTCCAGGTACTCGGCAACGCTCATCGTCCAGAAACGAATCGTGTCATACATGCGCTGCTCGCCCATTTCGTAAAATTTGCTGCCGAGATGGGCCAATCCCAGGAGGTCTTTCGGTTTGAACGATGTTGGGTCTGCCGGCGTACGCAAAAGAAAATCCCGGATAAATCTGCACTGGCGCATGGTATCGGCGGAGTAACGCTCGTAGGCGTCGGCGTCTTTCTTTGAGAAACGCGCATACTCACGATGATGCACGTCCGCGTCGGGATAGCTGCCGAGGAAATCGCCGTTTTCCATGAACACGGTGCCGCCACCATAGGGCGTCACCTGAAGTCCATGTCTCGACAACTCAAGGGAGCGGAATATCTCCGGCCGAAGAAGACTACATACGTAGGAACAGTTGGAGTAGATCCAGTCTTTGTACAGATTCAGACTTACAGTGGCGCCGCCAATGTAGTCGTTCTTTTCCACACAGAGTACGTCCAGGCCCGCCTTGGCCAGGAAAGCGGCATTGGTCAGGCCGTTGTGACCTGCACCAACAACGATGGCGTCATAGGTTTTCATACGCAGGATGTTCCCTTAATTCTCATGCCGGATTATTTATACGCAGTTATGGCCCGTTGCCTTTCTGCAGGTAGTTTATTCAGCGTAATGTCCACTGCACGTTCGAATTTTTCCAGTGTTTCCTCCAGGCATTTCATATCGTGGGCCTCGCACATGAACCACGGTTCCCTGGAATCGGGCTCGACCAGTATCCCGAGTTCGTGTAGCTCGGGTGCGGTTGCGTCATAGAATTCGTAGTTGGTATTTATCCAGTCTCGATAATTTGTTGGTGCTACATCATCGAAAAACAGGCCCATCATCGACGGATGTCCGATGAAGCTGTGCGGAATTTCCCGTGCGCTGAGTATTTCACCGAATCCTTTCTGCAAACTGAGGCCGTAATTTTCGATATTCGCGAGCGCGTCAGTTTCTTCCAGGATCTCGAGCGTCTTTTTCGTAGCCGAAAGTGAGACCGAATGGCCCGTGAACGTGCCGCCGTGTAGCACGCCATCACCGATCTTCCTCATTATATCTTCGCGTCCGGCGACGACAGATACCGGGTAGCCGTTCCCCATCGCCTTCGCAAAGGTGCATATGTCGGCTTTCACGCCCATTAATTCCTGAACGCCACCTTTGGCTACGCGAAACCCCGTTTTTACTTCATCGATGATTAGTACGACATCGTATTTGTCGCAGAGAGACCGTACGTCCCGCATGTACTCATCGGTCGCCGTCAATCCACAGCAGTTACCCATGATGGGTTCGACCAGAAACGCCCCGATGTCATCACCATGCTTCTTCAAAACGTCTTCGAGCGCATTTGCGTCATTGAGTGGCACGTAGTGAAAAAGCGGCTTCAGGATCTGTGGCACCCCTTCTCCTAACGGCAGAACTTCGGGCTCGCCATCTTGCGGCTGCCACTCCTCTACATTTGCATACCAGAGCACTTCGTTGAACAGGCCGTGGTATCCACCCTCCAGGATAATGTGGCCGTCTTTGCCGGAGAATGCTCTGGCGACCCGCAGTGCGGCCATGACCGCTTCGGTGCCGGAATTGGAAAACCTGACGAGTTCCGCCGCCGGCACCATTCTGCTTATTTGTTCGGCAACCTCGTATTCGAGTTCCGTCGCCAGTGCGAACACGCCGCCGATATCCATGCCGGATCTGGCGGCCTCATCAACTCTCGGATCAGCATAGCCCAGTATCGCAGGGCCGTAGCCCAGGCGGTAATCGATGTATTCGTTGTCATCGATATCCCAGAACCGCCCGCCCTTGGCGCGCTTGACGTAGATGGTCTTGTCCTCGCCCCAGTAGCGAAAGTTCGACGAGACACCCAGGGGCAGGCGTTTTAGCGCCTTCTGAAAGTGCTTATTGGATTTTTCCAGGCTCCGCATAGGGCCTCCAGTCTGTTCGATTCCTGCGTAGGGTCTCACGAACAGGGGTATGAAGTCCAGAAAAATGAATGAATACTCATTCATATTATGGCACAATGTGAAATGATTCTCAGGAAGGACGATTCGAAATATGGCGATTGCCGCAGCTAAATCGGGACGTACGGCATCAAAGGAGGCGCGTCGTCAACAGCTTGTCGAAGCCACGATCAAGTGTATTTCGAAGCGAGGCATCGGTAGCACGACACTCGGCGACGTCGCAAAGGAAGCTGGCCTGTCGCAGGGCATCGTCAATCTGCATTTCCAGAGCAAAGACAATCTCTTCAATGAAACTCTTCGCTACCTGGCCGAAGAATATAGGGCGTTGTTCGAAAGGACGCTCGACAAGGCAGGTCCCGGCGCCGCAGACAAGTTACTCGCTTTAATGGAACTGGACCTCAAGCCCTCGGTTTGCGACCAGAAAAAACTGGCCGTCTGGTTCGGATTTTGGGGTGAAGTAAAAGCGATGCCGACCTATCGCAAGATGTGCAATGAGTATGATCGTGGATATGACCGGGCCATCAAAAATCTTTGTACAGAAATAATTGCCGAAGGAAATTACGAGAAACTCAGCGCAAAACATATTGCCGAGTTACTGGCATCATTGACGAATGGGTTTTGGTTGTCCTGCCTGATAAGTCCAAAGAACTGGGACCGGCACGCCGCGCTCAAGTCGGTGAAGAGCTATCTGGCCGCAGTATTTCCTGAACATTTTTAGAAAAGTAATCGAGGATCGATCGTGCATATCGAGTTAAGCGAAAGTGCAATAACCTGGCAAAAGAAAGCGCGGGAGTACGCAGACGAGTATCTGCTTCCCTACGAGGTTCAAGCCGAACTGAATGGCGGCGTACTTCCGGACGACCTCGTCGCAAAGCAGAAGAAGCGAGCGATCGACTTGGGTTTCAGCGCAATAGATGCGCCTAAGTCGCACGGCGGGCTGGAGCTTCCCATGGTCGAACAGGTAGCGATCTGGGAGCAGCTGGGTCGTGTCACCAATGCCTTGTCCTGGTGTTTTTCCGAGCCACAGATGTGGATGTTCGACGCCTGCAGTGAAGAGCAAATCGAAATCTTCGTACTACCAATGATGCGCGGCGAGAAAAAAGATTGCTATGCGATAACAGAAGCGGGACCTGGCTCCGACGTGTCATTGCTCACGTCGACGGCCACGAAGTCGGGTGACGATTACATCCTGAACGGCGAGAAATGGTATGTAACGAGCGCGAATCTTGCAGACTTCTTCTGGTTTCAGGCGCAATTGCCGGACGAGGGTGACGATGCCCTGTTCCTTGTCGATCAGGGCACCGACGGCATCGAGATGATTGCATCGCCGTTGTTCAGTCACAGCTACGCTGCTCATCACCCAACTTACCGATTCTCCGATGTCAAAGTGCCGGCGAGCAGGCGTGTGGGCAGTTCCGGCGACCGGATGGCCTACACGAAAAGCTGGTTCCGTCACGAGCGATTGATGATCGGCGCACGAAGCTGTGGCGCGGCGGCTCGGCTCATAGAAGATGCCACCGAGTTTGCGCAGGGACGGACGCTCGACGGGATGCCGCTAAGCGAAAAGCAGGCGATACAGTTCATGATTGCCGATAGTGCGACGGAACTGTGGGCGGCTCGCCTGATGACTTTCGAAGCGGCCGAAGCACACGACAGGGGAGAGGACCTGAAGCAACTCCATAGCCGATGTTCAATGGTGAAACTTTACGTATCGGAGATGGCAAATCGTGTCGCCGACCGCGCCGTGCAGATATTCGGCGGCCGCGGATATATGCGGGAAAATGTCGCGGAACGCTTCTTTCGCGAGCTTCGGGTCGATCGCATTTGGGAGGGAACCAGCGAGATACAGCGTCTTATCATTGCCCGTTGCCTGCTGAAACGTGGTCTGGACGATATGTAGGCACTGGAACTTGCCACCGGCAGGTGTTGAAATGGCGGGGCATGAAAAAGCAGACAAGAACAAGAGTCGCTGTTTTTGCCGTCGTCTGGCCGGTAACCACTATTGCGCTGCTAGGTTCGTGTACGACTGACCGAACGGCGGCAACAGCGAGTGGTGAAAAAGTCGTCAACGTTTATAACTGGGCAGACTATATCGCTCCGGATACGCTCGAGAAGTTCGAAGCCGAGTACGGTATCAAGGTCAATTATGACCTCTACGACTCATCCGAAGTCGTCGACGTCAAACTCCTGGCCGGCAGCAGCGGATACGATGTCGTCGTTCACAGCAGCCAGTTCTCTTCGAGGCTGACACCGATCGGCATATACGAAAAACTGGACTATTCTCGTCTGGATAATGTCCGGCACCTGGATCAGGATCTCATTGCCAGGACAGACGTGTATGAGAAGACCAGAGGCTACTCGGTACCCTATCACTGGGGTACGACCGGTTATGCCTATAACGCAGACATGGTTCGCGAACGATTGCCCGACCATCCGATGGACAGCGGCGATGTGCTTTTCGACCCGAAAGTCGTGTCCAAACTTGCCGATTGCGGAGTGAGCCTGCTCGACGGGGCTACGGACCTGATTCCAATGGTTCTGGCATATCTTGGCAGGGACCCGAATGCGCTGGACGACGAAAACCTCGCTGCGGCCGAGGCGCAATTGAAACTCGTTCGCCCATATATTCGCTATTTCAGTAATCAGAAAATGGCTACCGATCTGTCGAACAAGGAAGTGTGCGTGGCGATGAGTTGGTCGGGAGATTACATTACGGCACAACGTCGCGCGAGTGAGGCCGGCCTGGATCTGGATCTGCGCTACACGATCCCGAAGGAAGGGTCCGGTCTTTGGGTCGATGGTGTGTACGTGCCATCGGATGCGCCGCACAGGGACAACGCCTACCTGTTCCTCAACTTTCTGATGCGCCCCCAAATTTCTGCCGACATCGCGATAGAAGTCGGCTACGCGAATTCAAACAAGGCATCCCGCGAGTTCATGAGCCCGGAAATGCTGAGCAACCCGGCAATCTATCCGAATGAGGAAACCTTCAAGATTACGTATCCGATTTTGACAGCGGACCCGAAAAGAGAACGACCACGAACACGTTCCTTTGCGAGGATCAAAAGCGGCATCTGACAACAACCAATCCTGCAAGAAAAATAAAATATGTCAGGGAACAACAACAGCAATTCCGATTCATTCATTCAGATAAAGGACGTCAGCAAGCATTTCGGCGACTTTGTCGCCGTAGACACGGTCAATCTCGATATCGCTCGCGGCGAGCTCTTCTGCATTCTCGGCGGGTCCGGTTGTGGCAAGTCGACGCTGCTGCGCATCATGGCGGGCTTCGAGACGCCAACAACCGGTCGCGTATTCATTGACGGAGTGGATATCACAGATCAGGCGCCTTATCACCGACCAGTCAATATGATGTTCCAGTCATACGCAATATTCCCGCACATGACCGTGGAGAAAAACGTTGCCTACGGCCTGGAGAAAGACCGCGTTACAAAAGGCGAAGTAAAAACGCGTGTTGGGGAGATTCTCGAATTGGTGCAGATGTCACAATTCGCGAAACGCAAGCCGGACCAGCTGTCGGGCGGACAGCGTCAACGAGTCGCCCTTGCACGGTCCCTTGTCAAGCGACCCAAGGTCCTGCTGCTCGATGAACCGCTTGCGGCACTGGATAGGAAGCTCAGAGAACATACGCAATTCGAGTTGATGAATATCCAGGACGAGCTGGGCATTACATTTGTCGTAGTCACTCACGATCAGGAAGAAGCGATGATCCTGTCCACCCGGATCGCGGTGATGGACCAGGGTAGATTCGAACAAGTCGGCAGGCCCAAGGAAGTTTATGAGTATCCGACGACTCGCTTCGTCGCCGATTTCATTGGCACGATCAATATGTTCGAAGGAACCGTGGCAGATGTGGGCGATGGCAATATTTCCGTCGATTCTGACGATGCCAGTGCGCCACTGACCGGTCTAACGGACAAAACAATGCAGACAGGTGACGAAGTCTGCATCGCGGTTCGCCCCGAGAAAATATATATCAGTGACCATGAGCCCGACAATGACGAAGACACGCGACTGTCTGGCGTCGTTCACGATCTGGGCTACCTCGGCAACCTGTCGCTTTACCACATTCGGTTGAAGTCGGGCAAAATCGTACAGGTAAGCGCACAGAATCGACGGCGATCCGCCGAACGGCATCTCGAGTGGGACGATGAGGTGTTCATTTCCTGGCGCCCCCGAAGCTCGGTCGTCCTGACGGAGTAATGTGGTGATTGCCGGCACGGAAAGTACTCGAGATACGTTATGGCAGCGGTTTACAATCGCTATTCCCTACATCTGGCTGCTCGTTTTTTTCCTCGCGCCGTTCGCGATCATCCTGAAAATATCTACCGCTGACCCGATTATCGGGCTACCACCGTTTACGTCTATGTTCGATGACGACGGGTCGTTTGTCGCTACGGTGGATAGCTTCAAGTTTCTCCTTACCGACAAGCTTTACGGAATTACGTACCTGAGGTCAGTGTTAATGGCCGCGTCGGCGACAGTTCTTTGTCTGTTGCTTGGATTTCCGATGGCATATGGCATCGCGCGTTCAAGTCCTGCGACAAGGAGCATTTTGCTTCTGCTGATCATTCTGCCGTTCTGGATTTCTTTTCTTCTGCGCGTTTATGCGTGGATGGGACTGCTCAATAACTACGGCGTCATAAACAATTTCCTGATGTGGCTTGGTGTCATCGATGAGCCATTTCGGATCATGTACACGGACCTGGCAATCTACATCGGTCTCGTATATTCCTACCTGCCGTTCATGATATTGCCGCTCTATGCAACGCTCGAACGCATGGATCTCGACCTCGTCGATGCGGCTTTAGACCTTGGTGCCCGGCCGAGCCAGGCCTTCCGGGACATTACCTGGCCGCTCGCGCGCCCGGGCGTGATTGCCGGTTGCCTGCTTGTCTTCATTCCGGCGATGGGAGAGTACGTCATACCCTACTTGCTGGGCGGCCCGGAATCACTCCTGATCGGTCGGGTATTGTTCGACGAATTCTTCGTTAACCGGGACTGGCCGCTCGCGTCTTCGGTTGCAATTGTATTGCTGATGTTGCTCGTCGTTCCGATCGTGTTCCTGCAGCGGAGCCAAGCGAAAGATGCTGAGGGTGGAGCATGAATCGCGGTCGCTCCAGATTTCTGTTGTCGGTGCTGGCTTTCGGCTATGCGTTTCTCTATATACCGCTGATCTCCGTAATGGTTTATTCGTTCAACGACTCCAGGCTGGCGACGGTCTGGGGCGGTTTCTCGACGCGCTGGTACGGTGAACTCCTCAGGAATGAACAGGTATTGGACGCCGCCTTGCTCAGTCTGCGTATAGCGGTACTTGCCGCGACGCTTGCAACAGTGTTTGGAACCATGGCTGGCTTGGCTTTGTCACGATTCGGCCGATTTCGCGGCCGCACGTTGTTTTCGGGAATGATCACGTCGCCACTGGTAATGCCTGAAGTAATCACCGGCCTGTCGTTGCTGCTTCTGTTCGTCAGCCTTCAGCAGCTCATTGGCTGGCCGGGGCAGCGTGGATTTATGACCATCACGATCGCTCACACGACGTTTGCGATGGCATATGTAACGGTCATCATTCAGTCGCGATTATCCGGAATGGATCAGTCTCTCGAAGAGGCGGCGATGGATCTCGGGGGTAAGCCGTTTCGCGTCGTATTCGACATCACGTTGCCGCTTATTGCCCCGGCTATGATTGCCGGCTGGCTCCTTGCGTTCACTTTATCGCTTGACGATCTGGTCATTGCCAGCTTCGTATCCGGGCCCGGTGGCAGCACACTGCCGATGGTAATTTTTTCGAAGGTCAAACTCGGTGTGACGCCAGACATCAACGCGCTGGCGACTCTGATCATGGTTTTCGTAAGCACTGGTGTGATCATTGCGTGGTATGCGGCCAGACGGGTACAACGACAGACCGAAAAAAACATGCAGGCTGCTGCAAAACAGTAGCCGTAACGACTCAGCCAATGTGTTGCAACGACCGATTGAATCCGCACCCCCCGGTAGTGGACATTCCCCTACTGGCCATTAGCTGGAATTCCAAGGCGTCCAAGTAAATTGGTGGGCGATACCGGTCTCGAACCAGTGACCTCTGCAATGTGAATGCAGCGCTCTCCCAACTGAGCTAATCGCCCACGAAACAAGCAGTCTACACCCGAGTAGCAACCGACCACCACGCCCAGGCGGCATAATCATGAATCTCCCCTTTATCCCAAGCCTCCCAAATCTAGTCCGCCAGTTCCGCATCAACCAGCAGGGCTTCGACATAGATTTAGCTGAGCATGGCCGTACTGTCACAGTAGACTGCGATTTCGATTAGGGGAGAAATTCGGCGGATTATTCAGATACGCGATTGGAGAATAATCACTCTGGGCAAGGATGGCCCAAACCCTGTCCATACGTAGTTGTACGAATCTCAACCCTTCCCCAAACAGAGGATTATTGCTATCTCTCATTGGAGCGGGCGGGAGTCGCCTCACAGGGACGCACCTTCTGATACCAGCCTGTCCGCTCCAATCTTTCCCCTTCCCATCCTGCTCGCCAGGGATGGCCTAATGTCTGCTTTTCTCAATAGCGGACGTTCAGATCGGCAGAATTTGGGTGAAATTAATGTCCGCTAACGGCCAGTAGCAGACATTCGGGTGGTAGGGCGATAAGGGTAGCCAACGACCGACCGACTTATCCCTAAGAGTTTTTACTCCGGCCCCATTTTTCGCTGTCGATACTGCAGGGATTCAATTAACCCTTTAATCTCCACAAAGTGGGGGTACACAATCACAATCAATCAGGTCAAGCACAAATCCCGGCGCAGATAAGTCTCGCAAAAAATCGCACACGAAATCGGCATTGCCTGGCCCAGCCAGCACTGCACCTGACCAAGTCAATGCGGCAGCGGCGAAGATGACACTAAAACGGATAAGGCGAGTCTTCATGGGTTATTCCTTTCTGGGAGTCAGTGCTGTGATATCAAAGCTGCCTAGACCCTTAGGCGCAATTCGGCGGGCACGGGTCTCCGACTAAGGTGTCCCCATGTGCCAAGTGTGCGGGCAGCGCCAAAATACTGACTGTAATAGTCATACCATTGTGAATGATATTGACAGTAAGTCCCTCGGCCTCTGCCGGTGGTTGGACAGGTGACAGGACGGCAAGACCGAATATAACGATAGTTAAAATTGTTATTCGCTTCATTGGGGGCCTCCTTCTCATTGTTACCTCCTAACGATAGTATAAATTAACAACTTGTCCAGTCGGTTAACTTAATACAGAGATATTGGAGAGACGAGCGAACGACCGCTTTGGGTCGCTAGCGGTCGTTCACGACCATACCACCCGAATGGCCGCTTCCGGGCGTAAACCGGCCATTCAGCGGGTCTTTTTCAGATGTCCAAAATTGAACGTCCGCTTTCACCTAAAGCGGCCACTCGGATCGGTGATAATCGAGTGATATGAATGGCCGCTTTCGGCCAGAAGCAGACAATTCACAATTTAATTGAGGCCAATTTTGCTTGCTCATCCACATAGGACACGAAAGTCTCGTTGAACTCACCCCGCACTATTTTCCAATACGTTGGAAAATGCTTGGTATTGACCCACATTCTAATAATAAGGTTAAAAGAGTCCGAAATTTCCTCGTCAAGCAAACCCTGATCAGCCAGTTCCTCATCAACCGGCAGAGCTTCAATGTAGATTGCGGTGAGCATGAAGCAATCGTGATCGGTCTGTGGAATACATGCTTGTCACGACGCTACATAACATAAAGTGTCATAAGGGCGAGAAATATCGTCATAATTCTAACTGGTGATATAATTTTTAGCGCTCTCTAAGCCCATCCCTTAACGACTAGGCTGCAAAAGCTGCGTATTCGAATAAAAATAAAGGCACGTTAGCCTTTCGGGGCGCAACATGAAAAAAATTAAACTGATATATCTACCACCTATTTTTATTTTCCTCTCAGGGTGTGCAATTACTGCTGAGGAACGATATGAAAGATTATCGAACATGGCTGAGATCGAAAAAGACTATCGGATCTTGATGTCGGACTGCCGTCTCAATGATGGCTATTTGCATGTACCACGACGACGAGTTCAAAATGCACGACCTACTCCATGGGAAATGCAAGAAGCCGTTTGTTATTATCACGACACGTCTCCTCGTAGGATTTATAACTAAATACCAGAGGCAAGTCTGAGTTGGGCCGTCCCGGGCGCTAAGTGATTTCACCTCTGCAAACCTGATCAGCCAGCTTTTCATCCACGAGAAGGGCCTCGATGTAGATTTCGGTGAGCATGACCAGAGGATGGCCTGCTTATGGGATCATTGCAGCCGAAGAAATTTGGTTATATGTGCAGAAACTGGCTGGGTGTCGTGAATGTCCGCTTTTCTCCAAAGCGGACGCCTTCGCCCCGGCGAAACTCCAATTTTCAGGGTCCGCTAACGGCCACAAGCAGACATTGCCAAATACGTAAACTGATCCCGGAAACGCAAGCTTTGTTATTTCGACGTGAAGATCAGGCTGCAGCACGTAACCCCACCTTCTGCCTTTTGCAGTTCGGACACGTCGACAGGCGTCACATTGATGCCGCGCCGCACCAGCTTTTCCCTGGTGCGCGGAAACGAGGACGGATAGATTACGCTTCTCCCCACGCAAAGCGCGTTGGCCGCATGCGATTCCTCCTTGTCGACATCAATTACCTCGCAATTCCCGAAGGCAGACCTGCTGATCCAGTCCGGATTAATTAGAAGCGAGTCGGGCGCAACTTCCGAAACGGCGCATTTTAAGTGCAGGCACTTCGTCGTTTCGACTGTCTCCACGCAATACCCGTAGTCCGCCACGATGCTGCGCAATTGTTCTATGCCACTTTTGTTTGATCGTGAGGAGAGCCCGGCATATATGACTTTGCCGATGCGGAGCAGGTCACCGCCATCCAATGTACCGGGCGGCTGGATTGACGCCAGCGTCCGATATTGTTGCAGAACGTCCCCAACACCCGGGACCTCGGCCCGTCTTGATTCAACCCCTGGCAGGCACATCACCGCGATCTCATCCAGAACTATCGCAGTGTCCTCGATAAACACGGAATCCGCCAGGCCCGATTCCGTCGACACAGTGACGATTTCGCACCCGAGGGAAGATAACACCGACTGGTACTGCTGATGTTGTTGCAACGCGAGGTCTGCGTTGATCCTGACTCTGGGCAAAAAAGTTAGTTCGCAGTTGCCTATGCCGGCATTCACTTCGCGTGTAATGGCGGTCAGCACGATCCGGTTTCCCCTGTGTATTGGATGGGACTTGATATCTGGGCCGCAGTATACGCGATCTCCGATGGCCGCTTCGGGTCGTTAGCGGCCAATTCGAATAGTATTAGCTCAATGTCGGTTTTGAGGGGTAAAGCGGACATTCAATCATTACGCTCAGGCCGGGTACTGAGACCGTATTGCTGTTCATACAGAAAGTAGTACCGGTCCGCACCGGAACTTTTTCGTGGACACACAACACTAACTTGACAGGTGAGCATTCAATGACGAGGAAGAGACGTGAAGTGCTCGATAGTAAGCCGGCGTTGGTTGGGCCCGATTTTGGTCCTGATTTTTCTGTGGCCGCCGCAGGCCGTGGAAGCGTGTAGTTGTATGCCCTTTCCAGACGATTTCGAGAAGGCTGTGGCAACGGCCTACGCGCGGGCCGACGTTGTCTTTCTTGGCGATGCAACGGCGATGCGCAACACGTTCCTTGGCATTCTGCAGCAGCGCGAGGTCACATTCTCGGTGCGAGATCGCTGGAAAGGATCGATTCCGGACACAACGTTGGTGCGAACGAATATTGGCGAAATCGCTTGTGGTTACAACTTCAAGAAACGCAATAGCTACCTGGTGTTCGCCTATTGGGATCAGCAGCGGAAACATTTGACGACATCTTTCTGCGATCTTACTCGCACCGAAGCTAAAGCGAAGGATGCGATTGGCGTGCTTGATCGCCTGACGAAACGTGCGAATGCGGCGGCGGGCCGGGGAGCAAACTGAGCCTTGCAAATAGTCTTCAATGCATAGCTTGTCACGCTGCTATCAATCAAAACCGAAACGTCCGCTTTGGGTCGTTAACGGACCCTCAAGACTCTAGCTTCCCTCCGGCCGCTATCGGGTGTGAAGCGGACGGTCGAAAAGTAGATTCGACGCCCCAATTCTAAAAAGCAGCTTTCGCGAGTAATGGACTGAAGCCCGGCGCGCCTGATGCGGTGGACGTCAACACAGGGGCGTTTCGTTTTCAAACTCGGTACGGCCGCACTGGTCGATTCCGCGCATTAGAAACACTGGGAGTCGCAGACGGGAGGCGTGGCGAAATTGCCGGTTCTGCTCGATTTCGATTTCCCTGTCGTAATGTGAGGTTGTGGGCATGAACCTGAGTGTCATCCCACGTCGCGAACTGGCCGAGCGATTCGGCTCCGAACCGTGCACCAGGAAAACATCATGAAGCGATATCTGACCTGCTTGGAGGATCAGATCCTGGGCCTCATCATGATCGATTTCGCTCGGCGGAAGTTCCTGATGTAGTGCGAATCCTGGTGCATTGTTGGTCACGTGTTTTCGCACGCGCTTTTCTCTGTGCGATCCTGGAATGACACGCAGACAGCCGTTTTCTGTCGTGGAATCATCAACCGCAATCCACACCGTGCACGTGGCCAGGGGCCGCATGGGCCAGTATTCACCATCCTGATGCCAGGGAGTTGCACTGCCGACTCGTGCCGGCTTGGCAAAAAAACTCGAGTTCCACAGGGCGATATCTTGGCCGATGATTTGCGCCACCATGCCCAGAATGTCGTCATTGCAGGCAAATCTCAAAAAGCTCGGGTCATGCGGAAGAATTGCCGGGCAGTAATCAACATATTGCGGATATCGTTCGATAAGCTGCGAGTGCGCCGCCTTAATGTCATTGAGCGTTATCTTGTCCAGCCGGAAATCCGGTATCAGATAGCCATTCTCGTGATACTGGTCAATCTGCGATTGAGTCAGCATGACACTGGATACTGATTGGGGTTGAAGATCACTAGCGTGACTCAATCCGAAGGAGCATCCGGCTGCTTCGACGGATGCGATGCTGCGACCGCGTCCAGGGATTGACAGTGTTTATCGATGGCGACAAGTGTCGGATAAGGGGCAAGATCCATTTCGAAACGGTGGGCATTGAATAGCTGTGGGATCAGCCAGACGTCCGCAAGTGTGAAACTGTCTCCATAGGAGAATTGTCCTTCAGAGGATCGTTCCCGAGCCATGGTCTCGAAGGCCGAGAATCCCCGGTCTATCCATTTCCGGCCCCATGCCTGTACGGCAGCATCGTCCAGCGAATAGGTTTCCTTGACGTGCATCAGGACGCCAAGGTTTTGAAGGGGATGTACTTCGCAGCCGATCGAATTCACCATTTCGCGCACTCGTGCCCGGCCAATCGGATCCGGCGGCAGGAGCGCAGGTTCAGGATGCTGTTCTTCCAGGTATTCGGCGATGGCAGGAGATTGT
>Ga0255051_10000526_pt1 | contig 14035 bp, 26 predicted proteins | sample JV7_2_9_MG_FD_181719 | JGI IMG/M metagenome (GOLD analysis project Ga0255051, IMG submission 181719) | Seawater microbial communities from Jervis Inlet, British Columbia, Canada - JV7_2_9 | ecosystem: Environmental > Aquatic > Marine > Inlet | place: Canada: British Columbia | collected 2016-10-06
GTCCAGTTCAAGCTTAATTAGCCGCAAAAAACCGCAGATGGGCCGATTTGGGTGTGCTTGATTGCGAAGCATAAAGCGCGCTTGCGCGCAGCGAGCAAGCAAGTACCCCGAGGAGGCCCAATTTGTGCTTATTTCTCAGGCACTTAAAGTTTGTTAGTTGGCCTCGCTGCCAGTATGTGAAAATTTTGTTCATAAGGGCCTAAAAACCCTTGTGCGGCGCCATTTTGCCGCTATAATTGCGGGCTCGCTAGATTTGGCCGGACCGGGAGTCGGCCATTTCTGGAACAGGCGCTACAAGTTACGGCTTGTGACGCCTGAATATTAGTCGCCAGGAAACCGAAGGTGACACGGCAAATCCCGGACCGCCGGACCGAGACTTAAGGATCGGACCGGAATCAGGGTCAGCCCCAGAGCTTATTGAGAACAAGATGTTCTCGGCGATGGCTGGCCCTTTCGTGTGTCTGAAAGAAGTGTAGATAAGCGTTGGAGCGCTCCTGGGCCCCCTCAAGGGGGATCTGAAGCGCGAATAAATCGCGCCTCAAGAGGCGCTCCAACAAACAGGTACTGACCAATCGTAGTCAGTTTGAGGTTTTGAAGATGACAATGGGTATTGTTGGCCGTAAGTGCGGCATGACACGTGTCTTTACAGAGGATGGGGTATCAATTCCCGTAACTGTAATCGAGGCGCAGCCAAACCGGATTACTCAGGTGAAGACCGTAGAGAGTGACGGCTATCGTGCGCTGCAGGTTACTGCGGGCAGCCGTAAGCCATCTCGCGTGTCCAAACCGCAAGCCGGCCACTTTGCGAATGCAAAGGTTGAAGCCGGCGACTTAATAGCAGAGTTTCACCTCGAGGATGCCGATGCGGCGGAATTCGAGCTGGGCTCCGAAATCAAAGTCGAGACCTTTTCCGAGGGTCAGAAAGTGGACGTAATTGGCACGTCGATTGGTAAGGGATTTGCCGGCGTCATCAAGCGCCACAATTTCAGTATGCAGGATGCGACGCACGGCAACTCGCTGGCGCATCGTGCACCTGGCTCGATCGGGCAAAACCAGACGCCTGGCCGCGTATTCAAAGGTAAGAAGATGGCGGGGCACATGGGCAATGTTCGTCGCACGATTCAAAACCTTGAAGTTGTTCGTGTCGATGCCGAACGCAATCTTCTGTTGATCAAGGGTGCAGTCCCGGGTCACGCAGGCGGCCGAGTCATCGTTCGCCCAGCGATCAAGAACCGGAACTAAGGAGCGCCACTATGAAACTGAAGATGCAAGGTAGTGGTTCGGTCGATGTTCTCGATACCGCATTTGGCGTGGACTTCAACGAGGCGCTCATACACCAGGTAGTCACAGCCTATCTGGCTGGTAGCAGAGCCGGAACGAAAGCACAGAAGAATCGTGCTGCCGCTCGTGGCGGCGGCGCCAAGCCCTGGGCGCAAAAGGGTACGGGTCGAGCTCGTGCTGGCACGATTCGCAGCCCGATCTGGGTTGGCGGTGGCCGCACGTTTGCGGCTAAGCCACGTAACTTCGAGCAAAAGGTCAACAAGAAAATGTATCGCGCTGCAATGCGTTCGATGCTGTCTGAGTTGATACGCCAGGACCGATTGGTCGTGGTCAAGGATCTGGAGCTCGAGGCGCCGAAGACCAGGTTGCTCGCGGGCAAATTGAAAGAACTCGATCTGGACAACGTGCTGATCCTGAACGAGGCGTTTGATGAAAAAGTATTTCTGGCGGCACGCAATTTGCCGAATGTTGGTATCTGCGATGCGGCGTCAATTGATCCGGTTGTGCTGATCAGGTTTGAAAAAGTATTGATCACGCTACCGGCGCTTAAGCTGATTGAGGAGCGTTTGTCATGAGCTCTGCTGCCCACCAGGAACGGTTACTGACCGTTATTCGCGGTCCGCACGTTTCAGAAAAAAGCCATCGCGTTGCTGAATTGAACCAGGTTGTTCTGAAAGTTCGTACAGATGCAACCAAGAAAGAGATTCGCCAGGCCGTCGAGCTGTTGTTCGAGGTCAAGGTTGCGGGCGTTACTGTCGTGAACGTAAACGGCAAGACGAAACGCTTTGGTCAGATACGCGGCAGTCGTAACGACTGGAAGAAAGCATATGTAAGTCTGGCTGAAGGCAGCCAGGTCGAAACGATGCTTGGCGCGGAATAAGGTTAAGACTCATGTCATTACATAAATCCAAACCGACTTCAGCAGGACGCCGTTTTGTCGTTGCTGTCAAAACGCCGGGTCTGCACAAGGGCAAGCCGCATGGTCCTCTTCTCGACAAGAAAACGTCGAACGGTGGCCGTAATAACAATGGTCGCATTACGGTGCGTCATCAGGGCGGTGGCCACAAACAGCGTTACCGCAGCATTGATTTCAAGCGTGATAAGGACGGTATTCCAGGCGTTGTTGAGCGGCTCGAGTACGATCCGAATCGCAGCGCACACATCGCATTGATCAAATACTCGGATGGCGAACGTCGTTACATTCTGGCGCCGAAGGGCATTGCTGATGGCTCGGCGATCGCGAGTGGCGAAGATGTGCCGATCAAGCCGGGCAACGCGTTGCCGTTGCGCGCAATTCCGGTTGGTACGGTTATTCACAATATTGAAATGAAGCCAGGCAAGGGCGGTCAGTTGGTTCGCTCGGCAGGTGGGTCGGCACAGCTCGCAGCTCGCGAAGGTGCTTATGCAACTGTTCGGCTGCGGTCGGGCGAGACGCGCAAGATCCACATTGATTGCCGCGCGACGATCGGCGAAGTCGGTCATGGCGAACACAATCTGCGCAAGCTCGGCAAGGCCGGCGCGAAGCGCTGGAGAGGCGTACGTCCGACGGTTCGTGGTGTTGCCATGAACCCGGTCGATCACCCGCATGGTGGTGGTGAGGGCCGGACATCAGGTGGTCGTCATCCGGTGAGCCCATGGGGCACGCCGACGAAGGGTGCCAAGACGCGCTCGAACAAACGTACGGATGGCATGATCGTTCGTCGCCGCAAACGTAAATAGATGAGATTGTAGGAGCGGCTATAGCCGCGAATAGAGTCTGGATAGACATAGGAATATTTGAATGCCACGTAGTGTGAGAAAAGGCCCATTCGTCGATACGCATCTGGGGAAAAAGGTTGCAGCCGCCGCCGCCAAGAATGATCGTCGCCCGATCAAGACCTGGTCGCGCCGCTCAATGATTCTGCCCGATATGGTTGGGCTGACGATTGCAGTACACAACGGTCGTCAACATGTACCGGTATTGATTTCCGAAAACATGGTTGGCCACAAACTCGGCGAGTTTGCTGGCACGAGAACGTTTCGCGGTCACTCCGGTGATCGGAAGACGAAGTAGGTTGAGGGAGTAAGGGTTCATGCAAGTTGCAGCAACACTTCGCTATGCACGGATTTCGCCGCAAAAGTGCCGTTTGATGGCTGATGCCATTCGCGGTAAGTCGGTCGATGATGCATTGCGGACTTTAACCTTCACGCCGAAGAAGAGTGCACGCATCGTCAAGAAAGTGCTCGAGTCAGCGATTGCTAACGCCGAGCACAATCATGGTGCGGACATTGATGAGTTGAAGGTGTCGACGATTGAAGTAAATGAGGCGCCGACATTTCGTCGTTTTCGCGCACGGGCCAAAGGCCGCGGTGCGCGCATTATCAAGCGCAACAGCCACATCACGATTCGTGTGGCGGACGAGTAAATAGTATGGGTCAGAAAGTACATCCAACAGGAATTCGCTTAGGGATAGTCAAGGACTGGTCGTCCAAGTGGTATGCAGATACGAAGACCTTTCCTGAGTACATCAAGTCCGATCACGAGCTGCGTACGCGCATCAAGAGTAAGCTCAAGGATGCATCGGTAAGTCGTATTACTATCGAACGTCCGGCGAAGAAGGCCAATATTACGATTCACACGGCACGTCCGGGTATCGTGATTGGCAAGAAAGGCGAGGACATCGAAAAGCTGCGCGCTGAGCTGGCGAAAATGATTGGTATGGACATCGCAGATGTTCGTATCAACATCAGTGAAATTCGCAAGCCGGAACTCGACGCCCAACTGGTCGCTGAGGGAATCGCCCAGCAGCTCGAGCGTCGTGTGATGTTTCGCCGTGCGATGAAGCGTGCGGTTACCAACACGATGCGTGTTGGCGCCGAAGGCATCAAGGTAAAGGTTGGCGGCCGCCTGAATGGCGCTGAGATTGCACGATCAGAGTGGTACCGCGAGGGCCGTGTGCCTTTGCACACACTACGTGCCGATATTGATTACGGTGTCGCCGTGGCGAATACGACCTACGGTGTCATCGGAGTGAAGGTCTGGATTTTCAAGGGCGAAGTATTTGACAAGCCCGAGCCGGTTGTGGCCGAAGTGGCCGAGGCATAAGCAATGTTGCAGCCTAAGCGAACAAAGTTTCGTAAACAGCACAAGGGACGCAATCGCGGTCTCGCGTTGCGTGGCAGCACGGTCGCATTTGGCACCTACGGGCTGAAGGCGACCGGTCGTGGCCGCATGACGGCGCGCCAGATTGAAGCGGCTCGTCGTGCGATGACTCGGTACATCAAGCGCGGTGGCAAGATCTGGATCCGGGTTTTCCCGGACAAGCCGATTACGAAGAAGCCGCTTGAAGTACGTCAGGGCAAAGGCAAAGGCAATGTTGAGTACTGGGTATGCCAGGTTCAGCCGGGTCGTGTCCTGTATGAGATGGAAGGTGTGACGGAAGAGATTGCGCGCGAGGCGTTTCGTCTTGCAGCGGCGAAGATTCCGTTTGCAACCGCGTTTGTAACCCGGCAGGTGATGTAATGGAAGCGCAGGAACTCCGTAAGAAGTCAGTTAACGAGCTCAACGATGAGTTGCTGGCGTTGCGTCGTGAACAATTCAACTTGCGCATGCAGCAGGCGACAGGTGAGTTGGCACAACATACGCAGCATGGCCGCGTTAGAAAAGATATTGCACGCGTCAAAACGGTTCTGAACGAACTGCAAAACGCAGCAGGTAAAGAAGAATGAGTGAAGAAAATAAAGCGCAGCGCACGATTGTTGGCCGCGTCGTAAGTGACAAGATGGATAAGACTGTCTCTGTCGCGGTTGAGCGCCTGATCAAGCATCCCGTCTACGGCAAATACATTCGTCGTACGACCAAGGTGCTTGCTCACGATGCGAACAATGAATGCAAGCCAGGAGATCGGGTGGCGATTTCTGAATGCAAGCCGATTTCGAAAAACAAGGCGTGGGCTGTAGTCGACGTGGTCGAGCGAGCAGCCGACCGGTAATGGAAGCAGGGAATTAGTCATGATTCAGATGCAGACAGTTCTTGACGCGGCCGATAACTCCGGAGCTCGCCGTGTTCAGTGCATCAAGGTGCTCGGTGGGTCGAAGCGTCGTTACGCAGGCGTGGGTGACATCATCAAAGTGAGTGTCAAGGATGCAATTCCGCGCGGCAAGGTCAAGAAGGGCGAGGTTTACAACGCCGTTGTTGTCCGTACGCGCAAGGGTGTACGCCGTAAGGACGGTTCGTCGATCCGGTTCGATTGTAATGCAGCCGTATTGTTAAATGCGCGCCTCGAGCCGATTGGTACTCGTATCTTTGGCCCGGTTACGCGCGAGCTGCGAACGAATCGTTTTATGAAGATTATTTCGTTGGCGCCTGAGGTTCTCTAGGAATGAACAAGATTAGAAAGGGCGATGAGATTATCGTAAGAGCCGGCAAGGACAAGGGCCGTCGCGGCACTGTCTTGCAGATATTCGATGACGGACGTGTATTGGTCGAGGGTATTAACCTCGCCAAGAAGCACATCAAGCCGAACCCAAATATTGGCGAGGCCGGTGGCATCAAGGACAAGGCAATGCCTGTCGATGTGTCCAACGTACTCGTGTTCAACCCAAAGTCGAAGAAAGGCGAGCGGGTAGGTTTTCGCGTCGAAGAAGACGGCAGCAAAGTGCGCGTCTTTAATAGTGGCGACGTGGTGGATATCTAAAATGTCGAGATTACAAGAGAAATACAAGAACGAGCTGATGGGTCAGATCCAGGAAAAGCTCGGGCTGAAGAACATTATGCAGGTGCCACGCATCACCAAGATTACGCTCAATATGGGCGTCGGTGAGGCTGTTGCCGACAAGAAGGTGATGGAGAATGCTCGCGGCGATATGGAAAAAATTGCCGGGCAACGTCCGGCAACGACCCTGGCGCGCAAATCGGTTGCCGGGTTCAAGATTCGTGACGGCATGCCAATCGGTTGCAAGGTAACCCTGCGTCGTGAACGCATGTACGAGTTCCTCGATCGTCTTGTGAATATTTCGATCCCGCGAATTCGTGACTTTCGTGGTTTGAACCCGAAGTCCTTTGATCGTCAGGGAAACTACAGCATGGGTGTTACCGAGCAGATAATCTTCCCGGAGATTAACTACGACGAAATTGACGAGTTGCGTGGTATGGACATCATCATTACCACGACGGCTCGAAATGCCGAGGAAGGCCGGGCGCTTTTGGAAGCGTTCAACTTCCCGTTCAAACAACAGGCAGCTAAGACAGATGGCTAAGAAATCGATGATTATGCGCGAACGCAAACGCGCCAAGCTGGTTGCACGGCAGGCAGAGAAGCGTGCGGCATTGAAGGTGACGATTCGCAGTATCCACAGCAGCGACGAAGAACGCGCAGTGGCTCAGGCGAAGTTGAACGCATTGCCTCGCGATGGCAGCCCGTCGCGGCAGCGTAATCGTTGCGCAATAACCGGACGCCCACACGGCGTCTATCGCAAATTTGGCCTTGGCCGAAACAAGCTCCGTGAAGCCGCCATGAATGGCGAAATTCCGGGGCTAACGAAGGCCAGCTGGTAGGCGGAGACAGACATGAGTATGACAGACCCTATCGCGGACATGCTGACGCGCATTCGAAACGGACAGAAAGCGCGCAAAGTGAGTGTTTCCATGCCCGCCTCGACTGCCAAAGAAGCGGTCGCGGCGGTACTGAAAAGTGAAGGCTACATTACGAGTTACTCGAGTGAAGGCGAAGGTGCTGCCAAGCAGCTCGCCGTGGAACTCAAGTATTTCGAAGGCGTACCGGTCATCGAGCACATTGAACGTGCGAGCCGCCCGGGGCTGCGTATTTATCGCGGCAAAGATGGTCTGCCGAAGGTTTTGGGTGGACTAGGTGTAGCTATCGTATCGACATCGTCTGGCGTCATGAGTGATCGCCAGGCAAGAGAGAAAGGAATTGGTGGCGAGGTTTTGTGCATCGTTTCGTGATGAATTGAAGCTTTCCAGAAAGAGACAAAACTATGTCTAGAATTGCAAAAGTACCGGTTGAATTACCACAAGGCGTTGAGTTCAAGCAGGACGGCACTGTTGTCACTCTCAAGGCCAGCAAAGGCGCGTTGTCGCTGGATTTGAATTCCGAGGTGATAGTGAGCCAGGACGACGGCGCGCTGAGTGTGGCAGCACGGTCAGGATCAAGGTTTGCGACTGCCATTGCCGGCACGACGCGAGCGTTGCTGGCCAATATGGTGATCGGTGTTACTGAGGGCTACGAGCGCAAGCTTGAGCTGGTTGGCGTTGGTTATCGTGCGCAGGCCCAGGGCAGCAAGTTGAATTTGACACTCGGGTTTTCACACCCGGTTGTTTACGACGTGCCCGAGGGAATCAGCGTTGAGACGCCGAGTCAAACCGAAGTCCTTATCAAAGGTATCGACAAGCAGAAAGTCGGCCAGGTTGCGGCCGAAATTCGCCGCTTCCGTCCTCCCGAGCCCTACAAGGGCAAAGGTGTGCGCTACGCCAATGAGCGTGTAGTGCTCAAAGAAGCGAAAAAGAAATAGTTTAGCGAGAAAGATATGAAGCTCGACAAGAAACAAAATCGTTTGCGGCGCGCCCGCAAGGTGCGCGCAAAAATTTTCGAACTCCAAGTGAATCGTTTGAGCATTCACCGTACGCCGCGTCATATTTACGCGCAGGTGATCGCACCTGATGGTGGCACGGTGCTGGCCTCGGCATCGACACTGGAGCCGGAAGTTCGGAAGGGTGTCAAAAGTGGCGGCAATGTTTCAGCCGCGTCAATTGTTGGCGCGCGGATTGCCGAAAAGGCCAAGGCAGCTGGTATTGATTCAGTTGCATTTGATCGCTCAGGTTTTCGCTATCACGGACGCGTTAAGGCTTTGGCCGATGCTGCTCGTGAAGCTGGATTGAAGTTTTAAGGACCAATAATGGCAAGAAATGATCAATCACAGGCGAACGACGACCTCATTGAGAAACTGGTAACGGTCAATCGTGTTGCCAAAGTTGTTAAGGGTGGTCGCCAGTTCGGGTTTACGGCTCTGACCGTGGTCGGTGATGGCCAGGGACAGGTTGGATTTGGCTATGGCAAGGCACGCGAAGTTCCGATTGCGATCCAGAAGGCGATGCAAGGTGCTCGCAAGAATATGATCGATGTCAATCTGAACAACGACACGCTGCAGTACGCTAAGAAAGGCCGCCATGGCGCGACCCTGGTTTACATGCAGCCGGCATCCGAAGGTACTGGTGTTATCGCCGGGGGTGCCATGCGTGCGGTTTTCGAATGCGCAGGCGTTCGCAACGTGCTGGCCAAGAGTTATGGCTCACGCAACCCGATTAATGTTGTTCGCGCGACGATCAAGGCGTTGTCGGAGATTCATTCTCCGCAGTCAATCGCAGCGAAGCGCGGCAAGAAAGTAAAGGAAATTCTGGCGTAAGCCGGAACTAAAGACTGGCAGAGATAAGATCATGGCGAAGTCCAACATTTTGAAAGTAACGCTCATGAAGAGCAAGCACGGTCGGTTGAAGAACCATCGCGCCTGTGTGGCAGGCCTCGGGCTCAGGAAAATACACCAGACGGTGGAAGTTGCTGATACGCCTGAGAATCGCGGCATGATCAATCGCATTTCCTATTTGCTGTCGGTAGAGGAAGCCTGATATGCGTCTTAACGAACTGTCACCCAGCAAGGGTGCCAAGAAAACAGGCAAGCGCCTCGGTCGTGGACATTCCGCTGGTCAGGGTAAGACCAGTGGTCGCGGACAAAAAGGCCAGCACGCTCGCTCCGGTGGTTACCACAAGGTTGGTTTCGAAGGTGGCCAGATGCCGCTACAACGGCGCTTGCCGAAAGTGGGATTCCGGTCGCGCATGGCGCGGCTGACGGCTGAGCTGCGCTTGCATGAGCTGGAACTTCCGACTGCGGATGTCATTGATATGGATGTCCTGAAAGCCGCCAACCTGGTACCTGCTTTTGTTACCAAGGTAAAGGTCATCAAGTCGGGCGAAATTACGAAGTCAGTGAAGCTTAAGGGTCTCGCTGTAACGAAGGGTGCGCGCGAGGCCATTGAAGCGGCCGGCGGCAGCATTGAAGAATAGGAGAGCATCGTAGGAGCGCCTCTTGAGGCGCAACCAACGAAGACAGGTAGATATGGCAAAAGGGTCCCTACAAAAACCAGCCGATTTGGCGAAGACAGCGAGCAAACTGGCAGATCTCAAAGTCAGGATTCTGTTCCTTGTCGGCGCGCTGATCGTATTCCGTGCGGGCACCTATATTCCGGTGCCGGGCGTGGACCCGGTCGCGTTAGCCGTATTCTTTGAGCAGCAAGGCGGCACATTGCTGGGCATGGTTAACCTGTTCTCAGGTGGCGCACTGTCACGCTTCGGTATTTTCGCCATGGGCATAATGCCGTACATTTCCTCGTCAATCATCATGCAGATGGCCAGCCACATCGTCCCCAGCTTGCAGCAGCTGCGTAAAGAAGGCGAGGCAGGCCGTCGTCAGATCGTCAAGTACACACGCTACGGCACAGTATTGCTGGCAAGCTTTCAGTCGGTTGCTGCCGCGTCCTGGTTGCAAAGTCAGCCAAATGTTGTGCCCAATGCGGGATCTGCCTTTATTGTCACTGCGTGTATCACGTTGGTCACCGGCACGGTTTTCCTCATGTGGCTCGGCGAGCAGATCACGGAGCGCGGCATTGGTAACGGTATCTCGATGATCATCCTTGCGGGTATCGTCGCCGGGCTGCCGGCAGCGATTGCAGGTACGGCACAGCTGGTGAGTCAGGGTGAAATGTCGCCGGCAACCGCCATTCTGATGTTTGTCGGCGCAATTGCAGCGATTGTATTTGTCGTCTACATGGAGCGTGCGCAACGCCGTATTCCGGTAAATTACGCGAAGCGCCAGCAGGGTCGCAAGATGTACCAGGGGCAGAACACGCACCTGCCGTTCAAGATCAACATGTCGGGCGTTATTCCGCCGATTTTTGCCTCCAGCATCCTGATGTTCCCGGCAACGATCGCGCAGTTTTTCGGCCAGTCAGTCGGAGATCCGAGCTTCACTCAGCGATTGCTGCAAACGATCGGTGCGAACCTCGGGCCGGGACAACCGGTTTATGTGTTGTTCTATGCGGCGCTGATCATATTTTTCTGCTTCTTCTACACCGCACTGATGTTCAACTCGAAAGACACTGCGGACAACCTGAAGAAGTCAGGTGCGTTTGTGCCGGGAATTCGCCCCGGTGTACAGACGGCCGATTACATTGACAAGGTACTGACCCGACTGACGTTTTGGGGTGCGCTTTACATCGCAGCCGTCTGTCTGTTGCCGGAGTTCGTGCGCATGTTCTACCCGAGCATGCCGTTCAGTTTTGGTGGTACGTCCTTGCTTATTCTCGTCGTCGTAACGATGGACTTCATGTCGCAGATGCAAGCGCACGCGATGAGCCAGCAATACGAAGGCATGATGCAGAAAGCGAATCTGCGCAATTACGGCAAAGGTGGCCAGGTACGCTGAGTATTGTAGGAGGGTCGGCCCGATCGGCCCTAAAGGGCCTCCTACAAAAATAGTGGAGTGATCTCATGAAAGTAAGAGCATCAGTTAAGAAAATCTGCAGAAATTGCAAAATTATCCGCCGCAAGGGTGTTGTGCGGGTGATCTGTACTGACGCGCGTCACAAGCAGCGTCAGGGTTAATAAACGAGGGTGGCGTAAGAACGCCAGGTTCGAATCGAGGAAAAATTAGTGGCACGAATAGCAGGCATAAATATTCCGTTGAACAAGCACGTTGTCATCGGACTGACGTCGATTTTTGGTATCGGTCGTTCGCGTGCACGACAAATCTGCGCCGCCGCTGGGGTGGCTCCGGACACTGCGGTCAAAGATCTGGCAGAGCCGGAAGTTGCGAATCTCAGAACAGCGATCGCGAATTTTGAAGTCGAAGGTGATCTTCGTCGCGAGATATCAATGAACATCAAGCGTTTGATGGACCTCGGTTCGTATCGCGGAATTCGTCATCGTCGGGGCTTGCCGCTGCGCGGCCAGCGTACTCGTACCAATGCCCGTACGCGGAAAGGTCCGCGGCGTCCGATTAAGAGGTAGGAGCGCCTTTAGGCGCAATCGGGCCTAAAGGCCCTCCAACAGGTAAACAGAATGGCTGAAGCAAAGAAAAAGAAGGTTAAAAAGCACGTTGTTGACGCAATTGCGCACATACATGCTTCCTTCAACAACACAATCATCACGATCACCGATCGCCAGGGTAATGCCCTGTCGTGGGCAACAGCAGGTGGTTGCGGCTTTCGCGGTTCGCGAAAGTCGACACCGTTTGCTGCACAGATCGCTTCCGAGAAAGCTGGTCGCACAGCGCTGGACTTCGGGGTCAAGAACCTGGATGTGCGCGTGCGCGGGCCGGGCCCGGGTCGCGAGTCTGCTGTCCGTGCGCTGAATGCTCTGGGTTTTCGTATTCAAAACATCGAGGACGTAACACCGATTCCTCACAACGGCTGTCGCCCGCCTAAGAAGCGGCGGGTATAGAGGCTTAAGTAATGGCAAGATATTTAGGACCAAAGTGCAAACTGTCCCGCCGCGAAGGCACGGATCTGTTTCTCAAGAGTGGCGTCAGGCCGCTTGAATCAAAGTGTAAGCTGGATGTGCCGCCAGGTGGCGCACCGCAGCGTCGTCCGCGTCTGTCGGATTACGGGCTGCAGCTGCGCGAGAAGCAGAAGCTCCGCCGAATGTACGGTGTGCTCGAACGTCAGTTTCGTAACTACTACAAACGTGCTGCGCAATTGAAAGGATCGACCGGTGAAAACCTGTTGCGTCTTCTCGAAGGCCGGCTGGACAATGTCGTTTATCGCATGGGCTTCGCGTCAACGCGTGCTGAAGCACGCCAACTCGTAAGCCACAAAAGCATCGAGATGAACGGTAAAGTTGTTAACATCCCGTCTGCCCAGGTTAAGGCAGGCGATTCAATCGGCATTCGTGAGAAAGCCCGCAAACAACTTCGCATTCAAAGTGCGATCGAGATTGCTGGTCAGGTTGGCCTGCCCGAGTGGGTGGACGTCGACGCGAAGAAAATGGCGGGAATAATGAAATCGTTACCGGATCGGGAAGACATTCTCCCGGACATTAACGAAAACCTCGTCGTTGAGCTTTACTCCAAGTAGTCAGGAAGGAATTTACCATGCAGGAATCTGTACATGATTTTCTGAAACCGCGCGTCGTTAAAGTAACGCCGGTTAATGATCTTTTGGCCAAAGTGGTCATTGAGCCGTTCGAACGTGGTTTCGGCCACACACTGGGCAACGCACTGCGCCGCATATTGCTGTCGTCGATGCCAGGTGCTGCGATTACCGAGGCGGAGATTGAGGGTGTGCTGCACGAGTACACGAGCATCGAGGGAGTACAGGAAGATGTCGTCGACATTCTTCTGAACCTCAAGCAGGTGGCTGTGCGCATGCACTCACGCGACACGGCCGAGCTGCGTATCTCGAAGAAAGGACCTGGTCCGGTTACTGGAGCAGACATCCAGCTCGATCACGACGTTGAGGTAATGAATCCCGAGCTTGTTATCGCAAACCTTACCAAGGTCGGCGAATTGAACATGATCCTGAAGGTTGAGCGCGGCCGCGGTTACCGTGCGGCAACGCAGCGTCCGACTTTCGAAGACCAGGCTGGCCCGATTGGCCGTCTGCAACTCGATGCGTCATTCAGCCCGGTGCAGCGTGTTACTTACAACGTGGAAGCAGCGCGTGTTGAACAGCGTACTGATCTTGATAAGCTGATTATTGATATCGAAACCAACGGTACGATTGATCCAGAGGAAGCGATTCGCCGTGCGGGTAGCATTCTCAAAGATCAGTTGTCAGTTTTCGTAGACCTGCAGGGTCAGGAAGACGGCCTTCAGGCACAGGCTGAGAATCAGGTTGATCCGATTCTGCTGCGCCCGGTCGACGAACTCGAACTCACCGTACGCTCTGCGAACTGCCTCAAAGCTGAGAACATCATGTACATCGGTGATCTCGTACAACGCACTGAAGTTGAGCTCTTACGGACGCCAAATCTTGGCAAGAAGTCACTGACCGAAATCAAGGAAGTCCTTGAAGGTCATGGCCTTGGTCTTGGCATGCGTCTTGAGAACTGGCCGCCAGCGAGCTTGCGTCCGGAACACGAGCTCGGCCTGTAAAGAACAAGGGTAAGTAAAATGCGCCATAAAAAATCCGGCCGTAAACTGGGTCGTAACAGCTCCCATCGCAAAGCCATGTTTCGTAACATGGCGACCTCGATGCTGAAGCACGAGACGATCAGAACGACATTGCCGAAAGCCAAAGAATTGCGTCGTGTCGTAGAACCGCTGATCACGCTCGCAAAAGAAGACAGCGTTGCCAACCGACGGTTGGCGTTCAACCGCCTGCGGGACAAGGAAGTTGTGGGTAAGCTGTTTTCCGAGATCGGGCCGCGCTTCAAAGAGCGGCCAGGTGGTTACCTGCGGATTCTGAAAATGGGTCCACGTCCGGGTGATGCTGCGCCGATGGCGATCGTCATGCTGACAGATCAGGCACCGGAGGCAGAAGCAGCCGCCACGTAACGACCATGTAGGAGGGCCTTCAGGCCCGAAAAACAAAAAGCATAAAAAAAGCCGGGCATTGCCCGGCTTTTTTATGCTTTTTGAGTTTCCGGTCTGCTCCGCGTCAGATCGTCAATCATCTTTGCGATGTATTCGGGAGAGTGCGTGTTTCTCGCGACGAGTCCGTAAACTGTCGGCACGACGATGAGCGTTAGCAGCACTGAGAAGGTGA
>Ga0255051_10000534_pt1 | contig 13949 bp, 9 predicted proteins | sample JV7_2_9_MG_FD_181719 | JGI IMG/M metagenome (GOLD analysis project Ga0255051, IMG submission 181719) | Seawater microbial communities from Jervis Inlet, British Columbia, Canada - JV7_2_9 | ecosystem: Environmental > Aquatic > Marine > Inlet | place: Canada: British Columbia | collected 2016-10-06
AGGCAAGGAGTCGGCCTGTGTGTATTGCCGCTTCTGTGACCTGATCTGCCCGGAGCTTGCGATCTATACGACGGAAGTTACCGACGAGCAAGTCTCAACAGGCCAGTCAAATGCCGAATAGCACAGCCGCAGCCAGCGTGCAGGTCGATATTGAAGCACCGGTCCTGTCAGGCACCCACTTCATGCTCGGTGATCATGCCTGCGCCGAAGGAGCATTGGCGGCCGGCCTCGATTTTTTCGCTGGATATCCGATAACGCCGTCAACCGAGATCGCAGAGCACCTTGCCCGGAGATTGCCGGCGGTGGGCGGTCGCTTTGTGCAAATGGAGGACGAACTTGCCAGCATGGCCGCAATCATCGGTGCATCCGCAGCAGGCGCACACAGCCTTACTGCGACCTCCGGCCCCGGCTTCAGTCTGATGATGGAAAACATCGGTCTCGCGGCGATGATGGAGCTTCCCTGCGTTGTCGCAGACGTCCAACGAGCCTCTCCCTCGACCGGCCTGCCGACGATGGTGGGCCAGTCTGACATCTTGCAGGCTAGATGGGGGTCTCACGGCGACTACGGCATCATCGCCTACTGCCCCTCATCTCCCCAGGAGTGTTTCGACCTGACTCTTCGTGCCTTCCATGAGGCAGACCGTTACAGGGTGCCGGCGTTCATATTGATGGATGAAGTCGTCGGACATATGACAGAGCGCGTGTTAATCCCGTCAGCCGATGATCTGCCGGTACCTTGCCGCAAGGGACCGCGAGAGCCTCCGGGTGGTGAGCCTTTCCTGAGCTACGCCCCGGACGAAGACCTGGTTCCACCGATAGCACACGCCGGCGAAGGCTACAAAGTACATATGACCGGATTGACTCACGACGAACGCGGTTATCCGGCCATGTTTGCGGAGACTCACGACAAACTCATTAACCGCCTGGTCGACAAGATAAGGCTAAATGCCGCGGACATCGTAATGTATGAGGCAGTTGACGTGGACGATGCCGACACGATCGTAGTCTCATTCGGCTGCACGGCCCGTTCCGCCCGGCATGCGGTTAGTCAGGCCCGCAGGGAAGGCCTGAAATGCGGCCTGCTCCGATTGATCACCGTCTGGCCATTCCCGGAAACACCGATTCGGGAAATCATCAAGCGAGGCAACGTGAAGCGTTTTATCGTTCCCGAAATCAATCTGGGTCAGTTGCGGCGCGAAGTCGAGCGCCTGACGCACCTGCCCGTCATACGTTTGAACCATGCCGGTGGCGCCATGCCCACCCCGAATGCGATCCTGGAGCTGATCAGATCATGACTGTGAAAGAGCAGACTATTCAACCGCATGCCGAGCTGTACCCGGTAGACAAGCTGCTGCGGGCCGATCGCCTGCCACACATCCTGTGCCCGGGTTGCGGAATTGGCACCGTCATTCACGGATATGTTCACGCAATCGCAGCATCCGGCGTAGATGAGGACAACCACGTCTGCGTTTCCGGTATCGGCTGCAGCGGCAGAGCGTCAGGTTACGTTAACGTCGACTCCTACCACGCGACGCATGGGCGTGCGCTGCCGTTTGCGTTGGGCATTGCTGTCCACAACCCGGAATTGAACGTAACTGTCATCAGTGGCGACGGTGACCTCACAGCAATCGGTGGCAATCATCTGATTCACGCCGCGCGCCGCAACGTCAATCTGAACGTCATCTGCATCAACAATTTCAATTACGGCATGACAGGCGGCCAGGTCGGGCCAACGACGCCGATTGGCGCGAAGGGAACGACTGCGCCAAACGGCGCCGTCGAATATCCGTTCAATTTGCCCTATCTGGCGAAGGCGACCGGAGCAATATTCGTGGCTCGCTGGACCATCTTGCATGTCCGCGAGTTTCAGGATGCGGTTTTACGCTCGATGAACAAACAAGGTTTTTGTTTCATCGAAGTGCTGGCGCCCTGCCCGACAAGCTTCGGCAAGGCCAACAAGATCGGCGACGGTCTCCATGAAGTCGAGATATATCGCGAGCGATGTCGCGTCGAGAACGGCGCCCCGGACGTCGAAGCTCTCGATATCGACCTGATTGACGAGAGCAAGGCAATAACGGTCGGCAACTTCGTCGATATCGAACGCAAGCCATTTATGGTCTAACTCGCGGCGCGGCAACCATGGAAGACACCAGCAAAAAATTCGCAAACTCGATCATCCAGATCCGCTTCGGCGGCGTCGGCGGCCAGGGCATGGTGCTTGCTGGACGCCTGCTCGGGAAGGCTGCCGCTCTGTTCGATGGCAAGGAAGCTGTTTGCACCCAGACCTACGGACCGGAAGCACGTGGTGGTGCGTCGAGAGCCGATGTGGTCATCTCGGACAGCCCAATAGACTACCCTTTCGTTGTGGAAGCAGACGTACTGGCAGTTTTTTTTCAGGAGGCTTATACGAAGTTTCGCTCGAGGCTGAAGCCTGGGGGTACATTAATCGTCGACACCGGGCTGGTTCAGCCCTTCGATGATGATCAAGAGGTCTATGGCATTCCGGCTACAAAGATTGCGGACGATCTCGGCAATCGACTCATCACGAACGTCGTCATGTTGGGCTACCTGGTTGGGAAGACCGGCGTAGTCAGCCGCGAATCAGTCGAACAGTCGATCCGCGCAACGGTCAAGAAGCACGTGATCGACCTCGATTTAAAGGCCTTCGATGTCGGCCTGAGCCTTGCGCAAAAGGACGCAGCATCATGACGGACTCGATACTGATCGTTGGTGGCGGCGTAACCGGACTGCATGCTGCCCTGGAATGCGCGAACGCCGGGGCGCGAGCCATCGTAGTCGAACAGGGCCCCGTCGTCGGCGGCAAGTTGGCGGCGACAATGACTCAGGCAGATGCCATCGGTGATCGAGCAGAGGGAGTCGCTACGCCGCTGTTCGAGGCACTGGCAGAGAATGAAAACGTCGAGATCATCACGCTCGCCAATCTCGAGAAACTCGAAGGCCGGTCCGGCAATTTCACGGTCTCGATTCGCGAACGAGCTCGCTTCGTTACGGATGCATGCACCTGCTGCAAGTTGTGTCGCGCAGTCTGTCCTGTCGTGTTGGCGAACGAATTCGATGCAGGCTTGACGTACAGAAAGGCGATTTATGCCCCACTGGCAGAGACGCTGCCCGCCGAATGGGTCATTGACATAGAGAACTGTCTCAACACACCGCCGAACTACCTGCCATGTCAGCGATGTGTGGAAGTTTGCGACGACGACGCGATCTTCTTCAATCTGCCGCTGGATACCGTCCATGAGCGACACGTGGCTGCCGTGATTCTGGCACCGGGTTTCCAGGCTCAAGATAACGCAAGTTTTGCTGAATTCGGATACGGCGCACACCCGGACGTCGTGATGTCGGCTGAACTTCAGCGGCTGCTGGAGTCACCCGGGCCGACGGGCGGCTATGCGTCAAAACCCTCCAACGAAGACTACCCTGACAGCGTTTTGCTGGTACTCGACGACCCTTCGCACTTCGCGCTGTACATCGTCGCGAGCCAGGTGCATCAACTCCTCGAGCAAGATGTGGAAACGGTCGCGGTTCTGATCCTGTCGCAACTGACGCAACAAAGCGAGCAAACGGAAGTTCAGGAGCTCGCCGACAAGTCAGGAATCAAGGTCCGTTGCGGAGCTACACTAAAGGTGGAGCCGACAGAAGACGACACACTAAGCGTGTCCTATGAGGATTTATCGGCCAGTCAATTTGTGCAGGAGACCTACGACATGGTGGTGCTCTGCTCTGACGTAGAGGCTCCGGACGGCCTTGAGGAACTGGCGGAGACAGCCGGCGTCGCACTTGCGGATAGCGGCTACCTGGCAGTAGAGGGTGCGAATGGCGTCGGCGTTTCCACGTCTCAACCCGGGATCTTCGTAGCGGGTTGTGCGAGCGGTGCAAAAAACATCAAAGACAGCATTGCGGAAGCACAGGCTGCAGCGAGCTGTGCGCTCGCTGCACTGGACCCGAGATCGCTGGAATCAGATATCACGACAGGGCAGCAAGCGCAGGAATTCGTAACTGTCCCTAAACTCTCTCCTGACGACATGCGCAGCCAGATTGAGCAATTACTCCACGCTCTTATTAATCGATGAAACGGTTGCTGAGCGCTTGTCAGCACGCTCATTCGTAGCGAACATCCAGACGAAGCGCCTGGAAAATTCCCGTGACAACTTTCGGGCATCCCTGCTCCAGCTACAGGACTCGCAGGTGCAGGCAATTGAATCATGCTGCAATTGTTCATTTCGCGCCTCAATCAGGCTAATGCTGTACAGCAAAGAGGCGTGAATCGTATGGATAGGTTTATGCGCAAGATCATCGAAATTATTGAGGCAACTCATCCAGTGACATTCCTGTCCCAGATCACAATTGCGACAGCGATCACAGGAGGCATCGAAACCTTCGCTCTGCGGGCAACGCTCAAGAGACATATTTTCCAACACAATCAGTCGGGGATACGTTAGTGCCTCAATGAGTCTTCGCCGCATGACTATCTCCTGTCAACTTGGCCCGGCTAGTCAATTCAATTCGTTCAGGACAACTTAATACCAATTCGCGGCACTGTCTATGCGGTTTTCCGGTTCGGTGTCTTCGGATTACACGTATATTCAACTGTACAACCATCGGGTTCTCATGAGCCGACGTTGCACGCATTATTGGTGCCCCGGCCGATACTCGGTCCCACACGTCCTTTACTTATCAAAGCCAGGTCACGCTTGGATACCGGATATTCAATCTGGCCATCTCAGGCAGTTATTCCGCTTTGGGCTCACAGCTTGTTGGCGCATATTCCGTATTCACAAACAAGGATTGGAGGCGAAAGGAATAAGACCAGTCCTATCCATCGGAAGGAGCCAGTATGAAACGGAAACGAACCTTGATGTTGTGTGTCTCCCTTTTTCTCTCCACCCCAGTGACAGCGGGCTCGATGTACAAGGAATGGCTCGACTGCGACCCTACCTTCAAGCTCTGGGCAGTCAGCTGGAAGGGTCCGTGGAATACGATTCAGTCCATAGATTTGCGCAAGAGCAAATCTAACCGGGGGCCATGGGATCTTGTAGACAAAAATGTACGTAATGCCGATTGCATTTTTCCGGCACAGAATCGCCGATGGTATGCAATTCGAAAATTTCATGGCAGCCCGACAAATATCCTGGCCATGATATGGGTACCGCGGCATACCTGCCCGGGGTATCTACCCTAGACCAATCAGTACTCACTTTGGCATATGTATATTGACAGGAGTTTGATATGCGACACCTTCCGAACACCCTGAGTGCGGTGACCGCCGTGATGATTTGCCAGTTCGCGTTCGCTGAGCCACCGCTGCGATCCGGGGTCGCTGATTGTGACCGCAGCTTTCACGGACAGGCCTGTATGCTGGGCTGGAATTTTTCAGGGGACCCGCGGCCGCACTATCGAGTCCAGCGCCTGAATACAAAGCCGCAAGAATGGATAAACACTGCGATTCTAAACGACGAACCATACGCTAACGGTGTTCCGGTAGACGCAGGCCGCCTGTACAGAGTAGCTGCGTGTGACGATAAGGCCGCAACCAAAAATTGTGTCTACTCTACGGTTCAATGGGCAATCGCAAGGCCAACCCGAGAGGAAATGCCGGACTATTTGTTAGATGGAAATGGAGTCAAGATGGTGATCTCCAAAACAGACGATTTGTTGTCGCAGACAGATCAATACAATGTCTATCGCTTGACCCAATTGTTAGATGACGTTGCCGATGCCCGGTCATTACCGCCGATGACAAAACCCAAAGTATCGGACCTGGATACGCCGACACTCGATGACTCAGTTACAGACGATGATATGATTTTTGCCAGCATCTATCACAACTACGAAATACGCCGCAAATCAGGACACGGCAGCAAAAAGCGACAAAGTCGCCGGAATTAGATACTTGCCGCTGCAGTACCGCGCGACTTGGCAGTTCTGTCAGTGAGTCCTCAATAAAAATGGAAAGCCACAATCGGAGCGGCCATGTCCCTGAAATTGTGACGAACTTCATGATTGAGTACCGCCCCACCCCTTAAGATGGACATTATCGTCATCCTTAGGGGCCACCCGTGGGTAAAATTCAGTGTTAGCCAAGCTGTGGGACGGGATCAAGAGCCTGGTAGCGTTAGCAATACTTGCCTGGATCGCCTGGTACGGGTATTCGCTTTGGGACCCCTCATCATCAGGTGCGAGCAACACGCAACAAGCGGCCGCATTCAACTGCAGAAAGGCCCTCGCTGACCTTGCAACAGGCTACTCTTGCATGAATTCCGATTCTTGTTCGCTGACGAGCGATGAGCGGACTGATTTGAAGAATCGTGAGACGGATATTGAACAATATTGTAATTAGTCCAGTACGCCACCGGACTGGTGCGGGACAAGAGCAGAAGATAAGCCGCTACTAATTCCTTTCGTTGAACAGTCTGACCTGTTCGGCCAGGTCGTCTCTGATCTCGGCGACCAGGTCCTCGTACTCCTGATTATTCCGTAAGGAATCATGCGTAGGGTTCAGTTCCGTACTCCAGCGCCACACCATGCGCCAATTATCGTCCACTAGCTTACGAAACTCGACGAGCGCGTCGTCTTTGCGATCGAGCAGAATCAGTGCATCCATCTTCGCTATGCCCAGTGGAAAATTCGCAGCGCCGAGCTTATAAAGCTCGTCGTAACGCCCGATAACAGCGGCAAGTATCTTTTCGGCTTGGGCGTCCCGGCCTGCTGCTATTAGCAGGTGCGACACATCCGCCGCTTTGGCGATGTTGTTCGAATCGATCCGTGGTTCATTTTCGAATACCTCTGGGATCAACTGCTGGTACCACGCCAGCGCTTCGTCGTATTCGCCCGTGTCGAGCGCGGCGTCTCGCACCACGCGCAGCAATCTGCCATGCGCGCCCCAACGGTCGTCGACCTTATTGGCCAGCGCCGCACGCGCGACACTCAACGCCGGCTGGCGCTCTCCTTTCAACGTCAGCAAGTAGGCTTTTGCTGACAGTGGGTACGGTTCGTCGGGCCCGAGCGCCAACGCCTCATCCAGGCGTTGTTGCGCCATTTTCATGTTGCCGATAGACCCGTAAACAAGTACCGAAGACGAATAATTCTCAAAATCCGCGGGATCCATTCTCATCGACTCATCAGACCAGTGCGCCCCTTCGGCAAGCTGGCCGCCAAGAATAGTGGCCATTGCGCCGCCGTGTGGGGCGTAGGGACTTTTGGGGTCGATTTGTGCGATCCGCGCGAACGCCTCATGCGCTTCGGGAAACCGCCCCAAGCGGATAAACGCCCGGCCTAGATCATGAAAAAGCGTAACCGACAACGGGTCTATCTCGAGTGCGCGCCGAGTCATTGCGAGCGATTCTTCGCTGCGACTCTGCATACGGAGGACGCTTGCATAAATATCCATGACATCCACGTTATTCGGGCTCGAGTCCAGCGCCCGTTTAAATGTCTCCTCGTTGTCGTCCTCACCCAAGGCGAGTTGGTACCTGGCCAATACGGCCTGTGTGTAGCCGCTGGTCGGGTCGAGTTCAACTGCACGATCGATGTACACCTGTCCATCGGCAAGCATTTCCTCAACGGTCGTTAGCCCGGTATCGGCAAGTCGTGCGTAGGTAAATGCCAATGCCGTGTGCGCCAGCGCGTACTCGGGGTCAATCTCAATCGCGCGATGAAACAGTTGTTCTGCATCCCGAAGCGCTTCAAAAGTACCGCGCGTCAATCGATGTTTGCCTTCGATATAGGCGTTGAACGCCTCGAGATCATCTGTTGGTTGCCGTTTGATACGGCGTTTCTCTTCCGGTGAGATAGTCGCTGCCAGCTGGGAAGCGATGGTCTCAGTGATCTCGCTCTGAATCGCAAAGAGATTGTCGATTGTGAGTATTCGGTCATAGATGTCGGCCCACAGATGATCATCCGTCGCCGCATTGATGAGCTGCACATTGATACGAACATTTTCCCCGACCCGCTGAACCCGGCCCTCGAGGATATTGGCCGCGCCTAGCTCTGCGGCTATCTCCCGCACATTCTTGGTCGTGTCGCGGTACCGCAGAACAGAAGTACGCGAAATCACCTTGAGTGAGCTGATATTTGCCAGCGTCGTCAACAGATCGTCGTGGATTCCGTCAGCGAAGAAAGTCGTATCTTCTGTACTGCTATGAATCGCGAACGGCAACACCGCAATTGCATTTGGATCGATGTGGACTACTTTCGCCGAGTCGCTCACTGGTGTCTCTGATATCTCGACAACCAGACCATAAGATGCGATCGCAACGACACCGAGCAATACCGCGAAAATAACGAAGTCTGCGGCTCTCAGAGACAGATCCGTCTGTCCCGTATTATCTGGCGTTCGAACGATCCCCTGCATTGTTATGTCGTAGCGCCAGCCAAGCACCAGCACCACCGGAAACAACACAAGTGCCCCACTCCACACATAACGCAATGCTTCAGCCGGCAGGCCCCAGGACTGAAATGCGAGATCGGCAACCTGGAGAACGACCCACGCGCCTACGATGTAGATACCCAAAAGACGAAAAACGCGTCGGCGACGGAGCTCGGTAACCAGATTTCGTGCGCTGCTCATAGAACAGTTCCCCTGGGCAAGCACCAATATAAGCGGTGCCGACCCATTATCTCCGCTTTTGCCCTCCACGGGCAGTGGGGGAGCAAATCGTGCGTAACGTGATACTTGAATAACCCCGCTTGTCACGCGCGAGCAATTTGCAGGGTGCCTTTCCTCCGAATTTTCTTGGGAATAAAAGGAGCGAATTGGTGGAGCCGAGGAGGATCGAACTCCTGACCTTCGCATTGCGAACGCGACGCTCTCCCATCTGAGCTACGGCCCCACGCTGGTTAGATAGGCTACATTGTAGTGGCAACCCACACTAAATTATTGAGCCAATGGATCTAACGACGGCAGATCTCGATTCCTCAATTCGCACCACCTGCAGCTTCTTCCGCCAGTACCATCAGCGGCGCCAGTAATACATCGATGTCATGTTCGGCAAGCATTTTGCGGATACGATTTGCCTGTAGCTCGAGGTCTGCTTCGATTCGTTCGCACAAGGCGACGATACGGGGATCGTTTCCGAGGCGTGCGGACGGTGAGCTGTCGAGCAAATTTCGCATAACGTCTTCCGTAAAAAACAGTGTAGTGTCCGAAGGTTCCTCAATGTCGCAAGAGGCCCAACGCCAATGATAGTCCACGGCCTTTCGTAACATTTCGATCGCCGCTTCGTCACGATTCTGGCGTGCATAAGCTTCAGCGAGCAACGTCAATGTATCCGGGTGGCGGATGCCGGAATCGAATTCCGCTTCCAGGTTTACCACGACCGTCTCAAGCAGCGGCAGCGCTTCGTCGCCTCGTCCTACATGTTGATACAGTGCAGCCAGAACCAGAGGCGCCCGAGCCTTTCTCTCCGCAAAGAGCGCCGGCGCGTGACGGAGCGATTCCATTAAGCGAATAGCGCGCTCGTAATCCCCTGCTTCAGCCAGAACCATCGCGAAAGCTATGCCACCCTCATGAAAAGCATCCAGCACCTCCGTGTCGCTCATGTCGACAACCTCAATCTGGTATTCGTTGACTACTTCATCAAATCGTCCCGTAGCCATCAGGTATTTATCTAAGCCAGACCTCCGCATCCAGTCCAACATAGGCATCTTCTCGAGGCGGACCTTCCACGCCTCAGCTTCTTCGTACAGACCGAGTTCGGCCAGGTGGCCTACAAACCACCAGGCCTGCCAACGAATACCCATAGCCTCGAAAGCATCGGGGTCGTGCAGCAACATCTCAATCAATGTTTCGCACTTCTCATCCAGGTACTGCTGCAGAGACATCAGTTCCAGTTGCCACCACCAGGCGCCGATCGGAATCTCCGGTAAATCGCTAAAGCGTTGCAGTAGTTCGATAGCCTGTCGGTACCGACCGCGGGCCGCCCAGCGTTTGGCAATTGCCCCGCTGAGATTCGGGTTAAATGGGTCGCTGATCAGCGCCTGCTCATATATCTCCAGCCCGTCATTGGCACGACCTTGACCCTCGACCACGTCAGCTAGCCTCCAGTACGTCTCTGTCACGGCCGGGTTGAGTCTTATAGATGTGCGGAAATGGCGCTCAGATTCCGCGTAACGAGCCTGTGTTTCCGCTTTTCGAACAGCGAGTTCCCGTTCGTCGAGGTCACCCGATTGCCGCCAGAGCAGTTCCTCCTCCCAGTGGGCCAGGGCCGCGATGATGCGCCCTGCCACGAAATGTGTAAGCGCAGTTTCAGCATTGCTTTCCAGACGGCGATTGACCAGAACCAGGGCGTCCTCCGCGATGCGTTTGGCATTTGCGATACCGGTTCCCTCATTCCGACTGATAGTTGGGTTCAGTTGCAGCAGGGCAACCTCATACAGGGCCTCCGCATAATCAGGCTGATGCGTAAGTGCACGCTCGAAAGCAGCACGCGCTTGCTTTCCGTCGCCACGAGCCCTGTGTTCGCGGCCGATCACCAGTTGTTCGTAAGCAAGATTATTGACGGCCGTGCCGGGTGCAGTCGCCAGTACGTCGCCGAGCGCGCTTGCGACTCCGTTTTCCACCAGGGAAGCCAGCTTCTCAGTTATCTGGCCCATTGAATCGACAGACTGTTCGTAGCGATCGTTCCAAACGATAAACCCGTCCTCATCGAACATTTCGGCAGACAAGGTCCTACTGTCGCCTGCACGACAAAGCATTCCCGTGAGTACGTATCGGACTCCTAACGGTTCCGCAATCTGCGACGCCGGCAGGTTCAATCCGGCGAAATTAAAGGACGAGGCCCTGGCAAGAACCTTGAACTTTCGTCGCTCCGCAAGCAGGTTGATGACTTCCATTGCCAGGCCTGCAGCCAGCACCGTTTCTTCCTCCTGGTCATCACAAACGGTGAACGGTATTACCGCGATTGAATTGTCGACAGATCCCCGAGACTCGGGACGAATATCGGTTGGCAGCGGTACTTGAAGTACGATAACGATGGCAATGACTGCCAGCGCGGCCAGAAGCAAAAAATCGGCACGTTTCAGGGACAGATCGACAGCCTGATCAACTTCAGCAGCCGCTGGCGTGCGTTTGACACCCTGCGGTGTGATGTCGTACTTCCAGCCGAAAATCAAAGCGACAGGAAATCCGACGATCGTTGCTATGAGCACGAAACGCAGCGCCGAGTCGGGGAACCGCAATACGTCGAATACAAGTTCGCAAACCTGCAGCAATACCCAGGCACCGACCAAATAAAAAGCTGCCGTGCGAAAGACTTTGCGGCGCCTGAGCTCGCGGAAAATGAATGTCGGGCCTGGCTGAGTCACTGACCTATTCCCAAGAAATAGAACTGCATGTCGGCGTACTTAGAAATCTGCTGACAGCGAGAAATAGTAACTGCGGCCGAATTTCTAGAGAACGTCTCCATTTCTTGACTGTACGGGCGAAATTAAAAAAAAGATATGTATAACCAATAAGTTAAAATACAAACTTAAAGCAAATTATGACTATTGGTGCCCGGGGCGAGACTCGAACTCGCACTTCCTTACGGAAAACGGATTTTAAGTCCGTAGCGTCTACCAATTCCGCCACCCGGGCCGGGCTTCTCACGTGCCATCTGGAGTGTCTTTATAGACTAATCTCTCTGATACGTCACACGGATATAGCCAACCGTGCCGGGCAGGTCATGCAAGACTTGACTGGGGCCAATCTCGCAAGGGAGGTTGACCGGACTTTCGTCGAACAGATTGTTGAAACCGACCGCCAAGGTTAGTGCATCGCCAGCAAAACTTGGGTCATAGCGAATCTGAAGATCGGTAAACATCACCGATTCCAAGATCGCCGATCCCCCCATGGGGGTGAAACCCTCACAGCCATTGGGCAGTGTCAATTTGTCGGCCCAGCGGAATGCCAGGTTGGCCGACCATCGATCCTTGTTCCAACCCACGTTGGTCACCGCACGCCAGTCCGGAAACGCTCTTGCGAAGGTCTCAAAGGTTTCTGTCCCCGTTCTATCCGCTGAAAAAAACGAGCCGTCGGTTTTGAGTGTCCGTTCGATGTACTCGTTCAGGTGTGTTGCATTGACGTCAAGACTGAACTGACCCAAACGCGTTTCGGGAGCAACATAACTGATGGCGATGTCGAATCCTGACGTCTCGACAGAACCTATGTTTTGCAACTGGTTGTCGATAAATTCGATCCCCCCGGAAGGCGATCGTGGTACAAGATCACAGAAAAACGGGTCCAGCGTTTCAACGCAGGCTATTAGAACCTCAACCGGGTCGCGGCCTTGTATCGCATCGTCGATTTGCAGGTCGAAGTAATCTATCGATATCGTTATGCCGTCCGACCAGCCGGCATTTCTTGCAAAAGTCGGGCTCCAGACAAAACCGGCAGACCAGCTGTCCGACGTTTCGGGTATCAATGCTGTATTACCCTGAGAAAAAGCGGGACCACTTGAAAAATTCAATCCGGGAGGTACTCCAAGGGTCGCGCAGTTCGCCTGAATATGTGCAGGCTGCGGCGTATCCCGGCCGCCATTTGCCGAGCCAACAATCGCCGTGTAGTCGAGACAAGGATCCTGAAATCCTACGTCCTCGCGAGCTGCGCCGCCGAACAATTCGCCGATCCCCGGCGCCCGAAAGCCGGTGGAGAACGATCCACGCACGGAGAGACTTCCAACAGGTTGCCAAAGCACGCCGGCCTTATACGTCGATTCCGAACCCGACGTGCTGTAATCGGAGGAACGCGCGGCAAGGCTTATCTCCAGGTTTTCCGCAAGCGCAGCGCCGGAAATCAACGGTATGATTAACTCGCCGTAAAATTCGGTCACATCGAAAGAGCCAACTGTAGATCCGGCACGAATGCCGGCTGTCTCGCCGCTCGCGGCGATCGGGTCCGGCCGGTACGAACCGTCGTGCTCGCGATATTCAATGCCGGCAGCAAATGCTAATTCGCCGCCCGGCAATGACGCGAGATCACCCGTGATATTGACAGAGATATCCTTAAGCGTCTGTTCGCTGAAATCACGCTGGACATAGCCCACGTAGTCAAGCATGTCCTGGGTTATCGATCCTTCACCATCTGGTCCCTGCCCGCCGAAGTAATTGAACGGCACGCAGTTGGGTGTTGCTGCACAAACCGCCGGATCACCCATGGCGACTTGCAATTTGGCGGCATTGAAGGCGCCAAATTTCTCCTGGAGTCCACGGTTATCGCCGTAACTCGCGGCCAGATCCCAAAAAAACGATCGACTTCCTGCTTCAAACTCACCTTCGAAGCCAACGCTGATAAACAAGGTGTTGACGTCCTGGATGAAGCGACGCGGGCCGGCTTCCAGAGGCCTTCGACCGAAGAATGCCAGGTTGCCGTTGGCAGAGGAGAGATCCACGCCAAACGGGTTGTAGATATTGGCGGCGGAGACAACAAATTCATCGTTGATGCGGTTTCCGCAGCCATCACCGAAACAAAGCGGCTCCGGCGCGCCCTTGGTTGCCGAGCTGCGATTCGTGTAGGCCGCCGTCATGACCAGGCTTAAAGTGTCTGACAAGGAATGATTGACGCTGCCATAGATATTTACGCGTTCATTCGGTGTACGCAGGAAATTAAGACCCGGGCCGTTGTAATTGAATCGGTCCGCGTTGGTAAATGCATGCCAGTCACTACCGGTGCAGTCGCCGGGAATAGAAGGATCGCAGGTCGGAACATTCGCCATGCCGTCATTCAACACGCCGTCGTTCAGCGTAATGTCCAGAAAACCGAAATTCGGCCCGAGAACGAAGCGGCCCTGCGCTGTATGCGACGAACAGAATGAAAATGGCTGAACGTCACAACTCGTTGCGAATAGATTCGGATAGGCAAACATCGCCCGATCGGCGGTTTCGATGCCCCTCTCCTCTGTATAACTTGCACTCAGGACAAAATGCGTCGTGCCGTTACCGCCGCCCCACAGGCC
>Ga0255051_10000535_pt1 | contig 13946 bp, 13 predicted proteins | sample JV7_2_9_MG_FD_181719 | JGI IMG/M metagenome (GOLD analysis project Ga0255051, IMG submission 181719) | Seawater microbial communities from Jervis Inlet, British Columbia, Canada - JV7_2_9 | ecosystem: Environmental > Aquatic > Marine > Inlet | place: Canada: British Columbia | collected 2016-10-06
GCCTGTTATCGTAAAGTTTTTGGCAGTTCGCCGCGCAGTCATCGGTCACAGGTGGCGACCGATAGGCAAGGTTAAGGGGTATTAACCCACCCGCTCAATTTTGGAAAAATAGTCCTTAAATACTTCAACCGTGCTCGTTATATCGTCACTGCTGATATCCAGGTGGGTGACCATGCGAATTGTTGGTGAATCTTCGCCGATAATAATGCCGTGCTCGCGAAGATGGTCACATAATGGCGTAATATGATCGGTCGGAGGTTTGATAAAAACCATGTTGGTATGCTGCTCAACCGACATCACTTGCAGCGAAACGAGGCCTTTTGCCAGTTGCTCGGCGTTGTCGTGATCTTCACTCAGGCGTTCGATATTATTTTCCAGGGCATAGAGTCCGCAAGCTGCCAGGACACCAGCCTGGCGGGTGCCGCCACCGAGTAACTTACGATTTCTGCGGGCTTTATGGATAAACTCATCTGAGCCACAAAGTACCGAGCCCACCGGTGCTCCTAGCCCTTTCGACAGGCACAGGGATACACTATCGAAAGGCGCGGTTATTTCCGCCGCGCTGATCCCCTGGGCAATAGCCGCGTTCATTAATCGCGCCCCGTCTAAATGGGTAAGCAGACCTGCGTCGTCGGCTAGATTGCATAAAGCCTGTAAATGGGATTGTGGCTGTACCCGGCCATGCACGGTATTTTCGAGACATAGCAGGCGCGACACTGGATGGTGAACGTCATCAGACTTAATTGCCTGGCGAAAGCTATCGATTGGTATTTCAAGTTGTTCACCGGTCGCTACTGCGGTTGAGGCGATGCCGCCAAGTACAGCTGCTCCCCCGGCCTCACTACTTTGGACGTGATAAATATCGGCACTGATATACTCATCGCCGCGTTGGCAGTGGCATAACATCGCGAGTAAATTTCCCTGTGTGCCACTGCTGACAAAAAGCCCTGCCGCTTTGCCGAGCAATTGCGCAGCAGTCTGTTCGAGTTGGTTAACGCTCGGGTCTTCGCCATATACATCGTCGCCGACAGCCGCATGGGCCATGCATTCACGCATTTCCTGGCTCGGTTGCGTCAGGGTGTCACTGCGAAAGTCGATGGACTTATTCATAACAGGTGGGTGCTGGTTAAACGGGGTTTAATGCACTAAAACCTGGCTGAGAAACTTACGAGTACGTTCCGACTGGGGGTTTTCGAAAAACTGGATCGGCTCGGCGGATTCGACTATTTTTCCTTCATCCATGAATATCACGCGATCAGCCACCTGTTTGGCGAATCCCATTTCGTGAGTGACGCAAATCATCGTCATGCCGCTTTCGGCCAGGTCGATCATGGTATCGAGCACCTCGGCCACCATTTCCGGGTCGAGTGCCGATGTGGGTTCATCGAATAACATGACTTTGGGTTTCATGCACAGGGCCCTGGCGATCGCTACCCGTTGTTGTTGTCCACCGGATAGCTGGGTGGGGTATTTGTTGGCCTGTTCGGGAATATTCACCCGGGTCAGATATTTCATCGCAGTTTCATGTGCCTCCGCGGCGGGAACCTTGCCCACCCACATGGGTCCAGCGGTACAATTTTCGAGTACAGTCAGATGCGGAAACAAGTTGAAATGCTGAAAAACCATGCCGACTTGGGAACGTACCTTGTCGATGTCTTTCATGTGTTGATGCAACTCAACGCCATCGACGTGGATGCTGCCAGAATTATGTGCTTCGAGCCGGTTGATACAGCGAATCAGTGTCGACTTTCCGGAACCAGAGGGCCCGCATATGACGATGCGCTCACCTATATCGACGTCCAGGTCAATGTCAGCAAGGGCCTGAAAATTGCCAAAGAACTTGCTCATTCCATGAATTGAAATGATTGGGCTGGCAGGATTTTGATCTTTATCTGACATCATCTTTTCTGCTTTTTACGGTACTTACGCTCGATACGGGACTGGATAAATTCCAGCACCATGGTCATCATCCAGTACAGCATGGCCGCGGTAATCAGCATTTCCATGTGGTTGAAGGTCTTATTGCCCAGCGTCCTGGCGAGGAACATTAATTCCCAGACGCCGATAACCGATACCAGCGAACTGTCTTTCAGCATCGCGATGAACTGGTTTCCAGTCGGTGGAATGATCAGCGGAATAGACTGTGGCAGAATAATTTTACGCATGGTCAGGCCAAACTTGAAACCGAGCGCGCGCGAGCCCTCCCATTGGCCCTCGTCGATACTCATGATACCGGCGCGAAATATTTCCGTCATGTAGGCGCCATAACACAGCGATAATGCAATGATGCCTGCGGGCACGGCATCGATGACAAATCCGAGTTGTGGAAACCCCAGGTATATCAGGTAGACCTGCATTAACAGGGGCAAGCCGCGAAAGAACGAGGTATAAAAACTAGCGATTGCAAACGCAAACCCATTCGATGAAAGCTTGGCCACCGCGCCGATAATTGCAATCACAAATGCAATCGCTATCGATATGGCTGACACGTACAGCGTAGTAAAAATACCCTGCGTAATCATGAATCCGATTTTGCTCTGAATAAATGTGAAACTCAGATCAAAGCTGTAAAAAAAGGTAAGAAACAGCATGACCAGTTCGATCCAGACAACGATAACCTGGTAGCGAAATTCGGGTAGTAAACTAATTGCGATCAGGTTCAGGACGAACAGCAGGGCGAGTGTGAATGAGGTGACAAATCGACCGTAAATTCCACTTTCTGCAGGATCGCCGATTACCGGTGCAAGAAAATGACCCACCGCAGATTGCGATGGGTCGATGATAATAAAGCCGATACAGGCGAGGGCGAATATGATTAATACAAACCGGGGTTTTCTAAGTAACAGCTCCTCGGTAACTGTATCCTGGATCAAGACTCGCCTCCGCTTGTGTTATTACGGGTAACTGAAGCTACTGGGTGACTGCGTAATCGACACCGTACCATTTTTTAGAAATTTTGCTCAGGGTGCCATCTTTGCGCATCTCGGCGACGATATCTTTCAACCTGTTGTTTAGCTCCTGATCGCCCAGATCGATCGTGACCGCCAGTGGTTCGTAGAAAATTGGCTGGCCAATTACCTTGATCGGGTAACCATTTTCGATTGCTTCGAGAAACACAGGCAAGCTGCTGACAACGCCATCCAGACGCACACCATCACCTAAACGCAAATCATCCAGTGCGATGGTCGAAGTTTCGTAGGATTTGATCGTGGGTTTACTGATCTGGTATTTGAATTTTGGTGCGCCTTCAGCGTCGATAGAAAGATCACCCTGCAGGTAAAGTTCAAACGTTGTACCGGTACCGGTGCCGACTTTCTTGCTGCTCAAAGCCGCTACGCTGTTAATATTGGAGCTCTTGTGAACAGCCACTGCCGCCGGGGTGTAATAGTAAACCGCAGGGAATGCCAACTTTTCGGCGCGTTTTTTTGTCGGCGTCATTGAACCGACATGCAGGTCCCAGCGACGGTTCCAGTTGCCAGCAGTAATAATATCCCAGCTAGGCGTAATGAATTCTATGCCGACGCCAAGGCGTTTTGCAATTTCACGCGCAACGTCGACGTCAAATCCATCCATTTCATTCTTGTCGTTAATAAAAGATTGCGGCGGCCAGTTGGCATCGGTGGCGACCTTGATTGACTTCTTGGCCATGATGCTGTCAAGCACCTCACCGGCCTGTGCCATACCGATTGATAGCAAACCAATCAGCAATACCCCAATTAGAGATTTTGATAATTTCATGATAATTCCCCAAGTATGTTCTATCGCATCGCTCAAGAACTGTTTATTATAAATATCAAGAATAGCCCGGACCTGATAGATGAATTTATTCTGTCTTTAATCAGGCTATAACAAGACAGGCTCGCTCGGATGTATTCATTATTATTGCCGACTCTTTGTACAATATCGACCCATAAAGTGCAAGGTATATGTCCAACGGCCCGGTCGTTGAAGGCAGCAGGCATTTGGCTTTTCTGGTTAATTTAAGGTGGTGAAGATCGGCTATGTATCAGCTTCATGCAAATGTCGCGCATTGAGAAAAATTCCGGCCTGGGGGAAAATCACCGATCCGAATGGCACTGATTTAATATTGAACCGCGAGTATGACAAACACTATTAACTTCGATACTTTGATCGATCGCAGGGACACCGACAGCAATAAGTGGGATCGCTATAAAGATACCGATATTTTGCCCATGTGGGTTGCAGACTCAGATTTCTCCGTTGCCCCTGAGATCATTGAAGCGCTCAACGGGCGTATCAGCCATGGCGTTTTTGGTTATTCGCACCCACCCCAGAAGTTGATAGAACTCGTTGTCGAGCGCATGGCGCGACACTATGCGTGGAATATCAGACCCGAATGGCTGGTGTGGCAACCCGGGATTGTGAATGGCCTTAATCTGGCCTGTCGAAGCGTGGGTTCAAGTGGAGAAGGTGTTTTTATTCCATCGGTTATATACCCGCCATTTACCGACGCGCCTGAGTTAAGTGGGCGCACATCGCGGCCTGTGCCGATGATACAGGCCGACCTGCGCTGGGTGCTGGATTTGCAATGGCTGGCGCAGAATATATCCGCCAATGACAGGCTATTGCTGTTATGTAACCCGCAAAATCCGGGAGGATCGGTTTATAACCGCGCCGAGCTAAGCCGACTGGCCGAGTTGGTAGTGAGCAGAGACTTGATCATTTGCTCGGATGAAGTCCACAGTGATTTGATTCTCGATGCCGATAAAAAACACATACCGATTGCTTCGCTGGACCGCGAGATTGAAAAGCGCAGTATTACCCTGATGGCGCCGAGTAAGACTTTTAACACCCCCGGGCTAGGTTGCTCATTTGCGATTATCCCAGACCGGGAATTACGCCAGCGATATAAAAAAGTGAAGCAGGGTATAGTACCCTATGTGAATATCCTCGGGTATATTGCCGCGCAAACTGCCTACGAATCGGGTGGCGACTGGAATCGGCAACAAGTTGATTACCTGCGAGGCAACCGCGACTATTTGCTACGCGAAATCAATTTGATTAGAGGACTCAGGCTTGATCCGATCGAGGCCACCTATCTTGCCTGGATCGATGTGTCTGAACTCGGACTAAAAAATCCCGCAAAGTTTTTCGAGCAGGCCGGAGTGGGCATGTCTGCAGGCCGTGAATTCGGTGACAAACGATTTATGCGTTTGAACTTCGGTTGCCCGCGTTCGCTGGTCGAGCAAGCCGTTACACGTATACGGCTGGCGGTAAGCGATTATTGGGCCACTTAACCCGCATATTGCACGAAGGCGGTACGGTTTAGGTTATTTAATATTTAAAATCAGTGAGTTACAGAGAGAATTGGTGAAATTAGAAAAATTCAGTTTGTACCTGATCGGTTTTAGTAAAAAGCTAGCTTCACATTTTGACCAATCCCCCTTTCACCTGCGCCTGGCTTTCCTGCCAGGCTGGTTGATCCAGGGTTGCTCATCCGTGAGCAACCCGTTCATCGAGGTAAAGATCCACAGGATCTTTACCTTTATCCGATTCACCCATAGCTATGGCTATGCTTCTGCAGGAGATCGTCCAAACTGTTTTGCCAGCTTTCCCCTAAATTCCGATCCCTTCATGAAATATTCGGGTTAAAAGAGATAAATATATGTTTAGCAAAGCAATAGTGCGGACACCGCCGAAAAGCCTGGTCGATGGCATCACCACGGCGGGTCTGGGCAAACCGGATTACGAGTTGACACTGGAGCAGCACGGTCATTATGTCGAGGCTTTGGAGTCCTGTGGATTAATGGTTACCGTCATGGATGCCGATGATCGTTATCCGGATTCGATGTTTATCGAAGATACCGCCTTGTTGATGCCGCGCTGTGCAATCGTGACTCATCCCGGAGCGATATCTCGGCGGGGTGAGGTAGATGCAGTTTTATCACAGTTGGGCGAATTCTATGACAGGGTCGATGCCATAAAGTCGCTCGGTACGGTCGATGCCGGCGATATTATGATGGTTGGCGATCACTGCTATATTGGATTGTCTGAACGTACCAACTCTGATGGCGCGTCGCAGATGATTGGTTTTTTGCAAGCCTCGGGATACAGCGGGTCAACAGTGTCGATCAGCGAATCCCTGCATCTAAAGTCATCGGTTTCCTACCTGGAAAATAATAACCTGGTGGTGACCGGCGAGCTTATCAGTAAACCTGAATTTGCCGACTTCAAACACATCGAGATCGACGAATCCGAATCTCATGCAGCCAATTGCGTGTGGATTAATGACCATGTCCTGATGGCCACGGGCTACCCGGGAAGCAGCGAAAAAATCCGTGCGCTGGGATATTCGGTCATCGAACTAGATGTTAGCGAATTCGAAAAGCTTGACGGTGGTTTGAGTTGCCTGTCACTGAGGTTTTAAAAAATATGAAGATTAAGCAAATTGAGGTTCTTACGGACGAGGTCAACGCACTGATTCAGCTTTCACACCAGTACCAGGCTGAACGCTATCCCCCCGAAAGTATCCACCAGGAAGATCCGCAACTGTTACTGGTGAAGAATACATACTTTATCGGCGCTTATATTCAGCAAACATTGCTTGGTATCGGTGCAGTTAAGATATTTGACGCGTCTCCAGGCTATGGTGAAATCAAAAATTTATTTGTCGATCCCAATCACCGTGGGCAGGGGGCTTCTCGCGTAATAATGCGCGCGCTGGAACAGTATTTAATCGACAGTAATATAAGACTCTGTTGCCTTGAAACCGGACCCAGCCAACCGGAATCGATCGGTTTATACACAAGCCTCGGTTATCACCAGTGCCCGCCCTACGGCAACTATAAACCCGACCCGCTTAGCTTATTTATGCAGAAAGAACTCTAGCTATTAGGGAGGTAGGTTGGGCTGAGCCCGCCTAAAGCGCTTGCTTTTGGTGCGAATCCCAACATGATTAATCCGAATCAATGTGTTGGGCTTCTTCCCTCAGCCCAACCTACGGAATACGCGTCGGCCACTTTTTCCATGTCGTAATTTTCTTGCGTTTGGTCGTTCCTGTTCGGCGTTCCGGATTTTGTTTCAGATATTCTGTGGCTATTGCATATTTGTGCGATTCGCGCCCGATATGCCATTTGAAACGACAGACAGCAGGGTAAGCAATGGCACTTCCATCACATGTTAAATACCTAATTGTCGGCGCGGGCATCCATGGCCTGAGTACCGCCTATCACCTCGCGCAGCAATTGAAGGCACAGGGTAAGGGCGATGGCCGGGATATCCTGGTTGTAGATAAAGGCGGCATCGCCGCCGGTGCCTCGGGCATCGCCTGCGGTGTGGTACGCAATAACTACTTCCAGCCGGCCATGCGCGAACTCATGGCGCACAGTGTCAGCGTATGGGAAACCGACCCCGAGGGTTACAGTTATCACCCGGTCGGCTATATGCAAATCAGCCCCGAGAGCATGCACGCCGACGTTGCCACCATCGCCCAGCAACAAAAAGACATCGGCTACGAATCAACTTTCATCGAAGGTGAAAAAGAATCTTCCGATTACATGAAAACCCTGTTCCACGACTGGCAGGCCACCGGTATTACTTCGGTGCTGCACGAAAAGCGCGGTGGATATGCGAATAACACCAAAGCCATGTATGCACTCGCCACTAAAGCCGAAAATGAAGGTGTGCGAATCCTGACCGGTTGTACTGTGACTGGTTTCATCAGCGAATCGGCAGGTAGTGCGATTAAAGCCGTTGAAACCGACAAGGGTGAGATCGGTTGCGACCAGGTTATCATCGGTGCCGGTCCCTGGGCTAAGACCATATGGGATATGCTAGAACTACCCAAAACTATCAGTATTAAGGGCAAAGATGGGGTTATGCACCACGATATCCCGATGTGGATTTACTGGTCACTGCAGGAAGGTACCCTGGGTGTCGATCCAGAATTACAAAAGACCAACGATGGCCGGTTTCCACCGGTAATTCACGTCGACAGCAACGAACCGCTGTACTCGGACTACGACGGATCGCTGATCACCGACAAAATGTGGGGCATTTACTACAAGCCCGATTTTCATTTCGGCGGCATTCAGGGCGGGGCCGCTCCGTATGCTATTGAAACCGATCCGGATGATGTTGCGGTAGACCCCTACGGTGTCGATTCTCCAGACTTTATCGTCGGTGAAGACTTTGCACATATGTGGCTCTCGGCACTGGCGCATTGTCAGAAACGCTTCGAAGGTCAGTTTGATTATTACAAGAATGAACCCTCGGGCGGTATTGGCTCATTCACTCCAGACAGTTTCCCTGTATTCGACGTATTCCGTGAAAACTGTTACCTTATCGCCGATTCGAACCACGGTTATAAAATGCTCGGTGTGGGCAAGCTGGTCGCCGAAGAACTCTGTGGACAAAAGAGTGCATTGCTCGAACCTTTCCGCTTCTCACGCTACGAGCAGGGCAAGTTACACCCGGTTTCGAGTAGTCCTTTCCCCTGGAGTTAGTTCAGGCTTCTCAGGATCAGTCTCCTTCGGTTTCTGGTGCCCGAATAATCAGATTTTGGCACCGGTTTTTTATACCTGAAATCACTAATTAGCTTGAGCCGCACCTCAAGCAGCATATAATTAATGGGTGCTGACTCGACAGGATTTGTCTCATGGATCAAACTTATGATTACGTCATTATCGGCGCCGGATCGGCGGGCTGTGTGCTTGCCAACCGACTGAGCGAGGATTCGAAAGTGTCGGTGCTTCTACTCGAATTCGGTGGCAGCGACCGCAGTATATTTATCCAGATGCCAACAGCGCTGTCGATTCCGATGAGTATGTCGAAATATAACTGGGGTTATGAGTCGCAGCCTGAGCCTTACTTAAATAATCGGCGCATTGACTGCGCGCGCGGCAAGGTGCTTGGTGGTTCATCATCGATCAACGGCATGGTGTACGTACGCGGCCACGCGATGGATTTTGACGAATGGCAAGAAAATGGTGCAAGGAACTGGGACTATAGCCACTGTTTACCCTATTTCAAAAAGGCCGAAGATTGGGCTTTCGGAAGTGATGACTACCGCAATCAGCAGGGACCCTTGTCAGTCAATAACGGTAATAATATGCAAAATCCGCTCTACCGGGCATTTATTGAAGCAGGTGCGCAGGCTGGTTATATGAAAACCGAAGATTATAACGGCCGCCAACAGGAAGGTTTCGGAGCGATGCACATGACTGTCAAAAACGGTGTACGCTGGTCGACCGCGAATGCCTACCTGAAGCCGGCGCGCAATCGACCTAATTTACAGGTGATTAGTGGAGCGCTGACGCAGCGTATATTGCTTGAAGGTAAAAAGGCGACAGGCGTTGAATTTCTTAAGGGTGGAAAATTACACACCGTGAGCGCTAATCGCGAGCTGGTACTTAGTGCCGGATCGATTGCTTCGCCTCATTTGCTACAGTTATCCGGTATTGGCCCAGCCACAGTGTTGAAAAAAGCGGGTATAGACGTCAAACACGACTTGCCCGGCGTCGGCGAAAACCTGCAGGATCATCTCGAGTTTTATTTTCAGTTTCGCTGCAAGCAACCCATCACTCTCAATGGCCAGCTCAATTTGTGGAATAAGTTCCTGATCGGAACACGTTGGATTTTGACCAAAAAAGGTCTTGGCGCAACCAACCATTTCGAGTCCTGCGCGTTTATTCGTTCAAAGGCTGGCATCCAATGGCCAGATATCCAGTACCACTTTTTACCGGCGGCGATGCGTTACGACGGGAAGGTAGCGTTCGACGGGCATGGTTTTCAGGTTCATGTCGGACATAATAAGCCGCTTAGCCGCGGCAGCGTCAAGGCGATTTCTCCGAATGTTAACGACCATCCCGAAATTCTTTTTAACTACCTGCAACACCAGAACGATATCGAAGGATTCCGTGCCAGCGTGCGTTTAACGCGCGAAATTATTTCGCAACCCGCCATGGATATTTACCGGGGCTCCGAGATTCAACCGGGTGAGGACGTACAAAGCGATGCCGAAATCGACGCATTTATCCGCAGAGAGGCTGAGACTGCTTACCATCCATCCTGCTCTTGCCGCATGGGGGAAGATGATATGGCGGTAGTCGATTCCGAAACCCGGGTTCACGGTATCGAGGGCTTACGCGTGGTTGATTCGTCAATTTTTCCAACGATACCAAATGGAAATCTGAATTCACCGACGATTATGCTGGCGGAGCGTGCGGCGGATCTCATCAAGGGCAAGGGGATGTTGGAAGCATCGCAAGCTGTCGTAGGACTTGGGGATGACTGGGAGAGTAAGCAGCGCTCTACCAGCTCTGCTTGAATTTTTTGGTCTATTTGCCTATAGCCAAAGGGATTCACGCACCAGGGCTTTCATTACTTCGTAGCCTGCACTTACTCGTGAATTAACTACGGAGTAGCGAAAGCCCTGGTGAGTGAAACACTGTTACGATAGCGTTGAAAAGCTACCCAACAATAACCAGCCACCCCCACGCATTAGCCCCGGAAGAAACCATCACGGGCTGAGTCACGAGGATTGGCTATCTACCGGCAGGCCCGCCGCCTTCCATTCCGGGAAGCCTTCTTCGAGCCTCCGTGCTTTAAAACCCTTGTCGCGCAATTGTGCTACTACTTCGAACGACAACACGCAATAGGCACCCCGGCAGTAAGCAATGACCTCGCGATCGCTGGGCAATTCATTGAGCCGATCATCAAGAGTTGCAGGCTGGATGTTAACGGCCCCGGGCAAGTGACCTGCTGCGAATTCGCCGGGTGGGCGTACATCGAGTACGGTGACCAGGCCGTCGCTGACCCGGCGCAGCAGTTCCTCACGTGACAGGGCTTCCATATCGTCCCGGTCGCGAAAGTATCCTGAGAGAACGCGCTTGACCTCGGCATTATGGCGCTCACCAGTCTTGCGCAAGGCGCCAAGCAAATCTACCACATCATTACCGGAAAGCCGGTAAAAAACCTGCACGCCATCTTTGCGGGCGGTCGCGAGGCCCTCACGACGCAGTAAAAGGAGGTGGTGAGAGGTATTGGCCACGCTGTGCCCCACTAATTTAGCCAGCGCCTCTACGCTACGCTCTCCCTGACCCATGTGTTCTACCAGGTCCAGGCGTACGGGATGCCCCAACGCCTTGGCGACCCCGGTCAGCTGCTCGAATAACTCGGTTTTTGGGCTCTTGCCTGACACTTTTCTCTCCATTCACCAATTATTCAAAGAATACTTTGATTATATACAGATTAAGCCAGAAGCGAATATTGCGCAAGCCTATATTTCATACCGTTTTGTCTCTTGACAAATCTTGTAAATACACATATATTCAAACATTCATTTGAATAAAGAATAATAGGTATCGCTAATGTGGGAAACGATCCAGGCGTATGAGCCCGTCATCCGCCTAAGCGCCTTCTTAGGTATATTCGCCGTCATGGCCCTGTGCGAAGTCCTGGCGCCGCGCCGCAATCGTCTGTTTTCGCGCCTTGCGCGGTGGCCGCATAACCTCGGAATCGTAGTTCTCAACACACTAGTCCTGCGCCTGTTGTTCCCCACCGCCGCAATCGGTGTGGCCCTGGCCGCCGAGGCAAATGGCTGGGGTTTATTCAACAACTTTGGCGTACCCACAGTACTGGCGTTAGTGCTGTCAGTGGTAATCATGGATCTCGCTATTTATATGCAACATGTCCTGGTTCACGCGGTACCAGCGCTATGGCGGTTGCACCGCATGCATCATGCGGATCTGGACTTTGACGTAACCACGGGTGCGCGCTTCCATCCGATCGAAATTGTCATTTCCATGGGTCTCAAACTCATGGTGGTGGGTGCGCTAGGTGCGCCGGCACTGGCGGTATTAATATTTGAGGTAATTCTCAATGCTACCGCTATGTTTAATCACAGCAACGTCCGCCTTCCAAAGGGACTGGATCGTCTGTTACGACTGATCGTGGTAACGCCGGACATGCACCGTGTGCATCATTCAGTGATCCCGAAAGAAACCAACTCTAACTTCGGCTTCAACTTGCCGTGGTGGGACCGTCTGTTCGGTACTTACATTCCTCAACCGCAAGCTGGGCACGAGGGTATGACCATCGGTATCGAGCAGTTCCGTGAGGGCCGCGACCAACGCCTCGACCGCATGTTGATCCAGCCTTTTCTGGGTGGTGCCGGTGAATATGCCATCAACCGGGAGCGAGACAGTAGTCATGGCGATTGAAGACCTCGGAATCGAATTGTTGTTGAGCCTGATTATCGCCCTTTTTTGGGTGGCGAAGGGAACCACCTTCGACCACTTGCCTGAAGCGAGCCCAGCATTTTCGAATGCCAGTTTATGTATATATTGAGGGTGAATCGATGGAAGTAATTCTGAAACCGCATGAGATGAACGTGTTATTGCAGGCAAAATACAATGTAACTGCATTTTTTTATGACATCCTGGATTATCCCTGGGAGAGGATATACAAACAGTGGCGTCCAGGCCTGGTTGGCGATTTACGCGGTAAAGTACTGGAAGCGGGTATTGGGACGGGGAGAAACCTGGAATTCTACCACCAGGACATCGACCTGGTAGGAATCGATTTAAGTAAACATATGTTACATCGGGCGGGAAAAAGAATTTCAAAATCCAGGTGTAAGGTAAGGCTAATAAACGAAGATGCCACGGCGATGCAGTCAATAGGCTCAAATGAATACGATTGGGTTTTTTCCACCTTTATGTGTTGTGTGATGCCCGATGAAATTCAACAACTCGCGATCAGGCAATTCAGTAGAATACTAAAGTCAAATGGACGCTTTAGGGTACTGGAAATGGTGTTTTCAAAAAACAGACAAATAAGGAAAAGACAGGAATTATTCGCATCATTTGTTGAAAAGGTTTATGGCGCCCGATTCGATAGAAATACGCTCAATCATATTGAGCAATCATCACATCTGAAGATTACCAGCACGTCTTTCTTGAAAGACGATACCTATTTGTTAATCGAAGGTGTACGGGTTTGAAAAGGGCCGACAATATCAATTAACTCGAACAATCCGATCTGGCGGCGTCTTTTACAGCAGCCGCAGCCACCAATCCGAAAAGAAATATTTGTGGCATTTTCGACTAGTCATTAAACTTCTGCCTAACACCTTGATGGGTAAAAATTCAAATATGCAGCAATCGCCTGAAACCACAGAATATTCATCGGACTGGCAACAACAGGTATTCGATACCTTGAAAAGCTTTGACGTCAAACACGTTGTTTATGTGCCTGATGCAGGCCATGCAGAAGCGATCCGCATGTCTGAGCAAGATCCTGACGTGATTTCCGTTGCGCTGACTACCGAAGAAGAGGGTATTGGCTATCTGGCGGGTGCCTGGTTGGGCGGTGAACGTGGTGCTTTGCTGATGCAGTCCAGTGGTGTAGGAAACTGCATTAATATGCTCGCACTACAATCATTGACGAAGTTTCCTTTGCTCATGTTAGTTACCATGAGAGGTGACTTGGCAGAGTTCAATCCCTGGCAAATTCCGATGGGGCAGGCAGCAGAAAAGGCGCTTAACCTGATGGGAGTACTGACCTGGCGCGCCGATAGCGCTGAAGATGTGGGGCCGCTGATACAGGGTGCCGCAACCATGGCATTTGATAGTGACTGTGCCTGTGCGGTGCTACTCGGACAACGTTTGATTGGAAGGAAGGAGTGGTTAAAATGACCCAATCAGACGCCCTTGATCGACGTTTAGTCGTAGCGAAGCTACTGCAGAACAGAAACAATCTGATGGTTGTTACCGGCCTGGGATCAGCTACCTATGATGTCATGTCAGTTGGCTATAATGACTTGAATTTCTATCTTTGGGGTGCCATGGGTTCCGCCGCGATGATTGGCTTTGGCTTAGCAATGGCGCAACCAAATCGTCCGGTTCTGGTATTCACGGGAGACGGTGAGATGTTGATGGGCCTGGGTTCGCTGGCGACGATTGGAGTCAGCAAACCTGGTAATC
>Ga0255051_10000537_pt1 | contig 13929 bp, 12 predicted proteins | sample JV7_2_9_MG_FD_181719 | JGI IMG/M metagenome (GOLD analysis project Ga0255051, IMG submission 181719) | Seawater microbial communities from Jervis Inlet, British Columbia, Canada - JV7_2_9 | ecosystem: Environmental > Aquatic > Marine > Inlet | place: Canada: British Columbia | collected 2016-10-06
AGCATCGGGCATACGTGCGGACAGCTGGTGTAAAACATCGTGACCAGAACAGGCTTGCCCCGGTATCGGTCCAGCCCTGAGATCTCGCCAAACTGATCTTCGACAGGCACCTGTAGGTGATACACGGAATTCGACGGCAGTTCATCGCCCAAAGCCGGTGCAAATGACGCCACAATTAATACTGGTAATACAAGCCACTTCATTTTATTCACTGCCTGCCTCGCCTTATTTCGCACAACGGAATCCCAGGTTGCGGGTTGTGTACTTCGCCTCGAGCGCGCTCAGCATCGCGACCCGCATCAATACTGCATAATTCTCTTTTTCCTCCATGGTGATGGCGCCCGCTCCGCAGAACTGCAACTGGTCTGCGCCGCCTTGCTCCCGGTTGTCGCCGGTCACCATGAATGCATTGAAATCATCCACCCATTCCCAAACCAGCCCGTGAGTGTCGAAAACCTGGTAATAGTTTGCCGGGCTGCCGCGCACGTCACGAATTCGATCGCCACCAGATTGCGAATACCAGGACAAGATATCCTGGCGCCACTCGGGCAATGCTCGTGCGTCGGCCATGCTGTCATTGGCGGCGCCAATGTATTCCCATTCGTACCAGCTTGGCAGGCGGGCGTCTTGCCACTCGCAGTACGCATTGGCCGCGAACCAGCTCACTTGTGTCACGGGCTGTTCAGTACCCAGGTCCTGCCCTAATGAGATTGGGCTGGGCCAGGTGGATAAATATTGTTCATCGGCGAACAGCGACACCGTTTTCCCACGCTGCCATTGTGGGTGATGCAAAACAAATCGCAAAAACTCTGCATTGGTTACCGGTGCTTCCTGCACCAGGAAATCGGCAACCGCAACGAGATTGTCGCCTTCCGCTTCCGGAATAACCGAGCGAAATTCGCCGCCCGGGATTTGCACAAACTCACTGGCCTGTGAGGTTTGCGCAATCCCGGCAAGCAAAACGGCGACAAAAATTGCGGCGACGAAGACTCGCATCGTCTCTAGTGTGCGGCCCCTTTCGGCCTTTCCGTCGACGCACGAACCGCAGCAACATCGTCGGAACTGATCTCGCCATCTTCATTGCCCCAACTGTTGAGTACGAAGGTCAGAATGTTGGCTATCTCATCGTCATTCAACTGACTCATGGGCGGCATGACAGAGTTGAAATCGCTGCCATTAACCGTAACCGGACCCGTCATACCGTTGAGAACGACCTCGATCGCGCGGCGTGGGTCCGCCATCAGGTAGTCGGATTTCGCAAGCGGCGGAAATACTCCGGCCAGTCCCTCGCCGTTCTGTTGGTGACAGACCGAGCATGTTCCGTTGTATAGAACTCCGCCCGCTTTGACTCTTTGCCCCTTGGTCGCCGTCCCGGTGATTTCTGCCTGCGTGACATCCCTGACGAGCGACAACTCCTCGGCAATCGCTTTATCGCCAAGATAAACGTTATCGACTTCCTTACCGGAATAAACCATCAGATTGTCATCGCCATCAACTTTGATCATCCCAAGAGCGCCTTTGTTGAATGCCCTGAATATGGAGTGATCGACAATAATTAAAGTACCGGGAACCTCGACCTTGAACTCAGTCATCGCAGAACCGCCAGCGGGAACCAGTGTTGTCTGCACGTTTTCCTGATATCGCGTTCCGCCTTCGTAAAATACCTTGTCGAAAATCTCGCCAATGACGTGAAAACTCGATACCAGGTTCGGGCCGCCGTTGCCGACGTACAGGCGAACCGTATCTCCGACGTCGGCCTTAATTGCTTTGTCGCCGACCAATGCGCCTTCCGAACCGTTAAACAGGACGTAGGTCGCGTTTTCCTCGATTGCTTTTTGCATGTCGAACGGCTGGTGACCTTTTTCGCGGTACTTGCCGACGGTGTAGAACTCGCCTTGCATGACGTAATACTCTTTGTCTACCGGTGGCAGACCTTCCGGCGGTTCGACGAGAATCAGCCCGTACATTCCGTTAGCAACGTGCATGCCGACCGGGGCCGTCGCACAGTGATAGACAAACAGACCCTGATTCAGTGCCTTGAAGCTGAATACGGATTCGTGACCAGGCGCAGTGAAACTAGACGTTGCGCCACCGCCGGGTCCCGTTACCGCATGCAGATCGATGTTATGCGGCATCTTTGAATCCGGGTGATTCTTGAGATGAAACTCGACGGTGTCGCCCTGCCGTATACGAATAAAGTTGCCCGGCACCGAACCGCCGAACGTCCAGAACGTGTAGGTGACGCCTTCGGAGATTTCCAGGTCCAGCTCGCGAACTTCCATATCGACGATGATTTTCGCCGGGTAGTCACGATTTGTTGGCGGCGGAACGTCTGGTGCAGACGTAATGACAGCCTGAATAGGGTCCCCTTGCGGCGGCCCGAAATCACCGGCCGCAGATCCGCCCGTGTCTACCTGGTTTGACTTACCGGATGCCGTTTCGGTGGATTGCGGCTGGCAAGCCGCAAGCGCCATTGCCATTGCAATGATTACTGTTGTTGGCCAACGCATGACCTCTCCTCATGTTGTATATGGATTTCAAATGCATTCAAAATTGCCTGCAAAATTAACAGCGTCAATATAGGTACGAACGTGTCGATTACCAATAGGTAAATATCGGCACGAGTACGTAAATCTACTATTACAGTATAGTCAATTGCCGAAGTTTGCGGTCAGCATGAGCCAGGCTTTTTGCGTATCAGTCGAGTGGCTCCGGGCGTCGTAATTGGCGTACTTGAATACCATCGCATACCGCTTGGCAAACGGTTTCTTGATCACCAGGTCCCATTCGCTGCCGTAATCCGGCCCACCCGCCTCGGGACTGAAGCGGTGGTAAAGGAGTGAAACGTTCGCTCCAAGTACCTTGGTTCCGATGGAGAAATAAAGGTCTTCAATACCGTCATCCGGCGTTGAGAGAAATTTATCCGCCCAACCTTGAAAAGCGTGTAGTGTCGCGAGCGGAGTTTGAAAGGCCTGGTTGGTGTCGCCCTCCAGGATTTCGTAGCCCAGTTTCCCGGTGATACCGCCCATCGTGACAGCACCTTCCAGCAGGACATAGTCTGCGCCGTAGTTGTTGGGGTTGTCGCCATGATTGTTTTGATACGCGTATTCCAACACGTAGCTGGTTGAAATCCTGTTGTTGATCACATGGCTTCCATTGACGCGAACGCCGAATGTCTTGTTTGATAGCGGCGGCGCGTCTTCGAGATCGAGAAAATACGCGTATGCCGTGACATTCAGGTTAGGCCGCCACGCGAACTTCGCGTTCAGAATGTGCGAATCGCTTTGGATCTCCGCCGCCGGCGTACCGTTGTCCGGTCCGAAAATCCGGTTGACCTTGTCGATGTAGGCGTAATCAAATGTTGTATTCGCTAGAGATGTATTGGTAAGCGAAAAAGCGTCGTAGGTCTGGTCATTCTGCCGCCAGACGACGTCCCCTATAAACCTGTGATTGTCGAGCGTAATGCGCTGGCGGCCGGCGCGAAGCACCGTATCATCGATGCCTTTGTACAGAAGCATCGCTTGGTTGACTTGCGTGCCTTTGGGATCGGCCACGACTGGCCGGTCGGTTACCCCATTGCGCGTACTGTTATACAAATCGTTGCCGATAGGCCGGATATCGTCAAATTCGATCTGGAAACCGAACTTTGAGAAGTCCGCACTTCGGTACGCCAACCGCGTTCTCAGAGTCGATGCATGAGCATCCTTTGCGATTCCATCCTGATCGACATACTCATAGCGATAGCGAAAATCCAGATCGAATTCGGATTTGTCCTGATCGGCAGCCTGCGCTGGAAGTGCCGCTACGAATGCCGTCATCGCCAGTGCGATCAGCGACGATAGTGTTCTGGGTAATTTGTCCATCAGCTCACATGTTTCCTTGTACCGTATGATACAGAGTTATAATGCCGTAACCTCCCCATCGGAATTCGGTGTTATGCGTAGCTTCATCCGGGATCGTACCTATGACTGACAGCTTTGAACGGCCGGCGGCAGAAAACCAGTCGCTTGCGGTACCCGAGTGGAAAGCCCTGCTCGATGCGGCTGTGGACGCCATTATCGTGATCGATCACAAGGGTCTGATTAAAACCTTCAATTCTGCTGCGGAAAATATGTTCGGATTCAGCGCCGAGGAAGTTTTCGGAAAAAATGTGTCGCTCTTGATGCCCGAGCCATATAAAAGCAAGCACGATGGTTATTTACGTACCTATCTCGATACCGGCAATGCCAAGATCATCGGAATAGGCCGGGAGGCCAGAGCCAGGCGAAAAAGCGGTACGGTTTTTCCAATCGTACTCTCCGTTGGCAAAGTTCCGAACAAAAATGAGCCCAAATTTGTCGGCCTGATTCGGGACATAACGGAACGCAAGCGGTCCGAAGAGGAAATTCATCAGACGCGCGAGAGATTGGCCCAATTCGGGCGTCTCAGTACGCTAGGTGAAATGGCGGCTAGCCTGGCCCATGAAATAAACCAGCCGTTGACCGCGATCTCTACATACACCCAGGCTTGTCAACGGCTGATCGAATCCGGACGAAGTGATGATGCCGAGATCCTGGCCACGTTGAAGAAATGCCACTCGCAGGCCCAAAGGGCTGGTGAGGTTATCCGGAGACTCAGGCACTTCGTCAAAGAAAGAGAAATCGGTCGTCGAGAGGTTAGCTGTAACGACATTATCCGCGATCTCGCGGCGCTTGCCGAGGTCGATGCTCGCGACAAAGGGATCCCGCTGACCATTGAGGTTGCAGGAGGATTACCGAATGTTATGGTCGACACCGTGCAGATTCAACAGGTCATCCTGAACCTGATTCGCAATGGTATTGATGCAATGATTGACATGGACGACTATGACAAAGGAATCGCTGTTTCGGTAAGCGAGTTCAATAACGATCAGATAAAGATAATGGTCACGGACCATGGCAGCGGCATCACGAAAGACGACGAAAAAAAGATATTTCAGCCGTTTTTTACGACCAAGTCGTCCGGAATGGGCCTGGGACTTGCGATCTGCCAATCCATTATTGAGTCACACGGTGGTGTATTAAGCTTTACAAGAAATCCATCGGTTGGCACAACATTCTATTTCACGCTACCCATCATCCCGGAGGCCAACGAATGACAGAGTACAGCCCGACAGTATTTCTTGTTGACGACGACGAAGCCGTGCGCGATTCCCTGGGTCTGCTGATGAAGTCGGTAGCCCTTGACCACCGGTCTTTTGCTTCGGCCGGCGAGTTCCTGGCTGACTACGATCCGGATTGTCCGGGCTGTCTCGTACTGGATATCAGAATGCCAGGCATGAGCGGCATGGAACTGCAGCAAAAATTGATCGAAATGCGAGCGATATTGCCGATTATTTTTATAACCGGCCACGGCGATATTCCGATGGCCGTGGAAGCGATGCAGCGAGGGGCCGTCGACTTCATCCCGAAGCCGTTTCGAGATCATGAACTACTCGATCGAATCAACGGAGCGCTCGAGGACGACCGGATAAACAGGGACACGTTGCTCGAACGAGAGGAGGTTGAGAAACGTATCGACAAATTGACCCCGCGGGAAAAAGAGGTCCTGGAACTGGTCGTTCAGGGAAAAGCTAATAAAGTCATAGCCGGTGACCTCGATGTCAGTCAACGCACTGTCGAAATTCATCGCGCGCGCGTAATGGAGAAAATGATGGCCCGGTCCCTGGCGCAACTCGTTCGTATGGTCATGCAGATACAAGTGTAGTCTTTCTAAGGGTAAACCGAGGGTACTGTAGGTAGTCTAGCGGATTTATGCTCCGCTTGGCCTGTAGCAATATCTGTCAATGTCCGGTGTTATTGCAGCGCTTAATTGTGACCATGCCAACATCGCGAAGATACTTGAGCTCCTCGAGTCTGAGATTCTGGCGATCGAGGTAGGCAAAACGCCAGACTATTCCCTGTTGCGGGATATCATGTGTTACATGACTCAGCATCCCGATCGATTTCATCATCCCAAAGAAGATCTGATCTTCGCGAAAGTTCTCGAGCGTGAACCCGGTACTCGCGCAGAAATTGAGACTCTGTTGGAAGAACATATCTCTATCAGCAAGGCTGGCCAGAATTTCGACAGCTTGCTCCGCACATCGAAGATCGACTCCGTCAAGGCGCGGGAAGGACTCCGGACTGGTGGTTCTGCTTACATCCGAACGGTGCGTGAGCACATGGCGAAAGAAGAAAGAACAATTTTCACCTTGGCCGCGGATATTTTCACAGAAGAGGATTGGCAAGCAATCGAAGAGGCAGTCGATGCCATTGAGGATCCTTTGTTCGGGGCAGTCATCGCCAAGGGCTATGAACGACTCTACCGGTTAATTACCGATGAGGAGGTGACATATGAAACTTCGAATTCGCGGTGATACGCTACGCCTGCGCCTGAAGCGTGGTGAAGTCAATCAGCTCGCGGCAGGGATCGGCATCGTTGAAGAAACTCATTTTCCAGGCTCGGTCTTGACGTTTCGTCTGGAGGTATCCGACAACAATGCTTTTTCTGCGAATTTTGACGAAGGAAGCCTGGCGGTCAGCCTGCCGAAATCAAGTGTCCTGGAATGGGCTGGCACCGATGAAGTTTCCATTGTTGCAGAGCAAGAGCTGCCAGGTACGGGCAAACTTTCCGTTCTTATTGAGAAAGATTTCAGCTGCCTGGAGCCCGGGCACCACAGAGATTGTGATGACGATAAGGATACGTTTCCGCACCCGAGCTCCCGATCCGGGGCCGCCTGACACGCTCATACGATCAGGGGTTTTTCACATAGGCGTTGGGCCGCAGGTAAAACCACCAGTTCAACGCGAGGCATACGGCGTAGAAGATGGCAAACCCATAAAGGGCATACTCCGGTGTCGTCGCCCTGATTTGTTCGCCAAATACCTTGGGGATAATAAAGGCTCCGTAAGCGGCTACCGCGGAAGTCCAGCCCAGCACCGGTCCCGCCTGCTCCGCATTGAATACCACGGCGATGGTTCTGAACGTTGAGCCATTGCCGACGCCCGTCGCCGTAAACAAGACAATGAACAAACCAAAAAACGGCCAGAAATATTGTTCCGGCGTGGCCGACTTGTAGGCCGCGGCCATGAAATAGGCCACTCCCAGGGCGGATGCGATCATCACGATGGAGACGAGCTGCGTGACCTTGGCGCCCCCGACCTTATCCGAAATCCAGCCTCCCACCGGGCGGATCAGGGCGCCGATAAACGGACCCATCCAGGCAAACATCAGGGCACTGGGCCCATTGGGATTCACCGTATCATGTGTGAGAACACCATCTGCACCCACAATATGACTAAAGCCGAAAATCACTTTGATGGATAAAGGAAAAGCCGCCGAGTAGCCGATGAACGAACCGAAGGTCATCGTATAGATCACGGTCATCGCCCACGTATGCTTGTTTTCGAAGATTTTGTACTGCCGCTTCAGGTTTTGCTGCAACTCACCTCTGGTGAGATAGCGCATCAACAAGACTGTTGCCGCAATAATCAGCGGCAAGACAAGCCATTTACTCAAAAGAGCAATACCGGTCGGGGCAGGCAGTAACAGATACAGGCCTGTTGCCGCGGTCACAAAGCCAATCGCCAGTAGTCCGCTAATCTTGATGAACGCGGTTATGGGCGAACCCGGGTGCGGCGTGACAGTTTCAGTGACGATATTGTTCATGCCGAACCAGCCGGCAAAGGCAAGTGGAACCAGCAACACGAGCCAGATAAATCCGGCGTTATGAATATAAGTATCCGTTCCAGCAGCAATTTTCCCGATCAGGGTGCCACTGGTATTGACTAGTGACATCGCTTCACCGCCAAAAACGGCAAAGGTCATCACCAGCGGCACAAGGATTTGCATGGTGGTAACGCCGAAGTTACCGAGACCGGCGTTGAGTCCCAGCGAGGTCCCTTGTACGCGTTTCGGAAAAAAGTAACTGATATTGGACATGGAGGAGGCAAAGTTGCCGCCACCGAAGCCGGAAAGCAGGGCCAGGATCTGAAAGACCCACAGCGGCGTATCGATATTCTTTAGCGCAATGCCCGCACCGACGGCGGGAATCATTAACAATGCAGTCGTGAAGAAAATTGTATTTCTTCCGCCTGCAATGCGGATGAAAAAAGTACTGGGAATCCTTAAGGTGGCGCCGGTCAATCCGGCGATAGACATCAGCGTAAAAAGTTCTATTTGCGAAAACGGAAAACCCAGATTGAGCATCTGCACGGTAATGATGCCCCACATCAGCCAAACGGCAAATCCACACAGCAGGCTGGGAATCGATATCCAGAGATTTCTTCTTGCTATCTTTTCTCCCGTGGAATTCCAGAATTCCTCATCTTCAACTTCCCACTTTTTTAAATCACTCATCGTTTTACCTGCTTGGTTTGATCCTGACGACCTAAGTTAAATAATCGGCATCTCTCTTATCGACGTTCAAGATATGCCCCGGAAACCATATTCTGAGAAAGAGCATGTGCTCGTTCATGTCTTCCGGTTCGGCGTATTTGACCTTCTCTTGCCAATCCGAGAGCTCTTTACGCAGGCGAACGTGCGCTCTCTTGTGTCTGTCGAGGTCCGGGCAATGATTCGATTCCATTTGCTTTTCTTCATGTGCGAAATGGCCATTCGTGTAATCGATGAGATCGTCCAGTACTGGCGCAAACTGCTCATAAGTTTCGCCTTTCTGAATCGATTCATCTATTTCGTTGATTAGGCTTAACATGCGTGTGTGCTGACGATCGATCGCATCGATACCGACGCTGAACTCGTCATCCCAGCTAATCAGCGGTTTCAAGAAATTACCGGCGCCCGCCTCCACAAGGCTTGCGAATTTCGCTTCGAATCCGAACGGCAGCCTGGACATTTTCATGACCGTCCGATGCATCCAGACGTAACAAGCGAGCGACAGGACCAACATGAACATCCAGGCGCTGGTCCACAAACCGGTCCACTCCAGCAAGTAGCCAAAGATAATCGGGCAGAAGAAACCGCCAAGACCTCCGAGCACGCCTACCATGCCGCCCACGACCCCTACCTGCTCGGGAAAGTAGTCGGGAATGTGTTTGTAAACCGCTGCTTTACCGATGCCCCACACGCTACCCAGTACGATGACTAGTCCCGCAAATATCCAGACGTTGGCCTGCGAATAGATCTTCGTGACGCCTTTGGCCAGCAGCTCTCGCCTCTCGACCTGCTGGCCTACCTCAACCACAGCTTCCTGCCAGGTGTCTTTGGTTGGGAGCACCATGATGCTGTCGTCGACAGCGTCGAAGTCGATGTCGCGTCGTCTGATCTCGTAGACCTGATCATCGACCACGATGCGAGTGTCCGTGACCTCTGTCACTACACCGGGGCGCTGGGCGAGTATTCCTTTACCTGGCGAATAGATCTCCATCTTCGGGAACATGAGCATGAAGCTGATGGCCACGGACAGGCCGAGCACCCAGTACATGATGACGCGGGCACCCCATCGGTCCGACATCCAGCCACCCATGGCCCGAATGACGCCCGACGGAAAACTGAACAGAGCTGCCAGCAGGCCGGCTGTGACTAATGGCAGGTAATAGACGTTGACAACATAGGGCACCAACCACTGGGAAAAGGCCACAAAACAACCGAAAACCAGGAAATAATAAAGACCGAAACGCCATACGCGCAGGTCTTTTAGAGGCTGCAGCATGGCAGCCATGCTGCGCGCCTGGTGGGCGGGCTTTTTGTTCTCGGCGAAGATAAAGAACAGCGTGCCCATGATGACCATCATGGCGGAGTAATAAACGGGCAACTGACGCCAGCCTTCGATGTTGTTGCCGTTATCGGTAAGCGTATTCAACAGCGTCGGCGCAAATACCAGGGTCAGTGCCGCGCCTGCGTTTCCGGCGCCGAATATCCCTAAGGCCGTTCCCTGGCTTTTTTTCGGATACCACACCGATGTATAGGCAATGCCAATGGCAAAACTTACGCCGGACAAACCAAAGCCAAAACTATAAAGGGCAAATTCCAGGAAGCTGTTCGCGGTGGAAAGCAAGTACATCGGCAAGGCGCATATGAAGAACAACGTCCCGTATACCGGCTTGCCGCCAAACTTGTCTGTCAGCATGCCCGCAGGCAGCCGAAATACTGAGCCGGTCAGGACCGGAATGCCCATCAACCAGCCGATTTCAACAGGCCCCCAATCGAATACCTGGTTCGATGCCAGGAAAGTCACCAGTACGCCGTTCAGCATCCAGACCGCAAAGCAAACGGTAAATGCTGTCGTATTGAGGAACAGGGCCTTATGTGATTTCGCGGTCGCTACATGTTCCACAGTAAGATCAACTCATTTTTTGAGCGCCACGAACTTTCTCATCGAAATAAAGGGCCTGCTGATGTATCCGAATGGATAGCTAAAAATATGTACGAGCTTGGTAAACGGGAGGTAACAGAAAAAGAGAAGTGCAAATATGATGTGAAGTTTATTGGCGAGCGGAGCACCGGCTATCATCGAGACATCCGGTTGAAATCTGACAATGGTGCCCAGCCAGGGCCCTACCGAATACGATAATCCAAAGACCAGTTCCACAGCGGATTGATAAAGCCCTATTCCACTGATAATGATCAGGAATAAAAGGATGATGTAATCGTCTGGCGTACTCATCGCCCTTACGCGTATAAATATGACTCTGCGCACAAACGCCCATACGATACCGTAAAAGAAAAGAATTCCCCCGCCGAGCCCCGCCCACCTGAAAAATTCGACCCAGGACGCAATGTTGTAAGCGCCCCCTACAAGTCCGGCGATATGTGCAAAAAACAGGATGAGGATACCCCAGTGCAGGCATAAAGAAGCAGGGCCAATTGACGCACGGCCGAAGAAACCGGTGGACCGGGTTGTCCACAGGTAATCTCCGCGAACGCTCAAGTCCCAATCGCCTCTGTAACGACCCATAACCCCGCTGAAACCGCGATAAATAACGCCACCGAAAAACAGCACGGCGGCAATGTAAGTTAATCCAATGAAAAAGAATTTATCCCACATAGGCTCGCACCGTTTGTTCTCGTTGACTTGGCAATGGCTGTGATTGTGATTCCGTACAAATGACTTTCTCCATTGCGTCGAACAGATAAAGATAGTTCGTTCCCAACGCTTCCAGCCTCGAACGCATCGGAGGAAAATACGGCAATAGATATTCGTCAATGAGTTTGTGTCTTATGGGGTCGTCTTTGGATTCGACAGTCATGGCCAGGAAATCCACCATTAACGGCAGGTAATCCGGCATCTCTTGCCTATTCGGTATCTGCCCGAAATGTCGGTAAACGCCCATCAGATCAATCATGTATTCGTTTCGATCGGAAGTGCCCGCATTGGCACAGGTATTGGATTCCTCGTAGCTATGGCTGCCAAGATAAAGAGCACATTCGGGATCCAGTTCGAACAGATCAATATAATCCTCTTCGGCAATAGCGTTTTCGGCCAGGAAGCTGGAAAGCAACGTTGCAGCCTCTTTATCAAAGCTCTCCAATTTTTTGACTATCTCTTCAGCATCTTTCTGAAGCTTTTCGTTAATTGCATCCGACACCGGGGGGCCACACCACAGCTCGGCGACGAGTGCGTAGAAATCTGTCAATAATTGATCGTGGCTCATGCTACTCATAGTCCTTCGAGTCTTCGTGATACGACTTGTGATAACTCTTTCTTCTTTTCATGGGCGACCAGGGATTCATCTGATCAAACCCAGCCAGGCCTCGCTCGGTGTAGGGACTGATGTCAGCCCGTTCGCGTTTCGTTGTCGGAACCACGAAACGTTCATTGTAAAAAGCAAGGGACGTTGCCCGTACTATTCCGTTTGCATCTTCTTCGCTCAGTCCCACTTGGTCGAGCACGGCCACATTGGGCTTGTTATCCACCCTAATGCTTCTTTGGTAGTGCCTTACCGCCAGCTGACGCAGCAGTGATTTCTTCACCACCTCTTCATTGCCGGCACCAAACAGGCTGGCAAGATACTTGAGCGGCACACGGAACTTGTCCAGTTCATCAAGACCGATGAGCGGGCCATCGGACGGCTTTTCCATGTCAAAGACATCGGTGTCCGAAGGACTGTCCGTTCCTGCGCTGGTGATGATGGGCGCCAAAGGCGGAATGTAATATAGGCTGGGTAGCGTTCTGAATTCAGCATGCAGCGGAAGCGCCAACTCCCATTTCTTGACCATTTTGTAGATGGGCGAGCGTTGCGCTGCGTCAATCCAGTCGTCACTGATGCCCTCTTTCTTGGCGGCTTCTATCACCTCTGGGTCAAAGGGATCCAGGATGATCTCTCTCTGTGCCTCCACAAGATCATGATCATCTGCCAATGTCGCTTCTTCTACCCGATCCATGTCGTAGAATATGACTCCAAACGAGCGGATTTTCCCGACGCAGGAATGAAAACAAACGGGCGGTAAGCCCGCTTCGATTCTTGGGTAGCAGAGAATACATTTTTCCGTCTTTCCGCTGGCCCAGTTGTAATAGGGTTTCTTGTACGGACAGGTAGAAATGCAATAGCGCCAGTTGCGGCATCTGTCCTGATCGATAAGAACGATTCCGTCCTCCTCCCTTTTGTAGGCGGCACCCGATGGACAGCCGCCAACACAGGCGGGATTAACGCAGTGATTACAGATCCTCGGCAGGTAGAAATAGAAGACGTCTCTGAACTTGAGGGTCGCTTCCATTTCCTCTTTGCTCATGTCCTTGAAATTCGGGTCGTGTTTTCCGGTTACATGGGCACCACCGGCGTTATCTTCCCAATTCACGCCCCAGTTGATGGGCACGTCTTCCTTCTCGGTGACCATGGATTTGGGTCTACTAACCGGTTGTTGTTTGGTTTGCTCGGAATTATGCAGGTCATCGTAGGTGAAGGAATAGACGTCACTGTCGCCGTAGTAATCTTTCATCTCGGGCATATGAGGATTGTGAAAGAGATTGGAGAGCATGTAGGGCTTGCCGCCAAAGCGAAGTTTAAGCTTGTCGCCCTTCTTCACCCAGCCTCCCTTCCATACATCCTGCTTTTCCCACTGCTTCGGGTATCCGATGCCTGGCTTGGTCTCCACGTTGTTCCACCACATGTATTCGGCCCCTTCCCTGTTGGTCCATACATTCTTGCAAGCGACCGTGCAGGTATTGCAGCCAATACACTTTTCCAGGTTGAAGGTCATGCTTATCTGGGCTTTTACTTTCATGATCTTTGCATTTACTCCGCTGGAAGTTTGTCCAATTCACTTTCCTGATAGATCGGCCTTTTCGCGGCACCAAGCGGCATCTTGCGAATGATTACGCCGTGATCCCGTTCAGACGGACTGGTTCCCCAATAGTTGGTGTAATACGAAAACTGGGCATATCCGCCGATCATTGTGTGTGGATTCATCAGAATCCGGGTTGTGGCATTGTTGTTGCCGCCGCGCAGGTCGGAGCTACCGTGTTTCTTGGCCAGCGGCGAAAACGGAACGTTCACATGTCGTTCCACCTGGTGGTAGGTAATCGCCATATTTCTCGGCACCTGGTGGCTTACGACTGCCCGCACCACCTCAATGCCGTTCTCACAAAACATTTCCACCCAGTCGTTGTCGATCACCTCGATCTCGGTTGCGTCATCGGGATTGAGCCAGACCGTGGGGCCGCCCCGTGACATGTGCATCATGGGCCAATGGTCTCTGAACGAGCTGTGTATCTGCCATTTGCCATGCGGTGTGATGAAGCGGAATACCTTTGACTTGGGACCTGCCTTGTCCAGGTTGATATCCCCAATCGCCACCATATCCAATGGCGGTTTGTTGGTTGGCAGCGCCTCTCCCAGGTCCCTGAGGCCCTGGTGGTCGTAATAAACTTCCTGTCGTCCCGAAAGTGTGTGCCAGGGTTTCAGCCGCTCCACATTCATTGTCCACGGGCCGAACGTTCTCTGCTTGCCATCTTTGTCGTGCAGGATCGCA